>Ga0116178_10002475_pt1 | contig 14531 bp, 12 predicted proteins | sample AD_STIC12_MetaG_FD_89880 | JGI IMG/M metagenome (GOLD analysis project Ga0116178, IMG submission 89880) | Active sludge microbial communities of municipal wastewater-treating anaerobic digesters from USA - AD_STIC12_MetaG | ecosystem: Engineered > Bioreactor > Anaerobic > Digestate | place: USA... | reverse complement strand
CGCAATAACTGTTGAATTTGTTCCACAGCTGTTATAATATTTTCTTCCTTATCAATTTTGATTCTAATAAAAGAAACATGATTTATACCTAAAAGTATCTTTTGAGCAGTTTTTAAAGGAATAAAAACCTGATTATCATAATTTTGAAAACCAGAAGAACCACGTTTTTTCATCACACCAATTACCTTAAAGTTTTCTTTCTTAAGTTTGATTGTTTCTCCAATTGGATTTTGATCGCCAAAAATATCTTCCTTAATTTGACTACCTAAAACGATCACCTTACTTAAATCTTTTTCTTCGTCTTTAGTAAAGAATCGTCCATCTTCAATTTGAGTATCTTCAACTTGAAGATAAGAAGCGGTTGTTCCAGAAAAGTTAGTATCGCTAGAAGTTGAACGCCAAGACAAAGTAGCATTGCCAGAAACATAAGAGGCTACCGCTTCCACATGAGCAATTCTATCAATAATTACCTCAGCATCATTATATGTTAAGGTGGCGATAATAATTCCCATTACCGAAGCTGGTGGGCCTTCTTCTTCACTACCGCCCGGGAAAATATTAACTAAATTAGAACCAATACTTTTTACTTGGTTAAAAACTAAACTTTGAGCTCCGGCTCCAACAGAATTAATAAAAATAACAGCGGCAACACCAATAACAATACCAAGCATTGTTAAAATGGTACGTCGTTTATTTTTAATTAAAGTATTAGTAACTAATTTTAAGTTATATAACCAAAACATAAAATAACACATCTATTTAACCAAACCGTCTTCAGCTTTTTTTCTATTTAAAACTTTTTCGTCACTTAAAATTTGTCCGTCTTTAATTCTAATAATTCTTTCAGCAAATTCCGCGGTATAAGTTTCATGAGTAACTAAAATTATAGTATGTCGGTGTTGTTTTTCAATATTAAGTTTTTGCAAAATAGTCATCACTAAACCACCAGACTTACTATCTAAATTACCAGTTGGTTCATCGGCAAAAATTATTTCTGGTTCAGTAACTAAAGCTCGAGCAATAGCTACTCTTTGTTTTTCTCCTCCAGATAATTGGTTAGAGAGATAGTCGGCTCTTTTTTCTAAACCGACTGCCGCTAAAGCCTTTTTAGCCATCTCATCGTGTTCTTTAACCGGAATTTGGCTATAAAATAACGGCAATTTAATATTTTCCAGTACAGTTGTTCTAGGCAACAAATTAAACGATTGAAAAATGAAGCCTATCTTGTGATTTCGTAAAGAAGCTAATTCATCATCGGTGAATTTTGTTACATCTTTTCCGTCTAATTCATAAATACCACAAGATGGACGATCTAGTAATCCTAAAATATGCATTAAAGTTGATTTGCCAGAACCCGAGGGACCCATAATAGCCACAAATTCACCTTTTTCAATAGAAAAATTAAGATGATGCAAAACAGGAGTTAAAACTTCCTCATTTTTATAATCTTTACACAAATTTTCTATCTTAATTAAAGACATATTAATTTTTAATAAAAGTCACTACCTCGTCACCTTCGTTGATACCGGAAATAATCTCAATCATTCCGTCGTTACCTCTTAAACCAGTTATCACTTCCTTTTCTTCAATTTTTTGTTTTTTCTTATCAACTAATATTCTAATGATTTTTTTATTATCTTTAGTTACAATAGCTCTTTCGGGGGCGATTAAAACATTATCTCGAAAATCAGTAAAAATCACGGCGTTAGCGGTCATTCCTGCCTTGATGCTATCAAATTCTTGAACGGTTATATTTTTATCTATATTTAAATTTTCCTCTCGATTCAAAGAAATTTTAACTTTATAATAAACCACATCGGAAATTAAAGTTTCGGCTGGATCAATCATAGTTACAGAACCTTTAAAGATACGTTCGTCGCCAAAAGCATCAAGGGTGACATCTACTTTCTGACCAACCTTAACTTTAGCAATATCGGACTCAGCAACATTAACTTCAATTTCGTAATCAGATTCCGCTAACATTACCAAAACTGATTGAGAGCTGGAATTAGTTTCTCCCACTTCATTATTTTTTTGAGTAATAATTCCGTTTACTGGAGCATAAATAAAAGCCTTGCTTCGATTAGCTTCGGTCGACGCCAAATTTGCTTCAGCAGCCTTAACAGAGGCCTGATACGATTCTAAATCAACCTGACGCGGTGGTGCTTTTTTAGACTCCAAAGCAGCCTGGGCAGAAGAAAGAGCTGCTTCATAAATTTTTATATTAGCCTCATATTGGGCTAATTGAGAGGCTCCAACTGACCCCGGCTCTAAACCATAATTCAACTTAGCGGTAGCAATATTTTGTTCCCCTCCTAAAACTACACTCTTTTTGGCGGTCACAGAAGTTCGATCAGTATCAATAATAATTTTTTTACTATTAATAGTTGTTACGCTTATGCCGTTAGAGGGGTTGGCAGTATCTATTTTATCTAAAACCGTCCAAGTATTATTCAAAGCTGTTCCTGCAGCGTTTAAGGCCGCCTTAGCTTTGGCCGTAGATTCTTCAATCAAGGTAAAAGAAGAATTAATATCTAAACTATTTAAATTGGATTTAAATTCATTTAAAAAATTTCTAGTAGTTAAAAAACTAGAACGAGCAGCCGCGTAATAAGAAGAAGAATTATCCAAATTAGTTATTGCCTTATCAAAATCATTATTAGCATTCTCATTTTCTAAACCTAAAATAGAATCCATGTCGGTCATTGAAGTTTCTAAAGGAGTAATTGACCCTTGTAAGTTAGTTAGCTGATTAATGTAAGCATTTTTATAACTTTGCTCTAAACTAGCTTTTAAATTATCTAAATCAATTTGAGCTTTACTCAAATTAGCCTCGGCTTTTTGTACATCAGCTTCATACTGGGCAATGATTTCTGAAGTAGCCCCAGCCATATAAGAATCCAGATTACCCTTGGCTCTAGACAAATCTGCTCTAGCTTGTTCCACAGCAGAATCTAAATTTCTGCTTTCTAGATTAGCTAATAGTTGTTTTTCAGTTACCTTATCGCCGACCTTAACATAAATTTTAGCAATCCTACCGACAGTGTCAAAATTTAAATTAATTTCAGTCTTAGATTTAACTGAACCAGAAGGATCAACGGATTGAATCAGCTTACCTTTAGCCACCATTGCGGTAGACATCTCCTTGGGCTTGACAGAAAACCTTGAAGCAATAACCAAAACTATAACGACTACTGCCAAAGTTCCAATGATAATATTTCTTTTTTTCAACCAACGCATATTTTTTATTTTAAAAAATTTATTTTTGATTTAATTATTTAAAACTATTCCAATATTTTTTTTCCATCCAGTCTTTTTTTCTTTTCTCTGTTGAGAAGACATTTGGAATTTAGTTTCACTTTCTAATAATAAAGGCACTAGTGGCCACTTTAAGGATTGTCCAGCCAGAGAAGCCACTCCCCATCCAGTCATTTCCGAATTTACAGATTTAAAAACTCTAACCCGAGAAATACCAGCTTGAAAATCCAATAAATGTTTATTCTTAGTTAAACCGCCATCCACTTTTACAGACTTAATCTTAATTTTGTAGTTCTTTTTTATTGTTTCTAAAATATCATCAACTTGAAAAGCCGCTGACTCAACAGCAGCATTAACTAAATGTCCGGCAGTAGTTTGATTAGTTAGCCCCCTAATTAATCCTTGGACTTGAGGCAACCAATAAGGAGAACCTAAGCCGGTAAGAGCTGGGACAAAATAAACATTCTTAGAATCTTGAGTTTGTTCCGATAACAAATTAGCTTCGGTATAATCTTTAAATAAACCTAAATTATCTCTTAGCCACTTTAAAGAACCACCGCTCTGAAAAATACTTCCTTCTAAGGCATAAACAATGGTTTTATTAATTTGCCAAGCAATGGTTGTAATTATTTTGGGATTATTTAATTTTATTTTTTCTCCAGCATTAACCACGACAAAACCACCAGTGCCATAAGTTATCTTTGTTTGACCTTTTTTAAAACATTGTTCCCCGTATAAAGCAGAAGTCTGATCACCACAAACTGCCAAAATAGGAATTTTTTCATCTAAAATAGTCGTTAAACCAAAATTTTGATTGACAGAAAAAGAAGCTTTGACTGTGGGCAAAATATTTTGAGGAATTCTAAAAATTTTTAACAAATCATTATCCCAAACTAAAGAATTTATATTAAACAGCATCGTCCGGCTGGCATTAGAAACATCAGTAACGTGTTGTTGTCCTTTAGTAAAATTCCAAATCATCCAAGTATCAACTGTACCAACCAATAAATCATTTTTTCTAATTAATTTTTTTGCTTGAGGAACATTGGTAATAATCCATTTAATTTTAGAAGCGGAAAAATAAGGATCTAAACACAAACCGGTACGGCGATAAATTTTATCCTCAAAACCACGTTTAACTAATTTCTGGCATTCTTCAGCTGTTCTTCTGTCTTGCCAACCAATAGCTTGATAGATTGCCTGTCCGGTTTTTTTTGACCAGGCGATGATAGTTTCGCGTTGATTAGTTATTGCTAAGCCTCCAATAGCTAAATTGTTTTTCTGACAAAATTCACCAGCTTGTCTTACAACTTCTTGACTTTTTTCCCATAGTTCCTGGGGATCTTGTTCTACCCAACCTATCTTAGGATAGGAAGATTTTAATTCAATTTGAAAAATGCCCTTAATTTGCGCCTCGGGAGAAAAAATCAAAGTTCTAACGGAAGACGTACCGACATCTAAAGAAACAATATATTTCATATTAAGAAATTATCCAAATCCAAACAGGCAAAGTTACAGCTGATAAAACTGTACTTAATAAAATGGCGTTAGCTATTAATTTTTCTTCAATCTTATATTGATGAGCTAAAATAAAATTCATGGTGGCTAGAGGCATGGCTGCTTGCAAAACAGTTGTTATCATCTCTGTTTTGCCTAAAGGAAAAAACCAAGTCATAACCCAAGCAACAAAAGGCATAACCACAAGAGAACCGATAGTTAAAGCTAGGGTCAAACTGAAACGTTCTTTTATAGAATTGCCATAAATAAAAATACCGACCGCAAAAAGAGATACAGCTGTAGTAGAGGAAGAAATAATATCTAAAACTTTAGTTATAACTGATGGTAAATTAATTTTTAAAAAAGAAAAAGCTACCGCTAGCAAAACGGAAAAAACCATTGGTTTAAAAATAATTTTTATTAAATTATTAATTTTTTTTCTCAAAGACACTTCTTTAAAAACCAACCCTTTTTCAATCAAATATATTCCGATTGTTGAAGCTAAAAAAGTTATTAAAGCGGCGCTAATTGAAGAATAAGCCACTCCGTCTTTTCCTAATAACAAAGAATGAAAAGGTATACCAATAAAGGCAACATTACCTAAAAAACACCCAACGATAAAAACACCAAGAGTCTGACGATTTATTTTGAAAACTTTACCTAAAATATAAACTAAAATAATTACAACTAAAACAGCCAGAATGTTTACCAAAACAAAATTAGATTGCCAAATTGACTTTATATCCATCTTACTTAAAGTCTGAAAAATCAAAACGGGCATGGCAATATAATAAGCATAGTTATTAAGAGCAGAAGACTGCTCTTTATTAAACAATTTTATTCTTGTACACAACCAACCCAAAAAAATCAAAATAAATATTGGGATAATGGAATTAATAATTAATATCATAATAAAATTATTTTTCTAAAATTTGCAACATTATCTGACAGGGATCTTTTTTATCATTAACCAAATCATTAACCGCCTTTAAAAGCGGGGTTTTAATTTTACTTTTTTGTAGCAAACGAGATAAAATTTTTACAGTTGAAGCACCTTCTACTACCTGTCCAATTTCTTTTAAGACATCATTTACAGACAAACCAGAACAAACTTTTTCCCCGAAACGTCGATTGCGACTTTTTTCTCCAAAACCAGTAGTTAATAAATCACCCATCCCAGCTAATTCATAAAAGGTTTCTTTTCGGCCACCTAAATAAGTTCCGACCAAAGCCATTTCTTTAATTGCTGCGGTTATAGCGGCCGATTTAGTATTCCAACCGTAGCCCAAACCATCACAAACGCCCAAAATAATTGCATAAACATTTTTTAAAGCACCCGCTAATTCTGCGCCGATTAAGTCCTTACTATAGCGAACGAAAAAGGTTGAATTTTGAAAAACTTCTTTAAGAATTTTAAAATTATAAATTTTGGAAGTAGCTATCACTCCGACAGTAGGCACCCCCTGAGAAATTTCTGAGGCAAACAAAGGACCCATTAAAACAGCTAAATTTTTCTGACAAAATCTAGGGATGTGTTTTTTAATAATTTTAGTAACCGTTAAACCGGTGTTCATTTCTATTCCTTTAGAAGCGCTTAAAATTATTTGTTCCTTATTCAAATAAGTTGCCATCTTTTCTGATACCCCTTGGGTCACTTGGGTGGGAACGGCCACAATAATTATTTTAGTGTTTTTGATTGTTTCGGATAATTCTAAATGGGCAGTAACATGATCATTTAAAGGAACTCCTGGCAAAAATTTTTTGTTTTCATGATGGGTATTAATATTATTAATCGCCTCTTGATCAATTCCCCACATTTTAACCCGATAACCATTACCACTAATTAATTTAGCCAAAGCTGTTCCCATGTTGCCAGTACCCAAAATACTAATTTCTATATTTTTACTCATACAAATTGCTTAATTAAAGTATAGATTGAAGTCACCAAGTAAATGGCGATAATCACGGCACTTAATAATAAAATATGATGCATTCTAAATTTATCTGAGGATAAATCACCTTTTTGTTTCGCACGCCAATAAATCATAATAATTAAAACGGCAACCACACAACCTAAAACCGAGCCAATAATATCAACGGTTTTGATAAAGCTTCTAAAACCACACAAAAATAAAAGTAAAGGAACACAGATAGTGGCTGCCCAAGAAAACAAATTTGATTTTTTATAATCCCACAAAAAAACATTTTTAATAGCAGAAGATAAATTAAGAAAACCACTAGTCATGGCAAATAAAGAAAAAGCGTTAACTAAAAGTAAAAAACTTCCTCCCATTTTTTGTCCCAAACCAATCGTAGCCACCTCTGTTGTGGATGACCCAGTCACACCTAAGACAGCGGTGGAAAAAAACGCATAAACAAAGGTAATAATTAAACTAGAAAAAATAATCACTCGTTTTAATTTCTTTTGTTTTGAAGGTAAAAGACTTTCCGCCTGAAGAATAGCCGAGGAACTTTGAAAGGCAAACAAAATAACACCAATAGGAAATAAAATATTATTAAAAGATATGGTTTGTAAATGTGGTAAATGTATCTCTGGCATGCTTAAAAAAGAAATCAAAAGAATAATTCCAACAATTACTAAACTCAAAAATAAATCTAATTTTTTAACTAGAGCTAGGCCAAAATAAACTAAAACACTCCCTGCCATCCAAAAAGCTATACTCCAAAAAAATAAAGAACCGCCAAATAAACTGGCTAAAATTTGTCCAGCACCAATAACATAAGCCAAAAGAGCCCCAAAAGAACTAAACAACATTGTTAAGGCCATTATTTTTTTACTTGTTTTGCCCAGATAAAATTCCGCTAAACCAGTAAGTTGCATTGGTTGTTTGGTTTTTAAGGCTACTTCCCCCAACATCAAATTTAAACCCAACATTAACAAACCTAATAAAATGATATAAAGCATACCCAATCCCCACCCAACCTTATTAACAGCATATGGTATACCTAAAATTCCAGCACCAATTGTGCCGCACAAAAGAACTGCCATAGCCTCAAAAAAAGATAGAGATTCCTTTTTCATAACTTTTTTAACAACCCGCTCTAATTTAAATAAATGAAAAAAATAAAAGTATAATTGTTAAAATGATAATACCTATCACTGTTAACCAGGTAATAATATTGCCAGTTCGTTTATTGGCAAATTCCCCCATAATTTTTTTGTCATTAATAATAATCATAACAAAAATTAAAATTATAGGCAGTAAGATGCCATTGATATCTTGGGAGAACAACATTACTTTAATTAAGGGCAGACCAGGCAAAAGAACAATGATTACCGCAAGAATCAAACTTAATAAGATAATACTATAAAAACCCTTAGCTTCTTTCCAGGTAGAGTTGAAACCATTTTCCCAACCAAATGCTTCACTAATTGCATAAGCAGTGGTTGTCGGCAAAATAAACGCGCCTAGCATGGAAGAACTAAAAAGACCGAAGGCAAAAAGTATTTCCGCAAAATGGCCAGCTAAAGGCCTTAGAGCTAAAGCTGCATCTTTAGCGTCGTTAATTCTAAAACCATATTTGTGTAAAGTTGCTGCTGTACTAATAATAATGAAAAAACTAACAATATTAGTTAAAAACGCCCCAACAAACACTTCGATTTTTTCTATCTTATAATGTTTAACATCTAAACCCTTATCAACCACATATGATTGAATAAAAAATTGGCCCCAAGGTGTAATAGTGGTTCCAATCATAGCAATCAGGGTTAAGATAAAAGGAGCAGACCATTCCAAATGAGGCAAAAACAAAGAACTAACAGCCTCACCAAAATTGGGATGAATCAAAAAACCGTTGATAATATAAACTAAATAAAAAAGGGAAAAGATTAAAAATATTCTCTCGGCGATTTTAAAAGAACCGCGTGACAACACCAACCAAACTATTAAAGCACCAATAGGTACAGCAATATATTTACTAATGCCAAAAATACTTAAAGAAGAAGCAATGCCAGCAAATTCGGCTACAATTGTTCCTAGATTAGCCACCAACAAAGTCAACATAGCAAAAACAGTCCAACGCATGCCAAAACGTTCACGAATCACCCCACCTAAACCTTGACGAGTAGTTAACCCGATTCTCACACCCATTTCTTGAGTAATTGCCAAAGAAAAAGTAATTAAAAATAAAGCCCAAAGCATGGTTGTGCCAAAATGAGCTCCAACTATTGAATAAGTACTAATACCTCCGGCATCATTATCAGCATTAGCCGCAATAATTCCCGGACCGATCACGCTGAAAAAAAACAAGATACGGGGCCAAATTTTTTTTGTCTTTTTCCACATATAAATATCCTAAAAAACTAAGCTTGAGGTAAAAAATAACGCATTAAATCATCTACCGTCACCACACCCAACATTTTTTCATCTTTATCAACTACAGCAATAGACATTAAATTGTATTTAGTTATGATAGAAGAAACTTCTTTAATATCTTGGTCAACTCTTACCACTGGCAACTTCACTAAATTCTTCATAATCTCTTGCATGGTTTGTTTTTTTTCAGCAATCAACAAATGCCGCAATGACACCACGCCTAAAAATTTTCCATCTTTATCAATAATATAAATAAAATGAAGCGTATTAAACTCGGAAAAATGTTTCTTAATATTTTCAATCACTTCCTCAACTGTAGAATTATTAAAAGCAGTCAAATATTCTGTACTCATCAAACCACCAGCAGTATCTTCCGAATAAACCAACATTTTTTTAACTCGTTGAGTCTTAATATCTTCAGGTAGTTTTTTTAAAATGGCCGCTGCTTCTTCCGAAGAAAGAGATTGAATCAAGTCGACCAACTCATCAACTGACATTTTTTGAACCACCTGAGCCGATTCTTCGGTACCTAAACGTTGAACTAAAATTTTCTGAATTTCCGGCTGAATTTCTTCCATAACTCGACCAGCGGTATTTTCATCCAAAGTTTTTAATAATAAAATACCCTCGTTTAAATTTAACTTTTCTACAATATTGGCTAAATCAGCTGGATGTAATTTAACTAAACCCTCAGCCAAAGCATCTACTTTTAAATGACCGTGAATTGGTTGGGCCTTACGCCAATCAATTAAAAAGACCTTAAAAACATTTAAAAAATCCAACTTGTCTAAATTTAAGCGACGCAAAATCCCTTTAAAACTAACATCAATACCTAAAACACAGATCTTTTCTTGAAATAAACCTAATTGTAAATCATTAACTCTTACAATTCTTACCCCGCCAGTATCAACTATCTGCTGGTCTAAAATTTCATTATAAAGAAACAAACAATCTTTTTTAGGCTGAACTTTAGATATCTTAGATAAAACTGTGGCTAACGTTATAGAACCTTTTCCTAAATTTTCAACGTATTTAAAAGGCACCCAAATTGTTTCTTTGCTTTTTTTTTCTTTAATTAAAATATAATCTAAAGATGAGTAAGCGCCAGCCTTTTGGGCTATTACAAAATCAACCAATTTACCCACTATAGTATCGGCACTATCCCTAACTGAGGCATTAATTACTTCGCTTAAATAAAACATAAAATAAAAGGTTAAATCAAAAATATTATATCATTTTAAGTTTACTTAAGCAATAAAAACCCCCTTTTAAAAGGGGGTTTATTTTTAAGCTTTATTTTAACTTATCTTTAACCTTTTTTATAACATCTTCTAGTTTCCAATCGGCTTTAACCAAATAATCAAAAACTTCTTTTTCTGAGGCTTCACTAATTTTCTCCGCTTCGCTTAAATTAGACAAAATAATTACTGGCACATCCATTCCCCAAGAATCCTGGCGCAGTTCCCTTAAAACACTCATCCCGTCCTTTTTGGGTAAAATTAAATCTAATAAAATTAAATCGGGGTGCTTAGTTAGGGCTAAACTTAAACCAGTAACACCATCATTTCTGCTGAGCCGCCATTAACTGCCTGCTCTCTTTGTTTTCTTACTGTAATATCACGACCAATAACTAAAATAGCTGGCTTATCAAGATAATCAATCAATGAAACGTTCAATTCTACCAGTAAAATTTTACCTGCTTTTTGAATGACCGGTACCTCATACTGTTCTTCGTTAACAATTTTACCCTTTATTCTTAATTGATATTTTTCTTCAATTAAAGACCTAAACGCCGGTTCCACAAAATCCGAAAATCTCTTATCTAAAATTTCCTGTTCAGGATAACCTAGTAAATTAATAGCTCGAGGATTAACAAATTTGATTTTGCCATCCTGAATAATTACTATGCCATCCGAACTCCCCCTTAAAATAGTTAAATATTTTTTTTGACTAACATCTAAATCTTCGATAATTTTTTGATAATGTAAAAAAATTGGTTTAATTTTAATTAAACCAATAAAAAATAAGACGGAAATGACTAAACCAAATATTTCTTCGGCTAATTGAGTATTAGAAACACCACCTTGAAAATAATCTGACAAAAATAAAATATTGCGAATAGCTCGAAATAAAAAAGCTAAGGCAAAAATTGCCCAAGCTATTCGGTAACCGGTTGTCTGAACAAAAAAACCTACATAAATCACGCTAACAATTTGTATAATAACCGAAATTATTAAAATTATGACTGCTAGGCATAAAATAAATAAAGAAAAGATATCCACATTATACCATTTTATTTAAAAAGGTCACAATATTTGGCTCTACTAAGAGTTTTTTAATAAAAAACCGAAGCTGTTAAACTTCGGTATTAAATTCAAATTCTACCCTCCCAAGGAACAAACGGTCCCTGATCGATTATTAAACGTCTCCCACCATCCTTAATCACCTCCTGACAAACCAGAACGGAGGCATTGGCAAAAGTTTCCTTATTATCATACTCTTCCACAATCTCCCAAGGAGAAATATTAAGAAGAATTTTCTTCAACAGATAAAGCCAGTTACTATGAGTGAAAACCAAAATTCTTTCTTCAGAATATTGCTGGTAGAGCATGTCCAAAAAAAGACGAACTCTGACTTCTACATCTGGCCAGTTTTCGCCACCAAGAGGCCGATGATGATATTTACCCTCTTTCTTCTTCCGATCCAGTTCTCCCGGATAAAGCCGAGCAACTTCTTCATAAGGAAAAGAATGATAAATTCCTCGGTTAGCTTCAGCTAGAAGGGCGTCTTCAATAATATTCGGCACTAAAATTCCCACCTGGGAAAAAATTCCACCAACTTCTTGGGCTGTTTGAGTAGCTCTAAGATAATATGACGAGTAAAAAGACTTGAAACTACCGTGTGCGCCTTGCCACTTGACAAGCCACTCTCCGGTTATTCTAGCCTGTTCCCTACCCCTGGCAGTTAAATCGGAAAAAACATTATGTTTATCAAACTGCCGAACAATATTACAGTCAGCCTCGCCATGACGAACGAACACGATCGTCGAATTCATGGGTCTTCTCCTGCTTAGACCATTAAAAAGAACATTTATGCTCTGATATTAACCATGTTTTTTAAAAAAGTCAAGCCTAAAAGATCTCCCTCAAAAATCAACGATTTTCATGGCTGATATTTTAAATTTTTGCTATAATTTTAATAGACTTATGAAATCAACATTTCAATTCAAAAACCAACCGCTTTTACTTTTATTTTGCTTAGGTCTGTTTATTTTTTGGTCCTGCACTGCCGCAGCTTCTACCATTACTGCCACGCAAAATGAATTAGAAGAAGAACTGAAAAAAGTAGAGCAACAGATTATTCGATACGAACAAGAATTAAAAAGTACCAGTCAAACTAAAAATACTTTGGCTAACAAAATTAAGCAGCTTAAAAATCAACAAACCACTCTTAATTTACAAATCAAGGCCACAACCTTAACGATTGATTCTTTGGGCTACAAAATTACTGAAACAGAACAAACGATCAAAAAAAATGAAATCCAACAAGAAAAATTAAAGGATGAGATTGCTATCACCCTTCGTCTCCTACATAAAGATGAAACCAATCTATTTCTTAATATTTTATCAAAACCGACCTTGTCCGAGGCTTATTTAGAAGCCTCCGCTTATTTAACCTTGGTGGAAAAAATAAATTCCTTAGTCCAGCAAACCCAGGTACTTAAAGAACAGCTTCAAAAAAATAAAGATATCTTTTTCGAACAGCAAACCGAGGCCTCTAACTTATTAAGTATTAAAGCCATCCAACAAAATTCTCTCAAGTCGGTTATTGGTGAACAATCGCAATTATTAGAAAGCACTAAGGGTTTAGAAAAAAACTACCAGACAATTTTAGCCGATTCCAAAAAAAAGGCAACTGAAATTAAAAATAGAATTTATGAATTATTCAATACTGGCAAGCAGATTAATTTTTCCCAGGCTTTAGAAATTGCTCAATGGATTTCTAAGGCTACGGGTTTACGCCCAGCTTTTCTATTAGCTATCTTAACTCAAGAATCTAATTTGGGTAAAAATGTGGGCACTTGCAATCGTTCTGGAGACCCTCCAGAAAAAAGTTGGCAGGTTATTATGAAACCCACCAGAGACCAGGAACCATTTAAAACGATTACTAAGGAACTCGGCCTAGACATAGACACTACCCCTGTCTCCTGTCCCATGAAAGATAAAAATGGCAACCAATCAGGATGGGGTGGTGCAATGGGCCCAGCTCAATTTATCCCATCAACCTGGATGTCTTATAAAGACAAAGTTTCAGCTCTCACTGGTAATAAACCGGCTAACCCTTGGGATATTCGAGATGCTTTTGCGGCGGCAGCAATCAAACTCAAAGCCGATGGAGCTAAAAATACCGAAGAGAGCGAATGGCAGGCAGCTATGAAATATTTTGCCGGATCAGTCAATTTAAAATATCGTTTTTATGGTGATAATGTCGCAATTTTAACAAAAAATTATCAAGAAGATATTGATGCTTTAGACAAATAAAAAAACAATAAGGAATTGTTTAAAAAAATTATAAAAAATACCTGCTCAGCAGGTATTTTTTATTCAGGGGGTGAAGGAATCGGACCCTCGCTAATGGTTTTGGAGACCATTGTACTACCATTATACGAACCCCCCAGACTAATTAAGACAGAATTTTTTCTGTCTTAATTATTTATTTGGTTTCTTTATGCGTTTCATGCTTTTTGCAAAAACGGCAATATTTTTTCATCTCCAAGCGATTCTTTAAAGTCTTTTTATTTTTATGGCTTTGATGAGTAACGCGCTTGCAGCTAGTGCATTCCAGCTTAATAAGATTATCTTGAGACATAATTTTCTTGTATAATTTATTTTTATAAATAATGGAGCCGACTCAGGGATTCGGACCCTGGACCTACGGTTTACAAAACCGTTGCTCTACCAACTGAGCTAAGTCGGCAAATGGTTCTTTGCCAGATGCTTTCCATCGCGAAGTTGGAAATTAACATGTGTGAAAATTCAACCAAAAAGGCTCATTTGGGCAGGGTAGGATTCGAACCTACGTAGCCGTAAGGCGACAGATTTACAGTCTGTTGCGATTGACCGCTCCGCCACCTGCCCTGGAGCCGATGCGCGGATTTGAACCGCGGACCTACTCCTTACCATTAAAGCCCCCATTCCTTATTTCTCTCTTTTTGTTGTAAGTTGAGAGAAATAATCTGCGAAAATCATACAATTTATGATTATGCTGGATGAGCTGTTTAGTGCTGGCAAGAACTAGGTTTTTGCATTGGCTTTTAGACAAAGTTCTGCAACTTTGGCTAGTAAATTATGAGTAAACTTAACGATTAAGATTATATCATAGGTCTTGAAATAAATCAAGAGCCAGATTAGCCAAATTTCGTTGTCAATGTGCATAAGG
>Ga0116178_10002462_pt1 | contig 14576 bp, 16 predicted proteins | sample AD_STIC12_MetaG_FD_89880 | JGI IMG/M metagenome (GOLD analysis project Ga0116178, IMG submission 89880) | Active sludge microbial communities of municipal wastewater-treating anaerobic digesters from USA - AD_STIC12_MetaG | ecosystem: Engineered > Bioreactor > Anaerobic > Digestate | place: USA... | reverse complement strand
GTCGCTCATCCTACAGGCAAAGCCATCAACAGCCGATTTTCTGAAAGGCGGCATGTTAATGTCCGAAACTATATCCTCAGCAAGCACCCTGTGCAGGCTCTCCAACAGTAAAACTCTTTCTGGCTTTTGAATGGTAACAACTCTGGAGAGAACCAAGGCGTAAGCTTCCTCAAACCTAATCATGGTCAGGGTTAATTTTCCACAAAGTTGTTAAAAAAATCATTACCAGGGTAACTGTTTTAGGCTTTTTTGCCTGCTCATCCGTAATAGCCTGCTTAATTAATAAAGCGCTGGTTAGCTATTGCTAAAATTGTTAATTTTGACAAAAATTTTGTAGGATGTTGAAGGATCGCGGTTACTATATCGACCTGCTTCACCAGCATATTTCAAACCCCAAAATGATAGCTCATTGTCTAGCCTCTGAGGCAGTGCTAAGAGCCTTAGCCAGAAAGTTTGGTGAGGATGAGGAAGTTTGGGGAATTGCCGGTTTGGTTCATGATATTGACTCTGAGCAAACCGAGTCGGACCACACCATGCATGGGCTGGTGGCCGCCGAGATGCTAAACGGCGTGCTACCCGATGAGGCGGTAGATGCTGTTCGGATGCACAACGAGGATGCTACCGGAATGGAGCGTAGCACCAAGTTCCAACATGCGCTGGCAGCCGGTGAAACCATTACCGGGCTAATTTTTGCCACCGCGCTGGTTTACCCCGACAGGAAGATTAGCAGCGTTAAGCCTAAGTCGGTTGTCAAAAGAATGAAGGAGAAGCAGTTTGCCGCCTCTGTGAATCGTAGCACTATCATGGAGTGTGAATTGTTAGGGCTTTCGATTGACGATTTCGTCAGCCTTTCGCTGGAGGCACTTGCTCCAATTGAGTCGGAGTTGGGCTTTTAGAGTTTATCAGGCATGAAGGCTTGCTGTTTTAATAACTGGAGAAAATTTTTTCAGAATTTCCTCCTGAATACCTTTAAAGTTTTGGAAAGCTGCATGCTGATCAAATTGATGCTGGTGAATTACATAGCTAAAATACGGACTAATTTGCATTAACCATCTTAGCTATGCGCTTGCATGCTATATGATATGTATGCAGGTTGAAAGTTATTTTTTTGTTGGCATAAACACTTATTAAGCTGAATATTAACGTGAAGTTAGAGTTGATTTGTGAACAGGTTGTTACCGAAGCCAAAAAGGCGGGTAGCTTTGCCATGGAGCAACGGGCAAACTTCAACATCAATAAGGTTGAGGTGAAAGGCAAGCATAATTTTGTATCGTATGTTGACCGGACATGCGAGGCGATGCTGGTTGATGGTCTCTCGAAAATTGTCCCTCAAGCCGGCTTTATTGCTGAGGAGGGAACCGGTAAGCCAAATAAAGGGGGGCTGAACTGGGTGGTGGATCCCCTGGATGGGACAACCAACTACATTCATGGAATATCCCCTTTTGCGGTCAGTATTGCCCTGATGGACGATCAAAAACTGTTGCTGGGCGTTGTGTATGAGGCCAACTTAAAGGAATGCTTCTGGGCAACTGCCGACAGCCAGGCCTATTTAAATGGTGCACCTATTAAAGTGTCGGAAACCGGTAAGGTGAACGACGCCCTTGTTGCAACCGGTTTTCCCTACTACGACTACTCCCGCATCAACCCGTTTTTTCAGACTATGGAATACTTCATGCGTAATTCCCATGGTTTGAGACGGTTAGGCTCTGCTGCTACCGATTTGGTTTACGTGGCCTGCGGACGATTCGATGCCTTCTACGAGTATGGGCTAAGCCCTTGGGATGTGGCTGCCGGAGCTTTGATTGTGGAGCGTGCCGGAGGTAGGGTATGCGACTTTAAGCGGGGTAATGATTTTATTTTTGGAGGTGAAATAATGGCTACCAACAGCAGCCTACATGGTGAGTTTGCCGACATCTTAAACGGCATGATGAGCAAATCCCAATCGGAATAAGTTAAACATCTATGAAAGAAGCTCAACTATTACAGCCACCGGCTTCATCCGCGTCAATCATAAATTTTTAAAAATTGACAGATGAAACGACTAGCTTTTTACCTGTTTTACACCATAACAAAAATTTTAGCCCTGCTACCGCTAAGATTGCTCTACGTAATTTCCGACATTAACAGGTTTTTGCTTTACTACGTGCTGAGGTACAGGCGAAAAACGGTGACAACTAATTTAAAAAATGCCTTTCCGGACAAATCGAAAGAGGAGCTAAAGGCAATTGAATGGAAGTTTTACCGGCACCTGTGCGATTTATTTGCCGAAATAATTTTTTTACTGCATTCGGGGGCAAAGCGGGCAGCTAAGCTTTGCACCTTTAGTAACGTGGAGCTGGTGAATAGCTACTACCAGCAGGGGAAAAGCGTGGTAGCGGCCGGTGGTCATTTCGGGAACTGGGAGCTTTACGGCCTGTTTCCGCTCTACATAAAACACACTGTTCTGGGTGCATACAAGCCACTTAATAACAAGCCGATTGATGAATTCATCAAAAAGTCACGTGAACGTTTTGGGTGTGTTACCATACCAATGTACAGCATTTCGAGAGTTGCCCTAAAATGGTCGCAGGAAGGTAAACCCTTCTTTTTGGGGCTTATAAACGACCAATCGCCATCTCGAAGCCATATTGGGTACTGGACTACTTTTTTGAACCAGGAGACTCCAGTTTATATTGGGACCGAAAAGATAGCCCGGAAAATAAACCAACCCGTGGTGTTTTGCTACATTCGCAAGTTAAAGCGAGGCAAGTATGAAGCGAACGTGGAGCTTCTGGTCGAAGAACCTAGGCTGACTAAACCCCACGAGATTACCGAGATGCACCTCCGAGCGTTGGAAAGGGTGATTAATGAAGCTCCTGAGTACTGGCTCTGGTCTCATAAGCGATGGAAGCATAAACGTGATGTAACCACTAACTCCTTACAGGCAGGAAATGAGCATACACCATGAGGTTGCCGTAGTTATCCTGAACTGGAATGGCGAGAAGTTCCTGCAACGCTTTCTTCCGGGAGTACTAGCCAACTCCAACGAAACGGGCGTCGCGGTTTATGTTGCCGATAATGGTTCTACAGATGGCTCAGTTAAGCTTCTCAGATCAAGGTTTCCGCTGGTAAACCTCATCCTACTCGACAGGAATTATGGCTACGCTGGAGGGTATAACCGTGCGCTAAGCCAGATAGACAGCGATTTTTTTGTGCTGCTTAATTCTGATGTTGAAGTGCCTGGGGGATGGCTTAATCCTTTACGTAGCTTTATGCGGTCAAACCCAAATGCAGCCGCTTGCGCTCCTGCCATTATGGACATTGCCCGCCCGGAGTGCTTTGAGTATGCCGGAGCGGCGGGTGGTTTTATTGACAAGTTTGGCTACCCGTTTTGTAGGGGTAGGATTCTATCCGAAATAGAGCAGGACACCGGGCAGTACAACCAGTCCATCGAGGTATTCTGGGCAAGCGGGGCCTGCATGATGGTGAGGGCAAACACCTTTTGGGACGCGGGCGGTTTCGATGACCATTTTTTTGCCCACATGGAGGAAATTGACCTCTGCTGGCGAATGTTGAACATGGGATACTCGGTATGGAGCATTCCGGAGTCTAAAGTTTACCACGTAGGAGGAGGAACACTTCCAAACAACAACCCATACAAACTTTACCTGAACTACCGTAATAGCCTGTTCATGCTACACAAGAACCTATCAAAGAATGCCTTTTACCAAACCATTATAGCCAGGCTACTTCTCGATTGGCTTTCGGCAATGGCCTACCTGGTTCGCTTTCAGCTTAAATTTTTCGGGGCCGTTGCTAAGTCACACTACCATTACTATCGTGATATCAGCAGGTTGAATAGCTTCCGCAGCTCATTCCGGCATCCTAAAACCAACAGTGCAAAAGTTATCTACCATAGAAGCGTTCTTTTTGATTTTTTCATACTCCGCAGGCGGAAATTTTCCGAGCTGAAGTTTTAGTCTTTTGTCAGCCTTTTTACCTTTTTTAGGATAGGGGCGTATGTTAAAAATATGAAAAAAATCGCCTTTTTTGATAATCTAATCCTTTAAAAGATACCTTTGCAGCTCAACTTTACACATTAGCCATTTAGCTAAACTGCAGCAGTACCAAATGATCTCATTTAAAAAACTTACCATTCGCGATATTTTATTCCGTTCACGAATGGCCTACGCCGAAAGACCAGCTCTTGCTTTTGTTGACTCAAAGCCTGTTACCTACGCCAACATGGCGATTATTGTCAGGAACATTTCCGGGATGCTCTACACCCTTGGGATTAGGAAGGGCGATAGGGTAGCCCTCATAGGCGAGAATAGCCCAAACTGGGGTATGGCTTATTTGGCGGCAACCACAATAGGGGCGGTTGTAGTTCCCATTCTTCCCGACTTTTCGGATACAGAATTGGAAAACATCATACGCCATAGCGAGGCGAGGGTAGTTTTTGTTTCAGCCAAAATTTATTCTCACCTTAAAATCGACAATCTTAAAGGCGTTGAGGCCTTCATCCTGCTCAACAGTTTAGTTCCTATTGACGAGGAAACATTTACAGCCGATACTACTATTCCCTACTCCATACCCGACCCTATTGTAAACGTTGATTACTGCGATTGCGAGTTACCCCGCCCTAGCGAGGACGACCTGGCAGCAATTATCTATACCTCAGGCACCACTGGTAGGCCCAAGGGGGTAATGCTTACCCACCGGAACCTTGTTTCTAACGTTCTATCCACCTTGATGGTTCAGGAGGTGACGGAGCATGACAGGCTACTCTCCATTCTCCCTTTATCGCACACCTACGAGTGCACCATTGGTTTCCTAATTCCAATGGCAACGGGTGCATCGGTTTACTACCTCGATAAACCACCTGTAGCCCAAACACTTATTCCGGCCATGCAAAAAGTTAGGCCTACAATGGTGCTTACGGTTCCGTTAATTATTGAAAAAATATTTCGAGGTAGCATCAAGCCCCAGCTAACCTCAACTGCCCTAAGGCAACGCCTATACCAGTTTTCGCTAAGTCGCAGGCTCCTTCATCGGGTTGCTGCGCGAAAACTCCATAGTACTTTCGGGGGTGAGCTTAGATTCTTTGGAATTGGCGGAGCAAAACTTTCGCGTGAGGTTGAGCTATTCCTGCACGAAGGCCGATTTCCCTACTCCATAGGCTATGGAATGACGGAAACATCGCCGTTGCTTACCGGTAGCACTCCCGCACAAGTAAGGTTTAGAACGGCAGGCTACTGCCTACCCGGGCAGGAGCTGAGGTTGCTTAATCCCAACCCCGAAACCGGTGAGGGCGAAATTCTTGCCAGGGGTTCCAACGTAATGGTTGGCTACTATAAAGAGCCCGAGCTAACCCAAGCAATTTTTTACGAGGGTTGGTTAAGAACCGGAGACCTTGGAGTTATAGATGACAAGGGATATTTAACCATTAAGGGACGGTCTAAGAATTTGATACTGAGTTCTTCGGGCGAAAATATATACCCCGAGGAAATTGAGGATATTATCAACAACCATGAATACGTTGCCGATTCCGTGGTTTACGAGTCGGGAGGCAAGCTGATGGCAAGGGTTCACCTCAACCGGGAAGCAGTGGCGCAATACCTCGCCGGCATTAAATCCTCAGCTGCGGACCTATCCAAAAATGCCGAAGAGCTTACCAGAAGAATTCTTGACGACATCAAGGTTATGGTGAACTCTAAAGTGGCCAGGTTTGCCCGGCTAAGCGTTGTTCACGAGCAGCTTGAACCTTTCGAAAAATCGGCCACCCAGAAAATTAAGAGATTCATGTATCAGGACTAGTCATTGTAGAACTCGTCGGATGCCGTTTCCGTTTCCAGGTTGAGGTGTGTTCTAGAATTGACAATGATGGAGTTGTAATTGCAGATTCCCATGCTTTTTCCTGCAATTTTTAGTTTGCCTACTTTCAGATAAATATTTTAGGTCGCGGTTTTGGCAAGTTCGACCGTTTTTGAGAATTCATTCCCTGAAACATATTTCTGACCTTTTTTTATTATACCGATTAAGTCGGTGGCTTTTGTCATTTTTTGTTTCATTCGTCAAATTGGCCATAACGGTTTATGGTATGGTGTCGTGCGGGATTACGAAGCGATTTCCTATCGACCGAGACGGAAGATTGATGCAGGGTAGTGAGTTTTGCATACCACTGAACCCCTTAATGGCAATACCGCGTGTTGTGTTCCGTGTTTTATTAATATTTATTAGCGTTTTTTTGATATCTATAATAGTAATATGTGTTAAATCCAATTCCGATCATTATTTCGTGATAATCATCTATTTTATTAAAAGCAAGAAATGTTTTTACTCTTTTGATTGGTAGGTCAATTTGTAAGTGATATTCAATTGTCTCTTTGTAAAACCCCATCTTGTATGTTAAAGTTAAATAATCTAATTTTCGAAAGTCCTTTTTATAACCTGCGATTATTCCATATCCTGAATTATTATCAGAATTTTCAGGAGAGTATTCTATTTTACTTAAACCAAGAATTATATTATGGTCATATATCTTTGCATAATTTTCAATGGAATACGAAACCATATCCATACTATTGTGAATAATCAATTTCCTATAATTAAAATCAACAGAACCATATAGCCATGCTCCTGGTCTTAGCATAAACCGGTAGCTTGAAAAACTTAAACCTGCATCAAATCTTTGATTTAATTTAAAATCTGTCATATAGGCAACTTGAAATCCTACAGATAAAGGTCCGACCACTGGTGTACTATAATAAAACTTTGCGCCATAAGGAGTATTGACCAATCCGGATTGTAAAAACAGTCCAATTTTTTGATCAAATGCCTCATAAATTATGTATGGTTTTAGTGATGTATTAATTACAGTTTGTCCATTTATAAGAACCTTTCTTGACACAAACCCTACATAACTATATTCCAAGAACTTTGCAGTATCGCTTACAACAATTTTGTAATTGCCATTTAAATCGGCCATTACACCATTTGAAGTTCCGAATTCAATGATTGATACTCCAGGTAATTCTGTAGTGTCTTCCTCACTCAAAATCCTCCCTGTAATGGTAATCTGACCAAACGAAAAAGTAGTTGGAATCAAAAAAATCAAAATAATTATCAGTTTACTTCTCAATTTTCGCAGATTTAATATGCAATACAATGGTCGGTGGTTTGGGCTACTGGGGAGTTAACCGGCAGCGGCGTTATCCCACGTTAAAAACCACACTAAAATACTAAAGACATTCGAATCTGCTTCATCAGCCCCAGTAGGCTAAACCACGTGTTAGCAATTGGGCATTTATTTCTTTAAGTATCATTCGGGTTGTCATATTAATATCTTGGAAGAATAAACTATTGCAACTTCTTTGCTTTAAATTTAATTTCTGCAAAGGGATTATCCTCAATATTTTCAGTTTTCGTCTCAGTAATTAGTATCTTCCCAACAGAACCTGAATTTGTTTTAATTAACCATATTTGATAAGGTTTAATATCTAAGGCAAATTTTTGGAATGTGTTAATCTCTGTTGTCTGTATTGAGTCAAAAACTTCTTGTGCATTTTTTAAGTCCTCTAATTCATCGAAGAGAAAAAACCTATTTTCTAAATTTAGATTCGATAGGTAGGGAGATAATACTTCTCCAGAACCGTTGGTTTGAGCTAATACTGTAAAATCTGGAATTATATTTTGTGAATTAGGGAAGTTGATAATTTTCATGCTTTCAAAGAGGAATCCTTTATATGCTTCAGAATTTAAAGCAAATACTTGTGTGGAATCCTCATCTTTTTCACAAGAATTAAAAAGAAAAAGCATTCCTAATGCTAATATTTTAGCTGTATTTTTCATCATATTGTGTCGTGTAATTGCCTTATTGCCAACGTTTTCAGCATATACGAAGTTTCGGCGAAGCCGAAATTTGAGCGAACGAAGTGAGACGTATATGCTGTGTTATCGGAAGTTGCGATTTCGACTTTCTCTGATACATTTCAAAAAATATTACCTCAGTACTTAAACAAGTAGTTATAGATAACACTACCCTGATACATCACAAAAAAGAATGCTACCATAATCGCTTGAACAATCTGTGCCCGTTGAGTTATTAGGTTGAAAACTTTGCAAAATTCCAACCGTGTGGGTCCAAAGAAAAACACAAGAAGTACTGCTGATGTAATGATTCCAGGAACCCAGATAACCCAGGAAGGTATAGATCCAAACCGCACGATATTTGCGATGTCACCCCTCGGTACAATCCCACGGATAATTGTGTAATTAAACCAACCGCCAATTCCAAAAAAAGCGAGACTATAAAGGAAAAACAACAAGGCTCTGTGGCCAGTTGTACTTTGCCAATGAAATTTTAGTAGAAAGATAAGAGATAAAGACGCAAAAAGGAAGTTGACAAAAGGTCCAGCTGCTGCAATTGTAACTCCTTGCCAACCTGGGAGTTGTGCAACCTTACTGTAATTTACGTTTTCGTCGATGCCAAAGAGGAATGGTGTGTAGTGTATATCAAAAGGATGAGATTTAACACCGAAAAAAGTTCCAGCCAGACTATGTCCCCATTCATGGCATAAGGTGTTGGTATACATTGCAATTGTGGCAATTATAAAAAAGTCCAATATTAGTTCAATCCATGGAATTTTACTATTCATGTAAGGTTGCCTCTATAATCATATTATCTTTTCTCCAAAAGCAATTTCGGATAACTCGTTTATAGGCGCCACTCCATATCGCCTTATTTCCATTTTTGGATGTATAGGCGCCATAAAGTTGCGTTTACCATTCAATGCTATAGTAAAAAAATTACATTTGAAACAAATATATGTAATTTTTTTGCAACTCTTCAAATGGGCTCCTAATTTCCTGTAAATTTTTCTGGCTTGCATGGGTGTATGCATCTGTAACTTGACCACTTTTATGGCCTGGTATCAACCGGATAAACCGCAGGGGGTCAGCTTCGAGCAGGTATTCGGAACGGCTGGCCCCATCGCTGCCGCTCGGTTGCCTTCGGCGTGCTCTCCGCCAGCTGGCGGGTTGGCTCCTGTCGTGTGGCAGCCTCATCCCAAACCCTCTGCCACTAGACTTTACACATCTATTTTTTAATTCACAAAGCACAATTCCACCAGTTTACCTCTTTTTTCTACCACCTGTTTCCTTCTTTTTCTATGCTTCACTACCCCACGAGAGGACTCGCGCAGTAGCGGGGCAGAGTAGAATACCTGATTTAACCACTTAAAATCCAGAAATTTATATTGCTGGTAACGCCTTATTTTTTTGCTATTCATTAACCGCATTAAAAAATTCTCTCAGCTTATTTTTGTCAAGTTGTCCGTTAGTACGAACACCGCTGCAGAGGTCAATGCCAAACGGATGAACTGTTTCAATTGCCTGTCTTACATTATCTTTATTTAACCCACCTGCAAGGAAAATTGGAATTGGTATTGATTCCCTGATTTTTAGGCTTAATTCCCAATTATGTGTTCTCCCTGTTCCGCCTAGCTTTTTTACTGGTAAATTTGGATTTCCGCTGTCCAATAAAATTGCATCAACATACTTGGAAATTTCAATGGCTTCTTTTACAGAATTATCGTCAATAACATGAATAACTTGCACTAGTTTTACATTCGGTAACTCGTTACGAATCAGCTCATAACCTCTATCTTCCAGCTCATCTACAATTTGAATTGTTGATGTGTACACTTTTTTGTAATGCGAGATAATGTTTTTTGGCTTAGTTTCGCTTGTCAGCAAGAAAGTAGAAATCGGTGGAGGAACAGCCCTTGCAATTTTATTTATTAGCTCATCACCAATTACGCCCGGTCCACTTGGCATTTTTCCGACTAAGCCCAAAGCAGATGCACCGTGTTCAATTGCGATTTTTGCTTCTTCAATGCTACCTATACAGCAGATTTTTACTCTAGGTTTTGTCATGGCGTGCCGTTTAAGTCGTTTTTTAAGGGTGATGTAGAACAAATGGTGTCATGATTAGTTGCCGAATTCGAAGCAATTCCGGATCAAGTAATACCAAACTTTAATAAGAGCTATAACCTTGGGATTGGCGCTGCACAGGCAGTAGTTTTACCGTTATGCGTTGGTCTGATTTTTTTTGTCTTTACCAATCCATGAATTATAAATCCAATACCTAAAACGATAAACGGAATACTCAACAATTGTCCCATATCTAATTTCATCTGTTCTTCAAAAGGGACTTGCTTTTCCTTTATAAATTCGATAAAGAAACGGGTTACAAAAATCAACGTGATTGCCAACCCAAAAAAGAATCCGTTTTTAAGGTTTTCCCATTTAGTTTTATAAAGGTATAGCATCAATCCGAATATCAGTAAATAAGCAATTGCTTCATATAGCTGAGCTGGATGTCGTGGCAAACTATCTACTCGCTCAAAAATAAAAGCCCACGGAACATTTGTTGGAATTCCAATAATCTCAGAATTCATCAAGTTGGCAATTCTTATAAAGCATGCTCCTAAACCTGCAACAATTGCTATTAAATCAATCGTTTTTATAATTGATTCTTTTGTCTTTCTGGCATAAATTATCAAAGCAATAATTAAACCCAATGCTCCTCCATGACTGGCTAACCCTTGATAACCAGTGAATTTATATCCGCCATCAACAGTCGGTTGAATTGGTAGAATAATTTCTAATGGATGGCTCAAATAGTATGATGGCTCATAAAATAAGCAATGAGCAAGTCTAGCTCCGGCAAAAATTCCTATTATTCCGTAAATTGAAAGTTTTTCTAATTTATTCAACGGGATTCCCTCTTTTTTAAAAATACCTTTTAAGATTAACATGCAAAGCACCAATCCTCCCACAAATAGGATCCCATAGTATCTAATCGAAATATCAAAAATATTGATAATCTCAGGGTCTATATTCCAATGAATATAATTTACTATCATAATTTTTCTTTGTCTTGTTGGGTCTGCTAATCACGTAACCAAGGTTCGAAGTTAACAAAAGTTGTGAAAATCGTTAACAAAAAATTTTTATTTGAGTAAAAGGCAACTTGCTTACACCTTATCCTTACTCCCTTTAAACACTTATTTTTGTTAGCGGTTGTTGTTCTTTTTATCAACATATTTGAAATTTTTATGTCCATCTTAAACCTCAATTAATTCAATGTTTTTTATTCGTATTTGTTCGGTATAATAAATAAATCTCGAACCATCTCCTTTTAGAATAGAATCCTGTACGAACATTTGCTCAAAATAGAAATAAATTCTTTTGTTATTTATACCAGTAATGCGAACTTAAATTGTTGGGCTACTCTTTAATTCAAATGGATTATTATATTTATCTACACATTTTATGTAGTCAAAAGGATATGTTTTATAAGTAACAACACCTCCCATTGAACCTCTTGCATCTGCGGTTTTTAATTCAACCGAATCAATGGCTTTAAATTGTTCATTAAAACTTTTCAATCGGGATATAATATGTTTTACAGCTCGAAATTATCATTGTGAAAACCATAATGAAAATCACATTAAAGCCCTTATGTCTCATAATGCGGTAAAATTTTTATTAATACATCGTTTGTCGTAATTAAACCCTATTGATTCGTACATCTATCTTGCTGTATGTGTATTTTTTATAATAACCACTAACTCACTCGTATGTAATACCATCAATTTTGGGTTTAAGAATGATGCAGGCATCACATGCACTCAACAAATAAATGATTATTTTCCTTACTTTTCGCCTGCCATAATTCTGTGCAGGACCATAAGGACGCAAACGGTTTATCCATGCAGCATGGGGGGGCGCTGCATTTCCGGGCATGGCGTGGGTGTGGAATGGAGCAAAAAAAAACCGGAGTTGCCTCCGGTTCAGGGGTGGAAGATGGGACTTGAACCCACGGCCCCCAGATCCACAATCTGGTGCTCTAACCAGCTGAGCTACATCCACCATGTGATTTAGGCTGCAAAGTTATAAAATTTCTTCAACCTGAAATAAAAAAATGGGGAAACTTTGTTGCCCATGTCCTGGCTGCGAGCTGTTTTTTTAATACTTTAGCATCCTGTAGCCATTTTTGATACGTAAGGTGAAGCTAGACAACACAAGAGCCCTTCAGTCCTACCAGATTATCAGGTTTCTGGCTGTTTTCACCATTGGAATGGCCATGGTGAAGCTATCGCTTCCTCAGGCGCAGGTTGGGCAGTATGAGGTGGTGCTGTTTATTGCCAGCCTCCTTACCACCTTTTGGATTACCGGAATTATTCAAGCCCTTCTCCCCATGACGTCTTCATCTGTCAGCAGGGATTCGGGTTCCAAGCGTCCTGAAATTTTCTGCGCTCTGGTAGTGGTTGTGGCGTTAACCCTTGTGTCGGCTTTGCTGCTGCTGGTTTTTAAAAACCTGATCGGGCAGCTGGCAGGGGTGGCCAACTTCCCTTACTTCAAGCAAACAATCCTGTACATCATGCTGAGCACCCCAACGCTCCTGATTGAGTACATCTACCTGATTGAAAATCAGCCTCGTAAAATGATTGCCTATGGGCTTATAGCCTACTCGTTGCAGGTGGCCATGGTGGTGTTGCCCCTGCTGGTTGATGTCAGGGTTGAGCTTTGCATCTTCGGTTTGATAGGCATTTCGGCCATCCGGATGGTGTGGCTGTTGGTTGTTGTTCGCCGGTATGCGGAGCTAAAAATTGACCGGAAGTTCATGTTTGATTTTATTGCAAAGAGCACACCGCTATCGTTGAAGTACCTGGTTAGCAGCTCGGGCCTCTACATTGACCAGCTTATTATTTCAGCCTACTACGATTCGTCAACCTTTGCAGCTTACCGGTTTGGCGCCAGGGAAATTCCGCTAATTACCATACTCACCGTTGGGCTGAGCAACTCCATGCTGGTAGAGTTTGGGGTAAAGGAGCACATTGGCGATACCCTGGAGAGGCTCAGGAGGGAATCGCTGAAGCTCATGCACATCTTGTTCCCCCTGTCGGTGGTGGCGATTATCTTAAGCAAGCCCCTATTCCCGGTGATATTTAGCTCCGACTACTTGCAAAGCGCCAATATTTTCATGCTTTATGCCCTGCTGGTTACCAGCAGAACTATTTTCCCGCAAACGGTTACCATGGGATTTCAGCAAAATAGTTTTGCGCTGCTGGCCTCTACCCTCGAGATAGTGCTAAACATAGCATTAAGCCTAATATTTATACAATTATTTGGAATTGAAGGGGTTGCGCTGGCTACAGTTGTGGTTTACCTTTTTGAAAAGGTGCTGCTTGCCGGATATAATGGGCGTAGGTTGGGTATTCATCCTGCAGAGTACATACCAATGAAACCCTATACCGCCTACTGTACACTTACCATTGCCACCTACCTTTTGGTACGGTTTGTATAGCGGCATAACGCTACACTTTCCTGCCATTTAAGAAGCAACCTGCGAATTTCACCAGGCTATTAATTCATACACCTACTGCTCAACCCAGCGTTTAACATCGTCCATACTTGGATTTTGCAGCCCCAGCTTGTTTTTCTTGTTATAGCCGCAAATGTCGTTAAACAGTTTACCCGGAGCAACATTGGTTAGCGATACAACGGTGCTATAGCCCAACTTCTGGAGAACAGGCACCCACTCAGCCGGTATGTTCCTTTGGGAATAGGCCTCAACAGGGTCTTTCAGCTGTTTTTTTTCAGGGCGCATCTGAGGGAATAGGATCACATCCTGAATGGAGGGCTGGTTGGTCATAAACATGGTTAACCGGTCAATCCCAATTCCCATTCCCGAGCAGGTAGGCATACCATATTCCAGGGCACGAACAAAGTCCATATCAATAAACATGGCCTCGTCGTCGCCCTTTTCGCTGAGGCGGAGCTGTTCCTGAAATCGCTCAAGCTGGTCAATGGGGTCGTTGAGTTCGCTGTAGGCGTTGCAAAGTTCCTTGCCGCCTACAATCAGCTCAAAACGTTCGGTTAGCTCGGGGTTGCTACGGTGGCGTTTACACAATGGCGACATCTCAATTGGGTAATCCATGATAAACGTTGGCTGAACCAGGTGCTGCTCGCACTTTTCACCAAAAAGGGTGTCAATCAGCTTGCCTTTGCCCATGGTTTCGTCCACCTCAATACCCTGCTCCTTGCATATGCTTCGGAGTTGTTCCTCGGTTTTTCCCGTGATATCAACGCCGGCGTACTCCTTGATGGCGTCGGTCATGGTAAGCCGGCGGAAGGGTCGCTTGAAGTTGATGGTGCTGTCGCCAACGGTTATGGCTGTTGTTCCATGCAGGGATAAAGCAACCCGCTCAAGCATCTCCTCGGTGAAGTCCATCATCCAAAAGTAGTCCTTGTAGGCCACGTAAATTTCCAGCACGGTGAACTCGGGGTTATGGGTGCGGTCCATCCCCTCGTTGCGAAAATCCCTGGAGAACTCGTAAACGCCGTTAAACCCACCAACAATCAGGCGTTTAAGGTATAATTCGTCGGCAATGCGGAGGTAAAGTGGCATGTCGAGTGTATTGTGGTGGGTTATAAACGGCCGGGCAGCTGCACCTCCCGGAATAGGCTGTAATATAGGGGTTTCAACCTCAAGGTATCCCTTTGAGTTAAAGAAATCGCGCATGGTG
>Ga0116178_10002459_pt1 | contig 14586 bp, 17 predicted proteins | sample AD_STIC12_MetaG_FD_89880 | JGI IMG/M metagenome (GOLD analysis project Ga0116178, IMG submission 89880) | Active sludge microbial communities of municipal wastewater-treating anaerobic digesters from USA - AD_STIC12_MetaG | ecosystem: Engineered > Bioreactor > Anaerobic > Digestate | place: USA... | reverse complement strand
CGAAAGGGAACGCGCGTTTGAAGATCAATTGGCAGCAATGACGGATGCGAAAGATGTGCTTGCAGGGCAATTCTCCGAAATAAGCCAGAAATTGCTGCATGAGGCGCAGTCCCGATTTTTGCAACGGGCCGATGAACGGTTTAAGGAATCCGAAACGGTTGCGGGGCAGAGGTTAAGCGCCTTGTTACAGCCGGTGCACGAACGGCTTGAGAAATATGAGACCGCCGTAGGAAAGGTAGAGGCCGAACGACGCGAAGCCTTTGGCAATTTGCACGGCCTAATGGAATCGATGCGTATTAGCACTGAGGCGGTCAAGACCGAAGCCCAGCGTCTCGGTAACTCGCTTCGCAATGCGCCCAAGGCGCGCGGGCGTTGGGGCGAACAGCAGTTGCGCAACGTGCTGGAAAGCTGCGGCTTGTCCGAACATGCCGATTTCCAGACCGAAGTGTCGATGGAGGGAAGCGAAGGGCGTTTGCGTCCGGACGTGATTTTGCGCGTACCGGGCGGCCGCAATCTGGTGATTGACGCGAAGGTGTCGTTAAACGCCTATCAGGATGCTTTTGAGGCAGGGGATGAGCACGGACGGGAGAATTCATTAGCCGCCCATGCTGCCTCCATGAAAAACCACGTCAATTCGCTTGGTCAAAAAGCCTATCAGGACCAGTTCGAAGACACGCCCGACTATGTCATCATGTTCGTTCCCGGCGAACATTTTCTGGCGGCGGCCTTGGAAAAGGACCCAGACCTCTGGGATTTTGCCTTTAGCAAGCGGGTGTTGCTGGCAACGCCGACCAATTTGATCGCCATCGCCCGCACAGTTGCTGCGGTCTGGAAGCAGGAAAAAATGGCCGGTCAGGCGCGCGAGATCGCCGAGCTTGGCAAGGAGCTTTACGCCCGTCTTACTACCATGGGCGCACATGTAGGCCGCATGGGTAAAAATCTCGATACCGCTGTTTCGGCGTATAATGCTTTGGTCGGAAGCCTTGAGTCGCAAGTGTTGACGCAGGCAAAACGGTTTGAGGATTTGAGCATTGATACTGGCGGAAAGGCGATAGAATTATTGCCCGTCGTCGATCAAACGACCCGGCCGTTGGTAAAACTGGTCGAGGCTCCATCGCAGGATGAAGATGCCGCTTAGGCGGGCCTATTTCCGCCGAAACTGGTTCAACACTTCGTAAGCCATGACAGCGCTGGCAATTGCCGCGTTCAAGCTGTCCGCCTTGCCCCTCATAGGCATTTTGACGCGCAGGTCGCATTCGTCTTCATAGTCCGCTGGCAATCCCTGGGCTTCGTTTCCCGTCAGAATGAAACATGGTGCTGCATATGTGGCGGATTGATAGTCGATGTCGGTGCGCAGACTGGTGCCGACCAATTGTCCTTCGCCTTTGCGCAGCCAGGTTACGAAATCGTCCCACCGGCATTGAACCACTTTCTGGGTGAATATTGCCCCCATACTGGCGCGCACGGCTTCGACGGAGAAAGGGTCGGTGCAATCATCGATCAGGATCAAGCCGCCCGCACCGACTGCATCGCCAGTCCGAAGCATAGTGCCGAGATTGCCAGGATCGCGCATCGCCTGTGCCACCAGCCAGATAGGCGCCTGGCTCCGGTCAATATCCTCCAACGCCGTTGCATGGTCCCGGTAAACGCCGACTAGGGCCTGCGTATTATCTTTGCCCGAAAGCTTCGCCATGATTTCGGCGCTTGTTTCGATGACATCGCCACCGGCAACGAGGACAGAGGCTTCGAGCGCAATCTCCAGTGCATGCACCTCGCGGTCCTTCACGCGGAACAGCATTTCGGGAAGGAAGCCGGCGTCGCGCGCTTCGGTCATGATCCGCAAACCTTCGGCGAGGAAAAGCCCGGCACGTTTGCGTAGTTTCTTTTCCCGTAATCCCCGAACTTCTTTCAAGAGGGGATTGGAGAAGCCTGTAATTTCACGGCGCATCAGTCTTCGCCGAAACCGTCTACCACCAGTCCAACCAGCTTACCCAAAGCCATTTCGGCCTGCTCGCCTTCGACATGAACCGTAATCTCGCTACCCTTGGCGGCGCCCAACATCATCAGGCCCATGATCGATGTGCCAGTCACACATTGACCGTCCTTTTCGACCTCCACCTTCAAACCTTCAGGAAGACGGCTGACGAAGGTGACGAATTTTGCGCTGGCCCGCGCGTGCAGGCCCTTCTGGTTGACGATCGTGACTTGACGGCTAAGCCTGCTCACGCGATGCCTCCAAAACCTCGGACGCGACGCTGATATATTTCCGGCCAGCTTCGCGTGCAGCGGCGACGGCTTCCCGCACGTCCATATTTTTTCGTGCGCTGTCGAGACGGATAAGCATTGGCAGGTTCACGCCCGCAATGACTTCCACACTTCCGGCATCCAGCAGAGAGATTGAAAGATTGGACGGTGTTCCACCGAAAAGGTCGGTCAGGATGATGACACCTTTCCCATCGTCGACCTGCTTGATCGCGGTTGCGATTTCCTTGCGGCGGCCTTCCATATCGTCTCGTGGACCGATGCATACAGTCGCAATGTTTTTCTGCGGCCCGACAACATGCTCTAGCGCGACGAGAAATTCCTCAGCCAGCCTGCCGTGTGTGACCAAAATCAACCCGATCATTTGCGTTCGCTACCCCGTTTAGTCTTTTTCGTTTTGGCGCCGTTAGCAGGCCCTTCCAGCGCGTCAATTGCTCTTGACGTCAGATTACGATGCACCACCGTGGGCGAAAATCCTTCCTCGCGCAACCATTTGCCGAACTGTTCGGCAACATGTACCGACCTGTGACGCCCGCCAGTGCAGCCAAAAGCAATATTGACATATGCCTTGCCTTGCGCATCGTAGAGCGGAAGAAGATAGGACAACAGATCGCGAATTTTGAGCATTGCCTCTTCGTAAGTAGGGTCTGCCTCCACATATTCCGAGACAGCAGCGTCCAGTCCCGTCAGGGGCCGCAGCTCGTTATCCCAGTGGGGATTCCGCAGAAATCGCAAATCGAACACAAGGTCTACATTGTGCGGAACGCCGCGTGAAAAGCCAAAGCTTGTGATCGTAATGATAGAATGCGGCGTAACTTCGCTGTTAAAGCGGACACGAATGTCGTTCTGCAGATCATGGGCCGACATCTTGCTCGTATCAATGACCGTCTCGGCCCAGCGACGAAGTGGCTCCATCATCATGCGTTCTTGCGCAATCCCGTCCATGGCGGGACGGTCTTGTGCCATCGGATGGCGTCGTCGTGTCTCCGAATAGCGGCGCTCGATTTCAGTTCCAGCGCAATCCAGAAAAAGCGTCATCACGTTCAGGTCCGGATTCTTCTGCATCTGCTTTATCTGGCGGATAAGCTTGTCTGCCTTGAAACCTCGGGTACGGCTATCAAATCCTAATGCGAGAGGAATAAACGGGTCGGATCGCCCTCCCGATGCTGGAATATCCAGCAAAGGACCGGCGAGGCGGATGGGGAAATTGTCCACCGCTTCCCATCCCAAATCTTCCAAAGTCTTGAGTACTGTTGTCTTTCCGGCACCCGACAAACCGGTGACGAGCAGAATTGTCTGAACTTTGGGCGTGGATTTGCGGGTCAATCGTTCCGGCTTTCTTGGGTCAAGTCGGCATGTGATGCCATTGGCTGGGTGCCAGCGTCAATGACCATGCGCAAGGCATATTCGACCTTTAACGGCGCACTGGCCTCGAATGGAAGTGTCTTTGTAGTGGGGACCGAAAAGCCGCAAATGTTCGTGCACCGCCCCTCGGCGGGCAAGCGTTCCACCGACTCGGCCAGTTCGATGACGAGACGGAGCGGAGCACACGCAACAAGCGGTACCGAGACGATACCGATTCCGCGGACTTCCAGGCGGCCCTCAATGTTCCGTGCTGAATGAAGCTCCGGACCTGAAGCGCCGATGACAACGGGCACAGCATCATCGCTGATTAACATCGCACCTCGGTCAATCAGGCGAAGGGCGAGGTCCGACTTTCCCGCTGCAGATGGGCCAAGAAGCAATACACCGTACCCGTTGATCGAAACAGCAGTCGCATGGAGTAGTGCGTCGCTCATTGGCTTGAAGATGCGGCGCAGGGCAGGGCGATTTCGAAGCAAGCGCCACCTTTACCATCGACACGGTCGCGGACCGAGATGCGGCCATGATGCCCTTCGATAATCGTTCGGGCGATTGCCAGACCTAGCCCACTATGTTTGCCGAAATTTTCCGATACCGGACGCTCGCTATGGAACCGACGGAAAATCGCTTCACGATCCTGGACAGGGACGCCCGGTCCTTCATCGCTAATCCGAATAACGACCTCGTCATCGGCCAAAGTGGCAGAAATTTCCACGACCGATCCGGGAGGTGAAAAAGAAACGGCGTTGTCGATCAAATTTGTTAGCATCCGCTCCAGCCGGACATCCTCGCCCATCACGGTCGCAATCGTCCGGCGCGGACGGGCAAAGGCAATGTGCACATCGCCGTCGCTGGCGCGATCTTCACGTGCTTGAAGCAGCTGTTCGATCATATCGCCCAAATCAATGGGTTCAAACTTTGCTTTAGCGAGTTGTGAATCAACACGGCTTGCGTCCGAGATATCGCTGATCAGGCGATCCATGCGTTGCACGTCAGCCTTGGCAACGTCCATCAACTGTTTGCGCAAGCCGGGGTCCTCGATCCGCTCCGCCCCATCAAGCGCAGAGCGTAACGATGCGAGCGGATTTTTGATTTCATGTGCGACATCGGCAGCAAATGCTTCGGTGGCATCGATACGTTGACGCAAGGCAATGCTCATGTCAGAAAGTGCGCGCGCCAACATTCCGATCTCATCTCGACGCGATGGCAAGCGCGGCACGGTCACTTCCTGCGCGCGTCCCAACCGCACCTTGACCGCGGCGCGTGCTAAATGGCGCAAGGGACGGACTATGGTACGGGCAAGAAATATCGAAAGCAGGACGCCAATTCCCAAAGCGAGCAGGAAAAACATGCCGATCTTAAAACGCTCTGCCCGGACAAAAAGCCTGATATCGCGTTCATTGGCGGTGGTGAGGACTGAATAGGAGCCGGAAGGTGCGACAGCGCCTGCGCTGATCATATGTGTCAAATCAGGCGCAAAGCGGGCGACGGACGACGCTTTGCCCGGCTTGGCGCGGGCAAGTTCGCTCCATGCGCCTCTGGTGTCGTTCTTGGGTTCAACAAAAGGTTGCAATTCCGGCGCGCCCACGAGAAAATCGACTACCTTATCTATTCCCCGCGCGGCAACCTTGCGCCATGGTTCCTTGTTCGGATCGCGAAATTCATAAGCGGGCAGCCCAAGCTCGAAACTGTCGAACAGTTTGGCGCCATCCTGATCATAGAGACGGATACGGGACGAGTTCCGCGCCCCAAAAGCCGAAATATACGCGCCCTTTTTTTCGGGACTGACCAATGCGAGGCTCTCGACCAGAAACTCCGCCTGCGTTCGCGCTGCGGTTTCCCGTTCGGCAATCAATCGTACGCGATAGCTATCGAGAAAAAACAGACCGGCACCCAAGAGGGCGAGGACAAAGAGATTAACGGCCAAGATACGGGCGGTTAGCGATAACCCCCGGCTCCAACCCAGCTGCAAGTCAGCGGGTTCAGCTGTCTGCGAAACGATATCCGGCCCCATAAAGCGTGTCGATAGCGGAAAAGTCGGGATCTGCCTCGCGGAACTTGCGCCGCAAGCGTTTGATATGGCTGTCGATGGTCCGGTCATCGACATAGACATCGTCCTGATAGGCCGCATCCATCAACTGGTCGCGGGTTCGAACAACGCCGGGCCGGTTTGCCAAAGCCTCCAAAATCATGAACTCGGTAACGGTCAACGTAACGGACTTGCCATCCCATTTCACATGGTGACGGGCGGGATCCATCTCCAGCCGGCCGCGAACCATAGGCTCGGGTTCCTCCGTCGGCTCCCCGTTAGCGAGTGGACGATCATAGGTCGCCCGCCGCAGGATAGCTTTTACCCGGGCAATCAGAAGGCGCTGTGAAAAAGGTTTGGTGATATAATCATCGGCACCCATGGCGAGCCCGAGTGCTTCATCAAGCTCTTCATCTTTCGATGTCAGGAAGATAACGGGCATGTCGCTTTTCTCGCGCAGGCGGCGCAAAAGCTCGAGACCATCCATTCGGGGCATCTTTATATCAAAAATACCCAAGTCGGCTGGATTTTCCAAAATCGCCTTCAATGCACTTTCCCCATCGGGGTATAGGCGGGTCACATAACCTTCGGCCTGCATCGCGATAGACACGGATGTCAGGATATTTCGGTCATCATCCACAAGGGCGATTGTTGCACTCATGCCCTGCCTATAGGGATGACATTGCGCAGGTTCAATCCATAGCATTTGACGTTGTCTTTTGTCTCGGCTACCGGCGCAAAAGCTTTAGTGCATACGTATGCCCTAGATTCGTTTTAATGCTCATTTCGCCGATTGGAGAAAGTTGTAATGTCTGTGGCCCTTAATATTCCGCTTGAAGAGCAAGGTATTTCAACGTCCGCGCGCGTTTTTGCCAATCTCGGCACCGCTCCCCTTGTCTAAGCGGCTTTGGCAAATGGCGAAGGTACATTGGCCAAAAATGGTCCATTGGTGGTGAAGACCGGCGCGCATACTGGCCGCTCCGCGAAGGACAAGTTCATCGTCCGCGATTCAGAAACGGAAAACAGCATCTGGTGGGGAAAAACCAACGTTCCCATGGACCCTGCGCATTTTGCGGCGCTGAAGGAAGATTTCCTCGCCGCGCTAGGCGGCAGGGAAAAGCTGTATGTTGCTGATCTCTTCGGCGGATCACAGCCGGAGCATCGCGTCAACGTACGAGTCATCAACGAATTGGCGTGGCACAATCTGTTTATTCGCACGCTGCTGGTACGGCCGACCAACGACGAGTTGGCTGGGTTCGAACCTGAATATACCATCATTGATCTTCCGAGCTTCCGCGCCGATCCCGCGCGCCATGGTTGCCGCAGCGAGACCGTTATTGCGGTCAACTTCACCGAGAAGTTGATCCTGATCGGCGGCACGGCTTATGCCGGCGAAATGAAGAAGTCGGTCTTTGGCATCCTGAACTATCTGCTGCCGGTGAAGGGCGTGATGCCGATGCATTGTTCGGCCAATATCGGCGCGAATGGCGATACCGCTGTGTTTTTCGGGCTTTCAGGCACCGGCAAGACCACGCTTTCAGCCGATGCGAGCCGCACACTGATCGGGGATGACGAGCATGGCTGGTCGGACACCGCAGTGTTCAATTTCGAAGGCGGCTGCTACGCCAAGATGATCCGCCTTTCGGAAGAAGCCGAACCTGAAATCTTCGCAACAACAAAGCGTTTCGGCACAGTGCTTGAAAATGTCGTCATGGATCCCGAAACGCGGGAACTCGACTTTGACGATGCGACCCTCGCCGAGAACAGCCGTGGTTCCTACCCGATCGAGTTCATCCCGAACGCGTCGGAAAAGAATATGGGCCCTGTGCCCAAAAATATCATCATGCTGACCGCTGATGCTTATGGTGTCCTGCCTCCCATCGCGAAGCTCACGCCGGAGCAGGCCATGTACCACTTTCTGTCCGGCTACACCGCACGCGTCGCTGGTACGGAAATCGGCGTGACCGAGCCAGAAGCGACCTTTTCGACCTGCTTTGGCGCACCCTTCATGCCGCGTCACCCCAGCGTCTATGGTAATCTCCTGAAAGAGCGGATTGCCAAGGGCGCCGTGCAGTGCTGGCTGGTCAACACCGGCTGGACCGGCGGCAAAGCGACGATGCCCGGCATCAACCGTATGCCCATCAAAGCAACGCGCGCTCTGCTGAACGCTGCGCTTGATGGAAGCCTGAACAATGCGGAATTCCAGAAGGATCCGAATTTCGGTTTCGAATTCCCCGTAGCGGTCCCCGGCGTCGACAGCTCCATCCTCAATCCGCGCGAAGCCTGGGCTGACAAAGCGGAATATGATGTGACGGCCCGCAATCTGGTCCAGCAATTCATTGATAATTTCGCGCAATTTGCCGATCATGTCGATGAGGGTGTAAGGCAGTCCGCACCAAAAGCAGCGTAATCGCCCGGACATTTCCGGGCCCAATAGAAAGCCCGGAAATGTCCGAATATGAAGTCCGCCTGTTTCAAGAAGATGCCGCAATCGTCGCGATTGGCGAGGGCTTGCTTGCGCGCACGCTGCCCCGCGAAGCGTGGACGCATGAGGCGCATCTTGCTGCGTGCACATGGATCGTGCGGGATCGCCCGGACATTGCCCCCGAAGACGATATGGCTGCGATCATCTCCACCTATAATGAGGCGGTGGGCGGCGTGAACGATGACAGCCAAGGCTATCATGAGACCATCACACAGATTTATATCGCGGCGGTAAAGGCCCATTTGTCGGAAATTGAATCCGATACGCCGCTCTGGCAGTCGGTAAACACCCTGCTGCTTTCGGAACGGGGAGGGCGGGAGCTGCCGCTGAAATTCTATTCGAAAGAGCGCCTGTTTTCTGTCGCGGCAAGGCGCAATTTTATCGAACCGGATCTGCTGGAATTGGAGTATATTTAGTCTCGGCGCGGATGCTTGGATCGGGAAGCACGCGTCCAATCCATCCACCAGTTCCATGCCCAGCTTTTCCCGCCATCGCTGGATGATGATTGGTGCCAGCGGCAACTGGTCGCTGTGATCCGGTCCCAAATGCCGCGGTAAAGCCATGTCACACCGTCCACGACCTCCTCGCTGATGAAGACACCTTCGCCATCGATGAATTCGCCCTTTTGCGCCGGATTAACGATACCATTATATGTGCCGGTCCAATGGTCTGCCCATTTCTTTTCCTGAGGAAGCCAGACGCGAATGCCCATGCCCATAAAACTGCCATCGGGTTTGCGCAGTTCCTCGATACTGCCCATCCCGTCGAGCACCCGGTGAACAGTCGCGCCGCTTTGCGATTCCTCCCAGACATCCGTCGTGCCATCCTTCAGACGTCGATGTGCGATCGTCCACTCACCGGCCAGAAAATCAAAATCGCCTATACCTTTACCGGTTACTTTGCCGGGCTTTCCTGTGGTTGAATAGTTGGCGTCATTCATTGCTAATGCTCCCGTGGATATGAAGAACAAGCCTGCGGTTCCTCTCAAAAGGTCGCGTCGATAGATGGGAAAGGTCATTTTCAATTCTTCCTGTGCAACCGCGACCGGGTTTTCACCAACTTAACCAGCTATAACTGACAAGATATGTCAGCTATTTCCTGCTATACGAAATTATGCGTGCAAGCCGCCTTCTATCGATCCTAATCCTCCTGCAATTGCGGACCCGATTGACCGCTGAGTATTTGGCAGAGGAATTTGAAGTGTCGGTCCGCACGATCTACCGCGATATCGATGCCCTGAGCGCGGCCGGTGTTCCGGTTTATGGCGATCGTGGTCCCGGGGGCGGATTTGCCCTGTTGGACGGGTATAGGACCCGATTAACAGGCTTGAATACTTCAGAGGCCGAAGCATTGCTGATGATCGGGCTTCCGGGGCAGGCAGCCGAATTGGGCCTTGGGGCGGCAGCCGAGCGCGCCAAAGGCAAGTTGCTCGCGGCACTGACGCCCGAGGGCAATGCCGTTGCGGATCGCATAACAGGGCGTTTTCATTTGGACCCCGTCGACTGGTACCAAGCTGCCGAACCGATTGCGTGTCTCCCTTCGCTCGCGCGGGCCGTAATCGACAATCATTCCATTTCCATGATCTACGAAAGTTGGAAGGGCGTGAAGGAGCGCACCGTCGATCCAATAGGCTTGGTTCAAAAGGGAGCGAATTGGTATCTGGTCGGCCGGGCGCAAGGCGGCATGCGCACCTATCGTGTCGGTGCGATCCAAAGGATGAACGTTTTGGAGCAGCAATTTCAACGTCCCGCGGATTTCGATCTTGCCACCCATTGGACGCAGCAACTGCAACGGTTCGAACAGGAATTGCGCCCGGAAGTTGCCCACGTTTCCGCGTCGACAGAAGGCTGTCGTCGTTTGGCTGAGCTTGGCGCTTATGCAGCGCGTGCAGTTGCGGAAGGCAGTGCCACGGATGCCCGCGGCTGGCGCAAAATACATCTGCCGTTCGAAAATATGGAGCAGGGCGCCCGTCTGCTGCTCTCTCTTGGGCCCGAGATTAGGGTACAGGGACCACCAAAGCTTCGCGACGCGGTGCGAGATATGGCGCAGGCGGCGCTCGAAAATTTGGAGGATGTCGAATGAGCGATGCAATAATGAGCTTCAACCAAAATGATCTGGTAGCTCACATAAGCTCGCTACCCGAGCAGAGCCGGTTCCATTATCCGCTTCATCACGGGTCAATGAAGGTTGGTATCTATGCTCCGGTTGGAGAAGACGACCAAACTCCGCACAATCAGGACGAGCTCTATATCATCCTTTCTGGCACCGGCGTGTTTGAGCAGGAGGGATTATCCATTCCCTTTACGCCGGGCGACGTCCTATTTGTGAAGGCAGGTGCGACCCACCGCTTCGCCAACTTTTCCGACGATTTCAAAACCTGGGTTATCTTCTGGGGACCTGAAGGCGGGGAGTGAGGAGGAGGGGTCCTCGCTCAACCTTAGGGTGTTATAGATTCCACCAGCAAAACCGCCCCGTCCGCACCCGTAACGCGCACCCGCGCGCCGGTCGCTGCATCTGTACCGCGCGCGGCCCAGACAGTATCACCAACCTTGACGCGCCCTTGGCCGTCGGCAATCGCCTCGACCACTGTCACAATTTCTCCGGTCAAACGCGCGCCTCGGTCGTTGAGTTTCGGGTCGTCGGTTTCAATCGGATTGTCTGCGAGAAACTTTTTGCCCGCAAAGACGGTCAGCACGGACAATATTGCGAACATCGCAACCTGATAAGCGACGGTGATCGGCAAGAAATAATCCAGAATTCCCACGATAATGGCGGCAAGACCCAGCCACATCAGGAAAAAACCCGGCGCAACCATTTCGGCTGCGCCCAGGATCAGGCCGAGCGAAAGCCAGAACCAATGTGTCGAAATGCTATCTAGCCATTCGGCCATATCAAGACTCCCCTGCCATTTTATCTGGCGCGTTGATGTTATTTATCTTTTGGTGCCCATGCATCTTTTGCCAATTCGCCGATGCCGCCGAGGGTCCCGATCAACTGCGTAGCTTCAACCGGGAACAAGATTGTCTTGGCATTAGGCGATGTCGCAAATTGGCTAATCGCTTCGGTATATTTCTGGGCGATAAAGTAATTGAGCGCCTGGGTACCCGATGATGCAATGGATTCCGACACCATGACGGTAGCCTTCGCTTCGGCCTCGGCTTCGCGTTCGCGGGCTTCGGCGTCGCGGAATGCGGCTTCTTTGCGTCCTTCGGCTTGCAGGATCGCGCCCTGTTTTTCGCCTTCTGCACGCAAGATTTCGGCGGCACGCATGCCTTCAGCTTCGAGAATTTGCGCGCGCTTCTCGCGCTCGGCCTTCATTTGCCGAGCCATCGCATTGCTGATGTCGGCCGGCGGGCGAATGTCTTTGACCTCGACGCGTGTGATCTTCACACCCCAAGGACTGGTGGCATGATCAACGACGGAGAGAAGGCGACCATTGATATCGTCGCGCTTCGATAGGGTTTCGTCGAGGTCCATGCTGCCCATAACAGTGCGCAGATTTGTCGTCGTAATCTGCATGATGGCAACATAAAGGTCGCTGACTTCATAAGCGGCCTTGGCGGCATCCAATACCTGAAAGAACACGACAGCATCGACGCCAACCATGGCATTGTCTTTCGTGATGATTTCCTGCCCCGGAATATCCAGCACCTGTTCCATCATGTTCACTTTACGCCCGACGCGATCAAAGAAGGGGATGATGATGGTCAAGCCGGGCTGGGCGGCATGGGTAAAGCGCCCGAAGCGCTCAATCGTATACACAAACCCCTGCTGCACGACGGTAACCCCCATCATCACAAATATGATGACGATCAGGACCAGAAAGCCGAAAAAATATTCCATGAAATTCCCTCCGTTTGACCTGAGGCGGATTGTCGTAAATATGACATCGCTTGCCAAGGAAAATCGGACTGCCCTGACGAATAATCGTCAAGACAGGCGGGTTTTTTCGCATCCAAATGACAAAGGGGTTTTGAACAGTTTTATGGAAACCGTCGACCGATTGAAATTCGTACGCTCGGCGCTTTATGTGCCTGCCTCCAATGCGCGTGCGCTTGCTAAGGCGTTGGGCTTGGCCGCCGATATGATTATCGTCGATCTGGAAGATGCGGTTACCGAAGATGCAAAGGCGCAAGCAAGGGGCGCTGCTTTGGCTTATGCGAAATCGGGTGTTGGGAACCGTTTACTGGCCATTCGCGCCAATGCCTATGACAGCCCTCACCACGCGGACGATGTGGCGGCGTTGAAAGATTGTGCTGCGGACTTCGTGGTGCTGCCGAAAGTTGAAGATATTTCTGAAATCTCGGACTTTGGCGTGCCGGTGCTGGCTATGGTTGAAACCCCGGCAGGTCTTTTCAATGCCCGGTCGATTGCGGGACATCCACGCGTTGCCGGTCTTATTGCCGGTATCAACGATATCGCGGCGCAAACGGGGATACGACCCGGGCCAAAGCGGGAGGGGTTGGAGCTATCGCTGCAGATGATCGTGCTGGCCGCCTCCGAATTTGGGAAACCGCGTTTTGACGGGGTCTGCAACCGGCTGGATGATCTGGACGGATATGATGCCGAATGCCGTCAGGGTGCAACCTTCGGGTTTACGGGCAAGACTCTTATTCATCCCAACCAGATCGCGTCTGCGAATGCAGCATTTGGGCCAAGTGCGGCTGCGATTGCCGAGGCAGAAGAACTGATTGCGGCGAGCCGAGGTGGAGCACAACGATTTAAGGGTCGCATGATTGAATCGATGCATGTAGAGGAGGCTAAATTGACGATAGAGCGTTCCCGACATGCGATGGGTGACGTCATCGGTTAGCCTGGAGCGGAATTAGATGCGCCTGTTTTTGAGAGCGGTTTTTGCAGTACTTGTCCTTGGTATTTCCGTCCCCTCACTCGCCAAAGGCGTGAGCGAAACCGACCTGCGTGAACATATTGCTGTGTTGGCCAGCGATGAATTTGAAGGACGCAAACCGGGCACTGAAGGTGAAGCGAAAACCGTCAAATATATTGCTGAGCAATGGGCCAAGGCAGGACTTAAGCCCGCAGCGGGCGATGGCAGTTGGTTTGAGCCCGTTCCTTTGATCCAGCGTGGACGTGGCGAGGCGACCTATTCTTTCAATGCCAAAGGACGGAAGCTGCGGATTGTTTCCGATGAAATCGTTTTGATCGGCAAGGAAGCCGAATATGCCAAAAAGGATTTGCCGGTCGTCTTTACCGGTATTGGCGTGAAATCGGACGGCAGCGTTGGCGCCGACGTCTCGGGCAAACTGGCATTAGTGCTTTTTGAAGCAGACAATGCGCCGGCGAAAATGAAATCACCTCGCGCACGGCGGGAGGCGCTGATTGCGGCCGGTGCAGAGGGAGTCATTTTTGTAGGTGATAGCCAAGGCAATTGGCCGATTCTGCGGCGGCAGCTGTTGTCGCGCCCTATCGGGCTGGAAAGCCGTGAAAAGCGAGCGAAGCTTGAAGGCGCCATAAGCACCGAATTTGCGGTTGCTCTGGTGACTGCAGCCGGACGTGATTGGGATAAATTGCGGGCGCACGCCAAGGGGGCCGACTATACAGGTGAAGCCTTGGGCATTGATGCCGACTTTAATGTCATGACCGATATCTACCGGTTCAACAGCTCCAATGTGATAGGCAAGCTTAGCGGAAAGAAGAAAGGCAGCGGTGCTGTGCTCTATATGGGGCATTGGGACCATCTTGGCATTTGTGCGCCCGACGATGCGACAGACAAGATTTGCAACGGTGCCGTCGATAATGCGAGCGGTATTGCCGTGTTGACCGAAGTGGCCCAGCGGCTCGCGAAGAAACGACATGACCGCGATATTTATTTCATTGCCACCACGGCAGAGGAAAGCGGTCTTTTGGGGGCTTATGCATATGCGGACAAGCCTGTCTTTCCGCTCGAAGATATTGTGATTTCGCTTAACGTCGACACGATTGCCATCGCAGGTCGTAATTCGAAGGTGGCGATTATCGGTCGAGGTACGACTTCGTTGGATGCGACCGTTGAGGCGGTGGCCCGAAAGACGGGGAGAGCCATCGAAAGCTCTACTGACGCGAATGATTTTATCCAGCGGCAGGACGGTTGGGCGCTGGCGCAAAAAGGTGTGCCGGCGTTGATGGTAGGTGGCTCTTTTGCCGATCTTGACCTGATGCAGAAATTTCTGGGCAGCGATTACCACGGTCCCAACGACGAGTTGACGGACCAGACCGAATTGGGCGGCGCGGCCGAGGATGCGGACCTGCATATCGCGCTAGGGAACTATTTTGCGGATACGCGAAAATATAAAGTCACGAAGGCTGGCGAATAAAAGGCTTACTGTTTACATGGGCCGCCACGAATCGAACGATAATGCGAACGTAGAAGCGGTGGCAGCATGAAAGATATACCTCTCGGCCTTACATTTGACGACGTGCTGTTGCAGCCAGGGGCTTCGGATATGCT
>Ga0116178_10002448_pt1 | contig 14637 bp, 27 predicted proteins | sample AD_STIC12_MetaG_FD_89880 | JGI IMG/M metagenome (GOLD analysis project Ga0116178, IMG submission 89880) | Active sludge microbial communities of municipal wastewater-treating anaerobic digesters from USA - AD_STIC12_MetaG | ecosystem: Engineered > Bioreactor > Anaerobic > Digestate | place: USA... | reverse complement strand
TCCAGTTTTTTCGGTGCGAAGTTTGGCCGCCATGTCGAGGAATTATTGGTCTCGCCAATGCCGAACTGGGTAATTCTGTTGGGTTATGTAGCCGGAGGTGTTTTGCGCGGCTTGATGGTGGGCATTATTGTTCTGGCCATTGCGATGTGCTTCACCCATGTTCGTGTTCCGCATCCATTTGTGATGATCAGCACCGTGCTACTCGGCGCCACCATTTTTTCATTGGCCGGTTTCGTCAACGCCGTATACGCGAAAAAATTCGATGACATCGCGATCATCCCGACCTTTATCCTGACGCCACTAACTTATCTGGGCGGAGTATTTTACTCGGTGCGCGTGTTGCCCGAGTGGGCGCAGAACGCCACCCATGCCAACCCCATTTTTTATATGGTCAATGCATTTCGCTATGGCTTGCTTGGCGATCAAGCCAGTGATTTGCCTCTATGGACCTCATTCGGCGTGATGCTTTTCTTTGTACTCGCGCTCGGCTGGCTTGGTTTGCGTTTACTCACCAAGGGTGTCGGCCTCCGTTCCTGATGGGCATTATTTCGGGAAGATATCCGGAGCTGCACCGGGATATTTTCGCGACAGTTTTTTGAAATAACGCGCGGTATCGATGCAATCCGGGTCTTCCTCGCAAACGGCGAATTCGGGCGGGCCTTCGACATAGATCCAGCGACCGTTCTTCCTGTTCAATAGCCCGGTCAGGGTTTCGTAGTGCTGTTTGCCATCAGCCGATTGCGGTTCGGCCTCAACCCAGGCCCAATTCTGATTGACCTTGAGATAAGGCACCACGAAAACCACTTCCAGCCCGGACATTTTCCTGATCACGACACGCAGGGCATCGAGAATTTCCTTGCGTTCCGTACTCCCTTTGGCAGGAGTATGTGTCTGCGAAGCCGCCGAATGGACGGAGGTGCTGGCCACGCTTGTGAGCAGGATGGAAAAAAGCAGTGCATGGATCTTCATGTGTTTCCTTTATACGAATAGCCTGAATGACATATCGGCAAAAGCCGCCAAAACAGGCCATGCTTTCGCATATCAACTATTCACTGCTTCCGCTATCGCAGGAGCCGGAATCTGAATCTGAAGAGTCGCCGGAGTCGGAATCATTGCCGACATCGTTGCAGTCTTCCGGATTGGCAGAATCCCGATTGTCGGAATCCAGCGTGCTGCCATATCGCTCGGAAGCGGAGGAAGTATAAAAATTGGGATCATTATCGGAAACAGAGCCGGAGCCTTCTCCGGACTGCCCGCTGCGTTTTACGAATGCCATCAGCAGAGGTGTTGCAAAAATCACGAACAGACAGACCACGATGAAAAAACCCATGAGTGTGACTCCCTATCAAGCCTGGCTGTGTTCAATGGCCAGATAGGAACTCTGGTCGAATAAAATGTACCAGAAACCAAAAAGCAATTTGAAGCCGTGAAGATTCGAGCTGACCTTGAAAGCCGTTGGCTCTGTATCAACAGATTGGAACTGCAGGGTTTTGGAACCACACCAATCGATTTTCATCGAAATGGAATGCGCACCGGGACTGATCTGGAATGTTCTACTTTCGCCATTTTTAAGTTCGCCGATCTTTTTGCCGTCAAGCATCACGGCATAGGCACGCAGCAAATCGACATAACCGGCATCACGGGTAACTTTCAATAAAGCCATGGTCTCCTCGTTTACAAACAATGCGTTGTCATTTTCGCCCAGGGATTTCGAATACGCCAGTAAAAGCCAAATCCATCCGGATGCCGTTCTATTACAAAGCCCAATAGGCGAGTCTTGCAGTTAAAAACAGCAGACTAATGCAGATAATGCCTGGTATCACATACCACTGCGGTTCCGTCTTTGCCCTGAATCCGAGCCTGCAGAAATAAAGCCCGGCTAACGCAGCCGAGGCCGCCAAGCCAGCCAGCATAAGCATCAATGAAAATTCGGATAGAGGCACCAGTGGCGCCGGCTTGAATTCGGCTGGCCCTGGTTGAAGCGGAAGCTTCGCAAGCAGATCAAGGATAAAATGTAAATTGGTTGCAACGACATGCACGCCATTGCGAAAAGCAAGGTCCGCGCGAAACCAAAGCACGAAAGACATCGCGGAAAACAGGTAGGCCGCAAAAATGGGTTTTGTCAGTTTCAGCATCGCATTATCAACGCAGGAATCAGTCGGATTGATCATGAAGTTGTTCGTATCTTGCCGTATCCAGAACTATTTCACAGCCTAGTCGTATATCACCTATCGAGAGAGAACTGATTTTCGGATATGGCAAGAAAGTGCAAAGACATAAAAATTCATCAGCAGCATGATCAACACAAAGTGTCATGATTGTTTGCCTGCGGCGCAGGAATGCAGAAGACCAGGCGACCCCACCGGTAGCAAACCCGCAACAAGCTTGTTGACGAATGCCTGGATTTCCGGCGATGCCTTGCATTTCGGGATCAGATACGTCATCGATACCAGATCATCCATTCTTCCGCCGAATCCCACCGTCACGATATAGTTGTCGGCAGGGCCAAGGTCTTTCGTCTCCTTGCTTAATTTGTACGGAGACAAATCCAGCGTATTGACGCTCCTCCAGAGTTTCTCGAAACGCTCGCGTGGATAATTCGCATGGATTTTCCTGGCAGGCTTGTCGGAAGTCACCGATAGCACCGAGGAGCTTGCCGCTTTGGCGCTTGCGACGACCAACACCATATGAAATCCGTTCTTGTCTTGCGTGGTAAGACCAAGAGTACGCCCGTCAATCGTTTCGGCAAGTGCATGTCCGGTAAACATAAATAACAGCAGGAAAAATACTCTTTTCATCGTGATGCGTACTCCGAATATGCATGAACCAAAGATATCCGATCTAAATTGCATTCAAGTCTCATTTCTTTCCGCGAACCTTGCAAGATTGCCATCAGGCTTATCATAACGCTTGTCCTTCGAGGTCAATCTTTGTATCAAACACTGAAAAACACTTTCGGCATCGGACGGATTATTCAATGCTGATTTTGCGGAAGGTCATCCACGATATCGTAATAATCCCCTTTCTCAGCGACATGGATGTGTATCGCCAGTTTAGTTTCCGTCGGCGAATCAAAAGCTCCCATCGCAATGGCAATCTTGTCTTTATGGATAGGATCCCAGAAAAGTGAAGAACCGCAATGGGTGCAAAATCCCCGCCGCACTTTTTCAGAGGATTGGAACCAACGGACATTGTCGGCGCCATGAATTTCAAGATTTGCACGGGCAACATCGGTGGAGACGAAATAATGCCCGGAATGTTTGCGACACTGCAGGCAATGACAGGCATCGGGTGGCGAGAGAGAGGCCTTGACCTCGAAACGGATCAAACCGCAAAGACAGGATCCTTTGTGCATTGTCATTTCCCCATCAAGAATTGCCGACACCCGTCTTCATGCATGACGCAATGTGTATCGACGAGCTGTTGATAAATATCGGCCGGGAAATATTGGCATAAGGATCAGTCGGATATCAAACGCCGGATGTCTTCAGTTTCCAGGGTGGATTTTTACGATTATCACCCGCCAGGAAAAGGCAAAGTATATTGCCGGCAGGATCTTCGAGGCGCGCTTCGCGCCAAAGCCAAGGTTCGTCAGTCGGTAGACTGGAAAAAGCATAGCCTCCGGCTTGCAGTTGATTCACGCGTTCGTCCAGATCGGCGCATTCAAAATAGACAACGACACCCGTATTGCCATGAATGATGTCCATTTTGTGGACGGAAAAAGTGGCATCGCCATCGGGACATTCAAATCGTGCGTAGTGTGGCGCAGCGACAATTTGCGTGAACCCCATGCCACGATAAAACGTGGATGACTTTTCGATGTCCAGCGCTGGGAGGGTGACTTGATTAAGACGCAATGAAGAGCTCCTACGATGTTGGTGGGCTCGATAATATGATGCCTAAAGTTATTACAGGAACTGTTTATCGGCCTGCAGTTCGGCTTATTCTGGAAATAAGAGACAGCATGCAGACCTATACGACAATCTTAGAAAAGGCTACTTCACTGGCCTTCCGGCGGCTGCCAAAGCTCGACCTTGTTGCCTTCGGGATCAATTACCCATGCAAATTTCCCGTACTCCGATTCGTCTATCTTCTCCAGCACATGGCAGCCTTCTTCCTTCAGCGCCTTGACCAAGGCGTGCAGGTCTTCCACACGGTAGTTGATCATGAAGGAGGAAGCGCTCGGAGCAAAGAGATCTCCTTCTTGCGAGCCAATTGACCAAGCTGTCGTGCCTGCGACCGGTTTGCCATCATCATCAGCCCAGGAGAAGGCAGCACCACCCCAGGCTTGCACATCGATTCCCAAGTGTCGCTTGTACCAAGCCTGCAGCCCCTTAGCGTCTTTGGCTTTGAAGAAGATGCCACCAATACCCGTCACTCGTTTCATGCGACCTCCGATCTATAGTGCGATAAGCAAAATATGATTTTACAAAAATGCCTCCGGAGATGCATGCCTATACGCCATAGATCACTTCACCTTCGCTATCGTAAAGTAATAAACCACAATTGTTGGCAGTAGCAGCGAGTTGCATCACAAGCGCTTCATCCGTCAAGCCCACATTCAATACTAGCTCTTTTACCAGGCCATAGTCGGTAGATTCTTCCAGACCCTCATCCCAGACAGTCTTCTTGTCATCGCGCTTGTCAGGATAAAAATTGCGGATTTCTGCGATGAATGCCGAAAATTTCGGGGTAGTGATGGAGTCCTTGTCTTGTTCATCTGAAATAAAAACATCCGCATCCTTAATCGTGCGGACTTCAGGAGCATCGATGAGATGCAATACAAATGACATGATGAATCACCGATCATGATTGAAGGTGATAAAAGTATAGTCGCATTCAATTACCGAGAGAAAGCACTGAAACCGAGGGCGAGAAAGAGCCGTGGTTGGGAACTGTTAGACAGTAATGATGGTGGTTTTCTCATCAACTTCTTTTGCCTGCCTCGTCAGGTCACGCGTACAGTTGCATAGAGATCAAGATCGAAGCCGGTAAGATAGATTTTGCGCTCAAACCCAAGTCCGAGCTTGAGAAGCACATTTGAAGAGGCTTTATTTTCTGGTTGAACCAGTCCGATGATTCGGTTAATTCCAAACTCATTTGCGCCTTGCTGGATTAGTACGCGCGCACTCTCCGTCGCATAACCCATGCCCCAATATGCAGGTAGGAACCGATAGCCAATATCCACTTCTTGCAGCTCGTCCAGAAATTTCAGTCCACTGAAGCCAATTAATCGGCCAGAGCTCTTCTCAATGCACGCCATGCGTCCAAAGCCATGAATTGCATAATCACGAAGCGGTCGCGTTGCAAGAATCTCACGTACAGATTCGACCGAGGTTTGCGGTTCCTCACCTGTATAACGGATCACATCAGGGTCTGAGACGAGAGGAAGGTACTCCTCTGCATCGTCTAGAGTAAATGGGCGAATGAAAAGTCGTTCGGTATGCATTGCTAATTTCTAGAGGCCTAACAGCGAAGTTAAGGGACCGATACATCGGTTAAAAACATGAATCCAGAAATTTCACGGCTGTCCCAATGGATTGCATAGTCAGGTCTCGCGCTCGCGGCGCCAGGATGAGAATAGCAGCGTCCATACCGGACCCAAGACAAACCAAATGATCGCACATCCGACGGCGATGCCAAACCACTCGTTAAGCGCCTCAGTAGCAGATTCATTGTTCACGAAAACAATTAAACCAATCAGCAAAACCAAAGTGATTGATACGGCAACCAGGCAGCGAAGCCATAGCAATAATTCATATCGAAGCGCCGGCCAACCGCGTTTCGGCGGCTTGGAAGGAGCAGGTGCATTGGCAAACTTGTGAGCAAAGCGCTGATCTGCCCACGACACGGCAACACTCCCAAACGCGACAGTGAAGCCGACATAGGCGGCAGCCAAACCATGCGCAAAACTCGCTGGAGTACCCGACCCAAGATCGATAGCAGTAAAGAACAGAAGCGCCAGGTCCAAAGCCGGCAGCGTGAGCAAGAGAATATGGCTAAGTTTCTTGCGCTGTAAAAGATAGCGTGCAGCAAGAGCCAAAATCAGCATTAGCCAGAACGAAACTTCGCACCCGATAATCAGCAGATAGAGAGTAGTAGATTGCATTTAATTGTCTGTGAAGGCTTCAGTGGTGCTTTCTGACGTCTGACAACCCAGAAAAGGAGCCGTCAAGCCGATGGTAACTTGCTTGAATGCCATGTTTCCACGGAGGTACCCGTTATTGCGTAGTTTGGTTCTATTGAAACAGCGCCATAAATAATGATACGCCGAACAGTGTCCAACCAATGAATTTTCCCGCATACGCAAAAGCGCGGTAATGCTGTTCATTGTTTCGGTTGTCATAGTGATCTGCGATAACCGAAAGCATGACGAAGCAGGCGCAAATAATCGCACCATACATAACCCAGGCTGGGACATCGTGCAGGTGAATGCCGCGAGATCTTTTACCGGGAACATAGAGGTCGTTCACCCATATGCCGTAGCTGCCATATGCGAAGAGCAATAGCGCGAAAACAGCAGACTTGGCGCGGTCTTCCATAGGGATATGATTCGAAATGTAGCGGCCATGTTCGTCGTAACGAGGCGTCGGCTCCATATTGTCAATCTGTTCAATTTCAACTGGCGCAACAGGCGGCGATACACTCTGGCTTGTTGGCCACATCAATTCACGCGCAGCAAGCAGATTTGCATAGTTCTTCGGATAGAGCTGCCTGTTGATACCAGAGAGTGCTTCGTCGAGTTCACTCGGCGTGAATTTGGAATAGTCGATATCGCCGTCGTACATGAAATAGGGCCTAACAACAAAGAAAAAGGACCGATGCGTCGGATGATTCACTTGAACATTGAAGTTTCACGGCGGCCCCTATTGACTGCGTAGTTAGAGGCCAACACTGAGTCGTTGAAGTAGTAAGTCTCGACGTTCTGCCAATGCGTCAGGCCGCTTTTCATAATAACGCGGACCCCACGTGAGTGCTACGACTGTTGCGGCTTGTGATGCTGAAAGCTCGGAAAGCGGTTTATTGAATAATCGCAGCGAGGCTGTGGATAAACCAGAATCATTGTTTCCGGTGTAAACAAGTGAACAATACAAGGCCATTCTTTCTTTTTCTGTAAGGTGGAGCCGAAATAGCAGCTGCCATAAAACTTGTTTTGTTATGCGCTGGCCTGCACTTTCACGAGTCCGCGGAGTGTCTAAATGATAAAAAATAATCCTTGATAGATTCCGTTCAATACCTTGGGGTTCCGAAACGCGGACGAGTCTTTGAACCAACAGCGGAGGGTTTCTATCCTCCGGAGATGCATTGGCGATAATAGTTTTAATTTCATCGCTGTAAGGCTGAAAGTAGAATATATCGTAAGCGAAGAAAGCCATAACAGGCATTGCAAGTAAAAATGTAAGAATTAGAAAGCTCGTTTTTAAAAAGCGCATTTGGCCTCTAACAAACAAAATTAGGGACCGACGCGCCGGATGACGGTTCGGATGAATCTAATGTTTCCACGGAGGTCCCCTTGGTTGCGTAGTTAGATTTCAGGGCCTTCAACTCGTTTGGCAAAAGGCTCTAGCAATCTGCTGCCATGAATTACGGCGGCAACCAAAATGCGTGAAGATTCAATGCGGTAAATTAATCGGTAGCTATATACAAACCGTTCTCTGATGTTGTCGATGCCAAGCTCAGGAACAATGCGGCCAATTTCTGGAAATTCAGGAATTGCCTCGGCAACAGAAATAATCTTTGTAGCAACCGTCTGTGCGTACCAAGGAGAGTCGCGCTCTATGTAAGAGGCAATTGCTTCGATGTCTTCGAGAGCCTCAGGGGACCAGATTAGTTTGAGAGCCATTTGCTCAGGCGTTTCTTTGCATCTTCGTGCGAAATGCCACCTTCAGAATCTGCCCGATCTAAGCCCAGTTTGATTTTCTCTAATACATACAAGTGATATTGAATGTCTTCAAAGCTGGTTGTGTCAGGCAGAGTCTCGAGCATTGCAGCGACTTCTGCTTTAGGGGTGGCCATTGGAAACTCCTATCTATCAAGCACTTACAAATACTAGCACTTTTTCGCCCGAAATCTAACAACCAAAATAAGGGACCGCCGCAGCGGATGATTCACTTGAATGTTGAAGTTTCACGGCGGTCCCTCTTGATTGCGTAGTTAGATTTCATGCCGGAATCAGTCTTGTTGTTTGTAACGAACATAACAATTGCTACCATCAATTCTGCCCATATGATCAGCATCCTCTATTTCTTCATACTTACTAGCGTCAGAGACGCAATAAAGGACTCTGGGGCTAGGTGGAGCATATTCTTCGAGCCAGTAGTCGGCCCCAACTAATTTCCTTTTTTCTTCGTTCTCAATTCGCGTAATGACGAAAAGCGCCTGATGCTTATGGGCGTATATGTATTTTGAGTGTTGAATCATTGCCGCTTTTATAGTCTTGTTCGTGAGTTTTCCTGATATGACTTTGTCTACTCGAATCGTCCACCTGTACACGACATCCATGCAAATACCCCCGACTGGGCAGGCTTGCTCAACGTCAGGTAAGTGTTCCTGGGACTTGGCTTTGCCAAAGAATGCAATTGTTTCACTAGAAAAAGCTAGTGAAGGTAAAGATAGAATTATTATAAATATTGCGATACGCATAGTATTGAAATCTAACAACCAAAATTAGGGACCGCCGCAGCGGATGTGTGATTTGAAGCTTGCAGTTTCACGGCGGTCCCCTTGATTGCGTAGTTAGACATCGGCGACGGTTAGTACGGCAGGCCCATGTGAGTTGTCGATGACCATGCGCCAAGCGTCATCTTGCCCTCTGCGAAAAACACTAGTGGCAATGGACTCTTTTTTGAATGGTTCACCGTTAGGACCAACACCCTCGAAACTCCATCGTGAAGTAAACAAGGCAATGTCACCGGACTCGATGACATTAGTTTGGATTTGGTGCGCCCTGCCATTTAATGTGAATAAATAGGCAAAGACACGTCGCAACTCTTCTTTCCCGCGAGCAAGTCTGCCTGGCTCAATTACAAGAACTGCAGAATCTTCGTAGAAGGAAAGTACTGCCTCCAAATCTTTACGAGCAAAAGCATCGTCTAGATCAAGTACGGCTTGCAGTGGAGTGCTTTTGAACATGCGATTCTCTTGCTCCGATGACTAACAACCAAAATAAGGGACCGACGTAGCGCCGGATGAAAATGATTTGAATGCTATGTCCATGCGGAGGTCCCCTTGATTGCGTAGTTAGGCCAGTGATAGTGAGCAAGAGAAGTAAGAGAAAGACAGCGGTCAGTTGTTAAATGTAGAAACTTTCTTCGGGAGAGCCTACCCCCTGCTCGCCAAAAACAAAAGTCACTTTCGCACCTTGCATGAACTCGAGCTTTGAAAGATCGTCTTTAATAAAATTGAAAAGGGCTCTTGAATCAGGACAGGAAAAAATTCCCTCTGCATCGCCGCCATCGATTGCCATGTCGTCTCCTAAATACTCACCTAATTGCTTTTCAATGATTTCAGATCGCACTTTAAAAATGAAGTCCGTATAAGGAATAATCGCGCGAATGTCGTGCTTGAAATATAGGATGAGATGTTCCACAGTCTTACCTCAATGCTTTTCGATCTTACTGACAGGCCTAACAACCAAGATAAGGGACCGACGCGCCGGATGACGATTCGGATGAAACCAATATTTCCACGGAGGTCCCCTTGATTGCGTAGTTAGAACTACCTAGCGCGGTATTTATTTATGTCAGCACACCAGCTGGATGATTTCTTGTGTAATAGAAAACAAAGTGTTGCGACATCAATAGCGACGACAAAAAATGTAAAGATCTTTATATTAATTGCAGCTGAGCTCATAGCTGTAATAATAAACCATACTCTAAAAGATGATTTTATTGCCAAATAAGCTATGAAAAGAATGCGCGCCCAATTCCTACCAGTGTAAATAAGCGCTAATCCAACGAAAACTATGGTGTAGATCACGCATGCGGAAATTATCAATTCAGTAGTCAAAGCTACGGCAGAGCCAAATGCGTATAAACCAAATACGCTCAGTACGATTCCCGCCATGAATAATATAATTGCGACCTTTATAGTCAACGGGCGTTCTGGCCTCAATTCAGAAGACAAAACAACCGAATCTGGTGATTGATATGGATTAGTCATTGCTCTTCTTGACAGTTCTAACAACCAAGATAAGGGACCGACGCGCCGGATGATAACTCGCTTGAATGCCATGTTTCCACGGAGGTCCCCTTGATTGCGTAGTTAGGCTTCACTTCTGAGATCTAGCTGCTCTAAGTTTCAGAAACTGTTCTGCATCATCTTTGCTCATTACCAAGGACGGCGCTGCCGAGCGTGCCTCCTCGATCTCTTTTGCGGTTAGTGCTTCGCCGCGTTCTCGTTTAATAGCAGAGATGATCTCGTCGACGTCAGGTACGGCGATAATTACATACCCGCTGGGATTCGGTCTGGCTGCCAATTGCAAATATGGACCGGTGTCACCAGATTCTAGCGGGTCGTTTGGCGTTTTAGCTGGGCTGGGGACTGCTCTCTCTGGATTGCTAGGTAGGGTGAGCGATCCTACGAATTCTTGTAGCCTTTGTACGGTTAGATGGCTTACTAAATCATCTGGGTCTTTAACCCCAGAGAATTGTTCCAGCGCAGAGTCATTAATAGAAACTCCGAGATCCTCTTCAACGGCCATGATGATCTCAACGAAAGCCAAAGCATCTGCAGGTGACTCTTGGTCTGAGAACGAGGAATGAAGTGAGATCATTGGCTCCGGAATGCCAAGAATCTTTGATGTACTGGCAAGCACTGATCGGGCTGCGGTTTCTCTTGCTTCTTCTGGCGAGAGGTTTGCGTCCATTGAAGATGCACCTTGACTAAACATGGCGAAAATAACTACTGCATTCACAAAAATGTTCTTCATGGAGCCTAACAACCAAAATAAGGGGCCGACGCGCCCGATGTGAAATTTGAAACCAGTGTTTGCACGGAGGTCCCGCTTGATTGCGTAGTTAGGCAGTGAAGCCAGGAAGAAACAAAGCCACAACGGTTGCCGGGAAAACTAAAGGAACGGCGTGGCGCTCGGACAAAGCGTAACCTAAACAGGGCAGTGAACGTAACCTGCCAAACCAGAAATCGGACGGTAGTGACTGAGCAGCAGACACGGCGGCTCAGAAAACTAACGATGCGGCACGGCGAAGGCAGCCAACTGCCGACTAAAAAGTGAAAAAGAAACCGCTGCAAAAAATCGCGAAAACCCAACCTTATTTTGCTTTTTGCTAAACCCGCCTAACAACCAAAATTAGGGACCGCCGCAGCGGATGTACGATTTGAATGTTGTATTTTCACGGCGGTCCCCTTGATTGCGTAGTTAGGTTCGCACTCCGGCAGTGCCGAATGTTGACCATGAGCCAAGCTGATGCTGGCGGGCCAAACGGTAGCAGTACCACGCGATAGCTATGCCAAAGGCAGCACCTGCAATTAAGGCGATCCAGCCTGCTTCGGATAGCGGCATGCTACGTGCGCCACGGTTGCCAAGAGCCCACGCGCCAAACCCAAAGAAAATGCCAAAGCTTGTCCCGGTGAAGAGAAAGAGCAATAGCGGACTCATGAAAAGTGGTGGAGGAATCTCCAACCCCAGCGACCAGCATAACTCCCAAAGCGGCGGGAAAGCCGTGGACGCATTGACTCCGCGAGTGACCATCAGCGCTTTGTAAACTTCTACTTTTCTAGTATGTGTCATGCGAACCTAACAACCAAGATAAGGGACCGACGCGCCGGATGACGGTTCGGATGAATCTAATGTTTCCACGGAGGTCCCCTTGAGCGCGTAGTTAGAACACATTGCCTAGAACCAGCTTTTGCGTCTTAGATAAGCTGAGTTGAATTCGATCTTTGAAGTCTAAAATTCGAAACTGTCTATCTGCGCCGTACTGTTGGAGATAGTAAACCACGTCCTCTTGCTTGAACCAAGTCTTTGCGATGAGCTTATGTGGGATAACAGAAACTTCAATCAGTGCATATCTTGAGGCGGAGTGACGATGAAACCCCGAAGGAATTTCGATGCCCTTAGAGTCACAAAAAGCTCGGATTTTTTTGGCTAAATGTTTCAGGCATTATTCTTTTGGGTTCTAACAAGCAAAATAAGGTGCCGACGCACCGGATGTGAAACTTGAAGGTTGGATTTTCACGTAGGTCACCTTGATTGCGTAGTTAGCGGCTTGCCTAGAATTGACCGAAGCTCTTTCTCGTAGCCAGGGAAGTCTGCGGGAACAAGGTAGTCATTACCGTTGATGCGAACAACAAAAACACGCTCCCGTATTTCTGGAGACGATGCGCCACATGCCACCAATACTTCTCGTGGTGCAGAGAGCTTTCCTTTTAGGGCCTCTGTAAAAGCAACGCGTACGAACCGGCGCGGCATACTCCTAGCAGGTTTTGGTTTGGAAGGGTCACTTTTGGAAATGACATACGTTTCGAAGTCTGGCTGACGTTCTGCGACGATGTATCCAATTTGGATACTACTTCCGGTGGCGTGATAATCAGCTGCGAATGGTGGTGGCGAACAAGCGCCGGCTCGGCCAGATACAAGACAAAAAATGAAAAGGAAAATAGCTTTTAGTTTCATGACCGCTAACAACCAAGATAAGGGACCGACGCGCCGGATGATAACTCGCTTGAATGCCATGTTTCCACGGAGGTCCCCTTGATTGCGTAGTTAGGCGAATACCGTACGAACATTTCAGCGGCGAGGACTGTAAATAGCGAAAGCAAGCACCAATAAGCCCAGTACAACACTCACTACGCCGTAGAATTGTGACGTGACAGGAGTGACGTGCTCAGCAACTGATGGTAAATACCTTAGTCGATGATGCTCGACGACCATATCTGATGGGTCCAGAAACATCCACGCACCACCAGCGATTAATGTAATTCCAATTAACACGCCGATATAACTAATTGGAGCCCTAGCCGGGACATTAGACTTATCGCTTTCAATTCCATCGTCGATAGCATCTTGAAGGGCATTTTGCTTACGAAGCTTAGATCGAGTGCGTTTGCTCATATGTTTAGCTTTCGCCTAACAACCAAAATAAGGGACCGACGCGCCGGATGATAACTTGCTTGAATGCCATGTTTCCACGGAGGTCCCCTTGATTGCGTAGTTAGAGGCCACGCGTGAATTGACTGGAAGATATAGTGAGCCAAACGACTACGCTAATAACCGACACCACAAACAATATAAAGCAAATGACCGAATAAGTTGGTTGGTAAAGCGACAATACGCCAAGAACAAAAGAAATTACAGGCAAAAGAAGCAATCGATTGCCGGCCCAACGATGAAGCTCGGGGATATTTGAAACTCTTGTGTAGTCAACGATATTGAGAATCTTGCCAGTACCCGCGAACCTTACAGCTAGTGCGATAGCCAGAAGTATGGGAGTTGCGACGAAAGGTGCTATTGCAAACATTAATAGATTCTCTTTTGGCCACTAACAACCAAAATTAGGGACCGCCGCAGCGGATGTTTGATTTGAATCTTGCAGTTTCACGGCGGTCCCCTTGATTGCGTAGTTAGACACCAACTCGTTGTTTGAAAAGGGCCTCATTAAATTCAGCACACGCCTGATCACAAGTTGTTTTATCGTGACTCTCTCTAAGATCGAAAAAAACACCATCATCAGCTATTACGCGCGCGAAATAATAATTATCGCCATCACTATCCTTGTCTGAAATGACACTAGCAGGGTTAAGCCGCTCCTTGTGGTAGGTGTGCTTCTCGACCTTGAACAAGTAGCGTCTGATGACTTTAACTCTGCTTGAATCTACAACAGTTATTTCGAAACAGGCTTTGGATGCGGCATATGCAGTTAGCGCGATACCACCAACCCAAAAGAAAAGCAGCACCGCAAGTATAGCGGGAACAGAATAGCCTTCTGGCGGTCCATCACGAGACGTCAGGTAGGAAAAAATCACAAGCATGGTTAACCATAAAGCAGCAAAGGCCCAAATAAATATAGCCAATCTATTTCGAAACCTTATGTGCTGTGGCATTGGTGTCTAACAACCAAAATTAGGGACCGCCGCAGCGGATGTGTGATTTGAGTCTTGCAGTTTCACGGCGGTCCCCTTGATTGCGTAGTTAGACGCGGAATGGAGTAGGCAGCTAACAGAAATGAAATGCTGAAAACCATGATTAGAATGAATGTCACGCAAAGAAAAATATTTTCAAGACTTTGTTCTCCTGGTTGGTTGTCTAGCATTCTTGCGAAAGCCTCCGCATTCGATTCTATCGCTGGACGAGGCTTGGCAATAAACTCTCTACATATTTCAAATAAATTTCTACTAAAAGTCATCCAAAGAATTGTAGAGATGAAAGAAACAAAAAGGATAAAGCTAGATCTATTCCGAAGCCTCAGGTGCATGAACAGAAAGCCTAGAAAAAATAGCAACACCGTAGTTATGAAAAGAATTTGATCATTGACGGGCATGTAATATTATTCCTGAGCGGCTAACAACCAAAATAAGGGACCGACGCATGGACGCCGGTTGCTTCTGATTTGAATGCCATGTCCATGCGGAGGTCCCCTTGATTGCGTAGTTGGGCGCCAACACTACATGCTTGGCTCG
>Ga0116178_10002423_pt1 | contig 14711 bp, 13 predicted proteins | sample AD_STIC12_MetaG_FD_89880 | JGI IMG/M metagenome (GOLD analysis project Ga0116178, IMG submission 89880) | Active sludge microbial communities of municipal wastewater-treating anaerobic digesters from USA - AD_STIC12_MetaG | ecosystem: Engineered > Bioreactor > Anaerobic > Digestate | place: USA... | reverse complement strand
CGTCGACCAGGCGGCCGAGCTGGGGAGGCTGACGGGGATGCACGCCGCCTTCGGCCAGGCGATGGCCTACGCGGGCGGCGGCTATGGCGACGCGATCCTGTCGCGGTTCCCGCTGTCGGCGGTCCGCGTCCACGACCTGCCGACGGCCCCGGGAGCCGAACCCCGCTGCGCGATTGCCGCTCGCATCCAGGCCGGCGGGGAGGGCCGGGCGTTCGTCTTCGTCAGCACGCACCTCGAGCACGCCCAGGCCCCGATCCGCCTGCTCCAGGCGCAGGCGCTCACCTCGGCGCTGGCACCGCTCGGCGACGTGACGACCATCCTGAGCGGGGACTTCAACGACGTGCCCGGGGGCCCGGCCATCGCGGCGCTTCGGCCACACTGGGCCGACGCCTCAGCCGGCCAGCCCGACCCGACCTCGCCCTCGAGTCACCCGCGGCGGAAGATCGACTACGTCTTCTTCAGGCCGAGCGGCGCCTGGCGCGTCGTCGAGAGTCGGGTCATCGACGAGCCCGTGGCGTCCGACCACCGGCCCCTGCTCGTCGTGCTCGAAGCAGCACCCCCGCCGGCGTCCGAACACGCGTGTGGGACAGGGGCATCGCGTGAGCCGAGCCGATCCTAGCGCACCTCGGTGAAGGTCCATGCCACGCCGCTTGAATGGGTGATCTCCACCACGCCACCCGTCGTGGCGTAGGTGCCCTCGAAGTGCGGCTGGCTCCAGGAACGGCCCACGAGTTCGTTGACGACCAGACGGCCGCCGATCCTCACGATAAAGTTGGAACTGCTGCCTCCGTAGTCCGCGGTGATCCGCACTCGGGCGATGTAGGTGGGCATGTCGAACACCGTGTCGCCAGCGCCTGCCCTGCTCCACAGGGCGGGATTGACGTTGATCGTCACTCCACCCAGCTTGCCCGAGTAGACGGCCGTCACGTCCGAACTGCCAGGCTTGTGGAATGTGACGAGCCCGGAACTGCTGACAGAAGCGACCGCCGTACTCGACGACTTCCAGGACGCCTCCGTGGTGACGTCTTGCGTGCTGCCGTCGGACTTGACGGCCTGAGCCCTGAGTTGCAGTCCGCCCGGGATCGCGTTGCCCACGCAGGCGTCCCCAGCGCATCCCGGCCCGGTCACCTGGACGCTCGCGACCGTTACGACCGGCGCCGCAGGCGTGGCGGGTGACGGGCTCGAGGGAGCCGAGGCACTCCCATCACCGCCTCCGCAACCCGCCACACCGACGACCAGTGCCATCACGATGACCACTCGACGCATACCCCCTCCTCTCAACGCCGAGTCTATGGACCTGGTGTGACAGGATGGGTCACAGAGCGGACGGTTCGACGGCACGCACCTGCGATGACGGCCACGGCGCCTGCCCCAGCGAATCGTGCGCTCCCGATTCGCCCGGGTCTCGCTTTCAGCCTCGCCAGCGCGAACAACGCCGACGCGGTTGGCGCGGCAGAACGGGCGAGCGCGTCGCTCGCCCGTCACAGTGGTGGCAGGGGTCCGTGACGGGCTGCTCGGCTGACGTGTCTCGAGTCGAAGCGATCGCGCTATTTCCCGATCGCCAGCTTGACGGCGACGCCGAGGCCGCCCAGGTTGTTCTCTTCGAAGTCCTTCGAGACGCCGGCCTGGCCGATGGCGTTGGCCACGCTGGTGACGCGCGCCTCCCCGCGCAGGTGGAGCCACTTCGTCAGCGAGTACTCCAGGCCCGCGCACGCGTAGTAGCCCGTGTGCGACTCGTCCACGTTCTCGCCGTCCGCCGCGAAGTCAGACGTCTCCCGGTACTGCAGCAGCGTCACGCCTCCGCCGACGTACGAGTGCGCGCGTTTGCCGAGCGCGACGCGCCAGCCGAGGCCCGCGTCCACGGGCGTGAACGTGATCGTCGTTGGCACGCCGAGGTCGTAGGTCGTCCCCTGGTAGTAGACAACCCGTGAGCCGGTGAGCCGGCTCCGGCCGACGATCGCTTCCGCGAACAGCCCTTTCCAGAAGTTGACGACCTGCAGCCCCCCGCCATACTGCATCCGCCGGTTCGAGCCGGTAACGGCGTCGAAGCTCTCGGAGGCGGTGAACCACACCGCGCCCACGTCGGCGACCGCGCGCACGCCTATGGACGGCTTGGGCGGCGCCTTCGGCCTGGCCGGCGATGCCGGGACCTGGCGCCCGGCCCCGGGCTTCACCGCTCCGCCGGCCGCCAGCGGCTCGACGAGCACGGCCATGATGAACCCCTCGAGCCGCGTCTTCGGCTCGCGGACGCGGTACCAGCCCTCCCGCGACTCGATCACTTGCAGCGTCGTGCCCGCCTGGAAGAACGTGACAGCCGCGCTCGCGGACGTCGGCTCCGCCCGAAGCGGCGTTCGATTGGCTTTCACCTTCACCGCTTCCTGCGCGGCGGCGGGCCCTGCTTCCAGCAGCGCCAGCGCGACCGCAGCGGCCAATACGACGGCCAGCCTCCGGCTCATCGCGCCACCCCGAGTCCCCGAAGCGCCGCTCGAGCGTCGATCAGCCCCGCGCCGTACTCGTCGTCGACGCCCGCCTGGCCGAGGTCCTGAGCGTGCCGCTTGATGATCGCTTCAATGGCGCCCGGGCTTCTTACTCCCCGGCTGTAGAGCAGCGCGGCCACGCCCGCGACGTGAGGCGTCGCCATGGAGGTCCCCTCCAATCCGATGCCCGTGTACCGGTCGAACCGCGGCTTCGACACCCTGCCGAAGTCGCTGTCATCGGGGTTCAACCCGTACTGGAAGATCATGCCAGCCCGGCCTCCGTCCCGCGTGTTGCCGCCCGGAGCGGCAATCTCGACGCCGGACGCGGTATTGGAGTAGTACGCCCGGGTCTTCGAGCGCCCAACGGCCCCGACGGTCATCACGCCGTCGATTTGCCGCCCGTACATCGCCGGGGCTTCCGCCTCGTTCCCGTCCTCGTAGTTATTGCCGGCCGAGATGGCAACAAACGCCCCCTTCGCGACGGCGTACCGCAGTGCCGAGACATAGGCCGGAAGGGCCCCGACGCCGCCAAGGGAGAGATTGACGACCTTCGCGCCCTGGTCCGCCGCCCAGCGCACGCCCGCCAGCACGGCATCGTCGGAGCAGGCTCCGTCGCCCTCGTAATAGCCGGGCATGCCGGCGCTCGAGAGGATCATCTGCAGGTCCCACTCGGACAGGCAGACCTTCACCGGCAGCAGCCGCGCGTTGTAGGCAATCCCGGCGTAGCCGAGGCCGTTGTTCGTGCTCTGCAGGATCGTCGAGGCGACGTGCGTGCCGTGGCCGTCCATGTCCAGGACCGGCGATCCCGAGTCGAACAAGCCGAAGTCCCGTCCCTGGACGATACGGCTCTGCGCGATGTCGGGGTTCGGCGCGTACGGGATCAGCACGTTCTCGAGCCTCTGGCCCGTCCAGAGCCGGAAGGCCAGGGACCGCGAGACCTCGGTGACGCCGGTATCGACGACGGCGACGAGCACGTCGCTCGTGCCGCCAGGCGAAATGTCCCACGCTCCCGGAGCGTCGATGAGAGTGAAGTTCCACTGCGAGCCGTACCCGGGATCGGTGGCAGGCGCATGCAGCCGGCGGATGTAGTTGGGCTGGGCCCACAGCACTTCGGGCTGCTGCGCCAGGATGCCGGCCGCCAGCTCGGGGTTGTCCTCGCCCGGCGTGGGCACGAGCAGGGCCTCGCCGACCCAGCGGCCCGCGCGCGGACTCACCGGCTCGCGCAGGGCGGAGAGCGCCCTAGCGGCCTGGGCGGTGGACACGCCCGGCTTGAAGGCCACCAGCACCTCGCCGGGCACCCAGTTCATCCGGCCGCTCGACGCACGGGCGAAGGCGACGGCGCGCTCGGCGCTGAGCCGGAACGGCGAACGGCCCGTCTGCCCGTCTTCGCGCTCGGCACGCGCCTCTCGCGCCCGCACGCCAGGCGGCGGCCGCCGATCGACCACTCCGCGATCCTGGGCCGCGAGCCTTGTGCCCGGAGGCCCGCCCGCGAGAAAGGCCGCGGACACCGCCAGGACGATTGCCGCGAGTCGACACGACATCCTGAACCTCCGATCCGGGCGGGCGGACACGTCCATCACGCCTGAGCGCTCGCAGCGCCCGCCGCGATTATACGCGCAGACCCCGCGCCGCTCGCCGCGCCCTCCGGTCCGCGATAAGATGCCCCGGCGCCGCGACGCGCGGCGGGGAGTTCCGGCCCGTGACCGGTGACGTGCCCATCATCTACCTCGACGACCGCGTCGCCGCGGCGGACAAGCCGCCGCGCCTGACGGTCGTTCCAGCCGCCGGGGATCCCGGGAGAGACTGCCTCCGGTTCCGGCTCGAATCACAGCTCGGCGCGAAGCTCTGGGTGGTGCATCGCCTGGATCGGGACACGTCCGGCATCGTGCTCTTCGCGCGCGACGCGGACACGCACCGCGCCCTCGGCGCGGCCTTCGAGGCGCGGCGCGTCCACAAGACGTACCTGGCCTTCACGTCCGGGGCTCCTCCAGACCGGGAGGGGCTCATTGACACGCCGTTGCACCCCGCGCGGCGCGGCAAGGCGCGGCCCGCTCGACCGCGGGAAGCAGGCGCCTCCAGCGCCCTGACGGGATACGCCGTGAAGCGGCGCTGGCACCGCGGCGCCGAGCGCGTGGCGCTCATCGAGGCCCGGCCCGAGACCGGGCGCCATCACCAGGTCAGAGTCCACCTTCGCTCCATCGGCGCGCCGGTGCTCTTCGACCCGCTCTACGGCGGCGGCCCGGCTGGGCGCCACCTGGGGGCGCCGGCGAACCGGCTCGCGCTGCACGCGTCAAGGCTGGCCGTGCCAGGGGCGGGACCAGCCGACGAGCCTCTCGTGCTCGAGTCGCCGCTGCCGGGCGACCTGGCGTCTCTACTGCAATGGCTGGATGACACCTGGGAGGACGACGGGGCCGGGTGACACGAGGCGCGGCCCCCCCCCGCGCCGGATGCCCCATGCTGGATGGCCAGCGAACCGGCGCGACGCGGCCCGCCGCGAGTTACTTCTTCGCCTGGGCGATGAGGGCCTGCAGCAGGCGTGCGTAGAGCGCCTCGGCTTCACTGAACAGCTTGGCGTACTCCTCCTGGCTGATCCGCTGCGACTTCCGCCACTCGTCGTCAAACAGCGTCCGCTTGCCGCCCTGCTCCACCGAGTCGAACCCGACGTTGTCCGGGTGATCGGCCTTGAGGCCGTCCGCGCCCAGGTCCTCGATGAACACGCGGGTGCTGGCGACCGACGCGCTGTTCAAGTCGATGTAGATCTCCTGGTAGTCTTTCTTCTCGAGCTTCGCGTCCATGAGCACCGCCGGCTCGTACTTCGCCCTCACGACCAGGAGCTGGCTGCCGGAGAAGTACATGGCGGCCACGTACATGTCCTGCCCCACCGGGTCCTTCGCGGCAATCGCGGTGAGCTTGCCGGCATCCATCGCCTGCGTGAGCGCCTGCGCCAGCGCCGCCGTCTTCGGCTCCTGCGCGAAAGCGGACGCGGACAACGCGACGACGAGCACCGCGCCGAGAACAACGGGGGTCGTGCTGCGATGACGTGTGAACATGGATGTCACCTTCGGAAGAGGTCCCCGGGGACTGGCAGTTTTCTATCATCCCGGCGCACCCGCCGTCAATGCTCCGGGGCGCCGGCGCGCGCGGCATGCGGCCCGCCGATCCCGCCGGCCCCGCCTCGGCTACCCGATGAAGAGCGGGTGCTCGTCGTCAACCCGCGTCGCCCGGTGCGCGGACCGCCCGTTGCGCCGCAGCGCGCGGACCCCGGCGAGCACGGCCCGCACGGCCGCGACGACGGCCAGGCCTTCCCGAAGGGGCCCCACGACGGCGGCCTGAACGAGCGAGAGCGTCGCGTTGGCCCTCCGCCCCGCGCCAGCCAGGGCATGATCTACGCGCTCGATCTGGGTCGAAGCGAGGCTGGCCGCGCGCTGGAGGTTGTCGGCCACCTGCGTCAGCCGTTCGACCAGCGGGCCGAGCTCGCGCTCCACCCTGATCGAGGCCGCGTCCACGCGCTTCGCCAGGCGCACGACCACGATCGCGATGCCGACCTGCACGACGGCCATGACGATCGCCGCGGCGGCAATCAGGCCGAGAAACGCCGTCGAGGTCCCGCTCACACCGGCTCCTTGTCCCTGGCCGCGTGGTACGCCTCCCGCCCGCGCTCGACGGCGGAGGCCAGGGTCTCCCGCTGCTGCTTCAGGAACTCGCGGGTCTTCTGCGCGCCCTCCTTGGCCTTTTCGCCGAGCGCCTCGCGGGCCTCCTCGCCCGTGGCCGGGGCGAAGAGCAGGGCGATGACCGCGCCCACCAGCGCTCCGAGCGTGAAGGCCACTACGAAACCGCCACCGCCGCGCTCATCAGACATGACCGTCGCTCCTTCGGCGGCCCCGCGCCCCGCCAGGCCCTCCTGGCCTAGCGGCCCGTGGCCGCCCTTCCATCATACAACCGTCGGGCCCCGGCGGCCGTTGCGCCGATGGAACCGGCGCCCGGCTATGCGGTCCGCGCCCGCGTCGAGCGCACCGGCGCTTCGCCCATTCCGAGGCCCAGGGCGCGCAAGCGCTTGATGTGATCGCGCAGCCCGGCAGCCTTCTCGAACTCGAGGTTCGCCGCCGCCGCCTTCATGTCCCTCGTGGCCTGCTGGATGCGGGCCTCGAGCTCCGCGAGGCTGCGGAACGGGGGCGGCTCCTCGCGCGCGGACGGCACCGCGACGTAGTCGCGCTCGTATACGCTGTTCAGCACGTCGTCGATCGCCTTCACAATCGACGCGGGGGTGATGCCGTGCTCGTCGTTGTAGGCGAGCTGGCGTGCGCGCCGTCGGGCCATCTCCGCGATGGCGGCCTGGATGCTCCCAGTCACGACGTCGGCGTACATGATCACGGTGCCGTGCACGTTCCGCGCGGCCCGGCCCGCCGTCTGGATGAGCGCGCCCGCGGATCGGAGGAAGCCCTCCTTGTCCGCGTCGAGGATGGCCACGAGGGACACCTCCGGCAGGTCGAGACCCTCGCGCAGCAGGTTGATGCCGACGAGGACGTCGAAGGCGCCGCGCCGGAGGTCGCGCAGGATCTCGACGCGCTCGAGGGTATCGATGTCGGAGTGCAGGTAGCGCACGCGCACGCCGAGCTCCTGGTAGTACTGGGTCAGATCCTCCGCCATCCGCTTCGTCAGCGTCGTCACCAGGACGCGCTCGCCGGCGGCGGCGCGCGCGCGGATCTCGGCGAGCAGGTCGTCCACCTGCCCCTGCACCGGCCGCACCTCCACCGCCGGGTCAACCAGCCCGGTCGGCCGGATGACCTGCTCGACGATGACGCCGTTGGTGCGCTCGAGCTCGTACGGCCCAGGCGTCGCCGAGACGAAGACGACCTGGCGCACGCGAGCCTCCCACTCGCCGAAGCTCAGGGGGCGGTTGTCGAGGGCGGATGGCAGGCGGAAGCCGTAGTCCACGAGGACCTGCTTGCGGGACTGGTCGCCGTGGAACATGCCCCGGATCTGCGGCACCGTCTGGTGGCTCTCGTCCACGATCACGAGAGCGTCCGCCGGCAGGTAGTCCAGCAAGGTAGGCGGCGGCTGCCCGGGCTCGCGGCCCGTCAGGTGGCGCGAATAGTTCTCGATGCCGTGGCAGTAGCCGATCTCGCGCATCATCTCGAGGTCGAACATCGTGCGCTGGTGAAGCCGCTGCGCCTCGAGCAGGCGGCCGCCGACCTCGAGCTCGGCTAGGCGCGCGGCGAGCTCCGCCTTGATCCCCTCTACGGCCAGCTGCGTGCGATCCCGCGTCGTGACGAAGTGCGTCTTCGGATAGACCGCGACGCGGTTGAGACGGCGGAGCGTCCTGCCGGTGAGCGGATCGAGCGCCGACAGCGCGTCCACCTCGTCGCCGAACAGCTCGATGCGCAGCGCGGTCTCCTCGTAGGAGGTGAAGACGTCCACCGTGTCGCCGCGCACGCGGAAGGTGCCGCGGGCGAAGTCGTGGTCGTTCCGCTCGTACTGCAGCTCGACGAGTTTGCGGAGGATCTGCTCGCGCCCGGTGCGCTGGCCCCGCTCCAGCGGGAGCACCATCCCGTAGTACGTGTCCGGGTCGCCCAGGCCGTAGATGCACGACACGCTGGCCACGATGAGCACGTCGCGACGCTCGAACAGGGATCGCGTCGCCGAGAGCCGCATGCGATCGATCTCGTCGTTGGTGGTGGCCTCCTTCTCGATGTACGTGTCGGTGGCCGGCACGTACGCCTCGGGCTGGTAGTAGTCGTAGTAGCTGACGAAATACTCGACCGCGTTCTGCGGGAAGAACCGCCGGAACTCCTGGTAGAGCTGCGCTGCCAGCGTCTTGTTGTGCACCATCACGAGCGTCGGCCGGTTCACGCGGGCCACGACCTGGGCCATCGTGTAGGTCTTGCCCGATCCGGTCACGCCGAGCAGCACCTGCCACGGGTCGCCGCGCGCGAGGCCCGCCTCGAGTTCGGCGATGGCACGGGCCTGGTCGCCGCGGACCTCGAACTCCGACACGAGCGTGAACCGGCTGGCCGGCGAGGACATGGCTGGTGCCGCGGTCGGCCCTACGTCCCCTTGCGGAAGGGCGCGTAGTAGCCCGGACGGGCCCGGACCTTCGCGCCGGGCCGCTTGACCCGGATCTCGACCTTCCGCCAGGAGCCGTCGGTCTTCGCGTTGCTCGGCAGGTAGCCCACGGTGTACTGGCCCCGCACCTCCGCCGCGATCGTCGCGTAGGTCGCCGCAAGATCGTCGGCGGCGCCCGGAAAGAAGGCCAGGCCGCCCGTGGCTTCCGCCAGGGTCCGAAGGCGCAGCCGCTGCTCGAACTCGGACGATCGGCTGAGGTGCGACAGGAAGCCGATGGCGTACATGGTGACGTCGGAGGCGCGCAGCAGGTCGCGCGCCTCGTGGAACGTCATGACGCTGCTCGTGTCGCCGCCGTCGGTGTACAGCACTAGGACATGGCGCCCGTCTTCCGACGCGGCGCCATCCAGATACACGCCGAGCGCGTCGTACAGGGCCGTCTGGCCGTCGGGGCGTCGCTGCCGGATCCGCTCCACCAGCCGCGCGAAGTCGGCCTGCCGGTACCGGGCCACCCGCACCTGGGTATCGAAGATCACGAGCGTGATGTCCTCGGCCTCCTGGATCGTGTTCAGGAACTTGATCGCCGCGCTGCGCGAGAACCCGATGATTTCCTCCATGCTGCCGCTCGCGTCGAACAGAAGCCCAAGATGCAGGGGCGGCGCCGCCTCCGGCTCGTCGCCGCGCGCGAAGAGGCTGATCCGCTGAGGCCGGCCGTCCTCGAACACCTCGAAGTCGTCGAGGGCCAGCCCGGTCGCCAGCTCTCCCTTCCGATCGGTGACGGTGACGGCGAAGCTCGCCATGTCCACCGACGCCCGGAACACCTGCGGCCCCGGCGCGGCGGCCACGACTGCCGCCGCCAGCGCCGCGCCCGCCGCCGTCAGCGCCTGTGCGCTCGCCACGCCTGCGGCCCTCCTGGCATTCCCCCCCAGAGCCCATCTTACAACGCGGCCGCCACTCCGCCCGGCGCCCGCTCAGAGGCATCTCTCGCGGGGCGCGCCGGCCGACCGGGCGCCGGGGTATAATGCGAGGTTCGTGGTGTCGACCCTGTCTGCTTCGGTAGTGCAGAGGCGCCTGGCATGAGGTGCCTGGCCGTCTGCCATAGCGAGCTGGTCATCCGCACGCTCGCCCAGGTCCTGCCGCCCAGCTTCGACGTGGACTTCCTGGTGGAGAGCCGGCCGCTCGCCAAGCGGCTGCACGATGCCGGCCTGGCCGCTGCCGGCGGCGATCTGCGGAAGACGGAGACCTACGTCAGGGCCGATGTTTCGCCGGGCACCTGCGTCCTCATCGAGGACCACGCCCGCCGGAGCCCCGCCCCGGCGCTGGAGGCGGTGTTCGACGCCGGCGCCGCGCTGGTGTACCTCCTCGAGATGCCAGACGGCCGCGACGATGGCGCCCGCGCGGCCCGCCAGGAGCGGCTGCGCAACAAGTTCCCGGAACTGAGCTTCCTCTCCCTCCCGGAGCTGGTCGGCCCCCCGCTTGTCAACGAATTGAGCCGGTCGATGACGCGCGGCCGCGTCCAGCAGTACCAGCGGTATTTCAACGACGCGAACCGCATCCTGATCCTGCTGCACAACGACCCGGACCCCGACGCGATGGCCTCGGGCCTCGCGCTGCGCAACCTCCTTCGCCGCACCAAGACGACGGCCATCATCGGCGCGCTGCAGGGCGTGACGCGCCCCGAGAACCTGCGGATGGTGAACCTCCTCGACATCCAGGTCGAAACCGTGACGCCGCAGGACTTCGGCGGGTTCGACCGCGTCGCGATGGTGGACGTCCAGCCGCACTACTTCGGCGGGCTCGTCGACCGCGTGGATCTCGTGATCGACCACCACCCGCCCCAGCCCGGCTACAGCGCCGTCTTCCGCGATATCCGCCCGGACTACGGATCGACGTGCACGATCCTCACCGAGCACCTGCGCGCCGTCGACGTGAACATCTCCGAGCGCACGGCGACGGCGATGCTCTACGCGATCAAGTCGGACACGCTGTTCTTCAACCGCCAGGCGAACGCGGTGGACATCGAGGCCTTCTCGTACCTGTATCCGCTGGCCGACGCGGCCATGATCCGGAAGATGGAAGGCGCCGAGCTGACGCTCGATCGGCTGGAGTACGTCGCGCGCGCCTACCGGACCGGCTGCGCCAGCGAGCAGGTGTTCTGCGCGTTCCTCGGCGCGGTGTCGCGCGAGGACTTCATCCCCTACGTCGCCGATTTCTTCCTCCAGGTGGAGGACGTCAAGTGGACGTTCGTCTCGGGAGTCGTCGGCGACAACCTCGTGATCGCCGTCAGGAACCTCGGCTACGCGCGCAACGCCGGAGAGCTCGTGCGGAAGCTGTTCTCGGACATCGGCAGCGCCGGCGGGCATCGCGCGATGGCCAAGGCGGTCATCCCCGTCGAGGCCTTCCGGGGCAAGTACCACCTGTTGTCCGACGACGCGATCAACCTCACGATCCGGAGCGCGGCCCTGCAGGTCCTGCGGGAGCACGCCGTGACCGAGAAGAAGAAGGACAGCCCTAGAACCTAGCCTCCCCGGCCCCAACGGCCGGGTCGATGAACTGGCCGTAGGCGTCGGCGTACCCCCGGTCCACGAGCTCGCCGAGAAGCTGCACCCGGTCGGAGCGCTCGTCGTACGTCCCGGCGAAGTCCATCGGGTCGAGAGGATTGTAGGCGGGGCTGATCTGCTGCACGAAGCGGAAGCACTCGGCGCGGGCCCGCACAGCATCGCGGACCGCGGCCGCCTCCTCGGACGCCAGCCACGCGCCGAGGCGGCCGCGGCCGTCGAGGCGCAGTCCGGTCAGGGTGTGGGGATCGGCGGACACGGCCGCGGCCGATGCCACGATCACCTGCTCGGCGCCGGCCGCGGCGACCTCCTCGAGCAGTCTCGCCGCGCTGCCGGGGCGGTCGCACCACAGGTGCGTCTCCCCCTTCCAGTGGCTCTCGGGCGAGAACCGCACCGGCCAGGGGTCGCTGACGACCGGCAGGCACTGCGAGGCTGACAGCACGTCCACCGCATGATCGCGGTCGGCGCCCGCCAAGTCGAGCGTCTCGCTCGTCCTCGCCGCGGACGCCGCGGCGCCGGCTCGCCGCCCGAAGAAGGATCGGCGGAACGGCTCGGCAAGCGCCGCCAGGACCACGTCACGCCGCGTGTCGAGATCGTGCACGAGCACGAGCAGTTCGCGGAAGCCGGGCTGCCCCAGATTCTCGGTGATGAGCTCCGCATACCGCCGCGACAGATCGACGAGCCCGGGCTGGGCGGCCCTCGCCCCCCCCGTCATGAGACGCCACAGCGCGCGCTGCCAGTACCGGATGGCGCCGCCGCAGTCCAGCGGCGCGCCCCAGACCCGCCACCAGAACCGGCCGCGCTCGCGCTGCCGGCCGGGAACCCGCGCGCGGCGCGCGGCCGCGCCCAGCATCACGAGCACCGCGAGCACCAGCAGCAACGACGCCTGCGGGATCCAGGCCGGAAGCCGGCCCGGCTCGAAAGCCTCCCGGACGACCGCGGTCCAGCTGTCGGCCAGCGCGCTGCCGGCGTCGAGGTGCACGAGGCGCAAGAGCAGCGCCGCCGGGAACACCACGAGCCCCGCCGCCAGGACCGCGAGCGGCACCAGCACCAGCCCGAGCGCCGCCGCGACGGCCCAGCCAAGCGCCCTGAGCACCGGGCGCCAGGCGTACAGGGACCTGACCGCCTCCTGCCGCCAGACCCCGTCGTCGGCCCACAGCCGCGGGCCTCCTTCGATGGCCGCGAAGAAGGCGCCCACGGCGCCGATGCCGTGCCCCGCCACGAGATCGATGCGAACGCCCGCTTCGCCGAGCGCGCGCAGCACGCCGGCGTGGTACGCCCCAGCCGTGCCGGCGCCGGTCAGGACCAGCGCCGTCCGGTACTTCGGCGAGTAGGGCTCGCGCCCGGCCATCACACCTCGTCGTGGATCGTGCTCAGGGTCACGAGTTCGAAGCGGCGCACCCCGGTGGGAGTGGGCACGGTGATGTCGTCGCCGACCTGCCTGCCGACGATGGCGCGCCCGATGGGAGAACTGGTCGAGATGAGGCCCTTGGTGGCGTCGGCGTCCTCGGGCATCACGAGCTGGTACACAAGCCGGGTGTCGCTTCCGTCCTCGCGCAGCGTGACGGTGGACCCGAAGGCCGCGCGATCGGTCGGCAGCCGCTCCAGGTTCATCAGGGAGATCTCCGCCATGCGCTTGCGGATCATGCCGAGGCGCGCTTGCACGTACGACTGGCGCTCCCTGGCGGCCTGGTACTCGGCGTTCTCGCTAAGGTCGCCCAGTTCCCGGGCGCGCTTGATCTCTTTCGGGAGATCCGAGCGCAGCTCGCGTTCGAGCTCGGCCACTTCGTCTTCGAGTCGCTTGAGGATCCGCGCCTTCATGCCTGCGTCTCCGCCGGCGTGGAGCAGGGCGGCACTCCAGGCCCCGCGCCCGGTCGGCTAAACGCCCAGTCTACCATATCTGGTATCCTCGTCTGCGATCCCCGCCGGCGCGGCGGAGGCCCACGTGCCCGTCATTGCGAGCCGTCACAACCCGTTCGTCCAGCGCTGCCGCGCTCTCGCCCGCCGCCGCGATGCCACGTCGGGCGAGATCCTGCTCGACGGCGTGCACCTGCTGGCCGACGCGCTTGCGGCCGGCGTCCCCATCGCAGCGGCCGCCGCCACGCGCGCGCTGTGGGAGCGCGACGAAGGGCGCGCGATCCGCCGCAGCCTCGAGCGCGCCGGCAGCCGCGTGTTCGACGCCACCACGGCGGTCATCGAGGCGGCCAGCCCGGTCCGCGCCCCCGCCGGCGTGGTGGCGATCGCGCAATGGGCGCCCCTCTCGCTGCCGGAGGTGTTCGGCGCGGCCCCCGCCCTCGCCGTGTGCGCCGCCGGCGTCCAGGATCCCGGGAACCTCGGCGCCGTCATACGCGCGGCCGACGCCGCAGGCGCCACGGCGTGCATCGCCGCGGCCGGCTCGGCCGATCCGCTGGGCTGGAAGGCGCTCCGCGGCGCGATGGGCAGCGCCTTCCGCGTGCCGCTCGTCGCCGGCGCGGACGTCTTCACGGCGTGCGCCGAGGCGCGCGCGCGCGGCATCCGCGTGCTGGCCGCGGCGCCCGGCAGGGGCCGCAGCGTGTTCGACGTCGACCTGACGGGGCCGATCCTGTTCCTGCTCGGCGGCGAGGGCGCGGGACTCCCCGCCTCGGTCCTGGACCTGGCCGATGAGACGCTCACCATCCCGATGCGCGCGCCGGTCGAGTCGCTCAACGTGGCCGTCGCCGCCGGCGTGATGCTGTTCGAGGCGCGCCGGCAGCGGCACGCGGGGTTGGCCTCATGATCCGCCACGACCTGTTCGACGAGCACCGGGCAGCTGCCGACCCCGCCTCCGCGCCGCTGGCGGAGCGCATGCGGCCGCGCTCCTTCGACGAGTACGTCGGCCAGCGGGACCTGCTGGCCCCGGGCCAGCCGCTGCGAGAGGCCATCGAGCGCGATCTGCTGCAGTCGGTCATCCTCTGGGGCCCGCCCGGCACCGGCAAGACGAGCCTGGCGCGCCTGGTCGCAGACTCGACCCGGGCCCACTTCATCGCCTTCTCGGCCGTGCTGAGCGGTATCAAGGACATCCGCGAGGTCATGGCCGAGGCGGAGCGGGCCCGCCGCACCCGCGGGCGGCGCACGATCCTCTTCGTGGACGAGATCCACCGCTTCAACAAGGCGCAACAGGACGCGTTCCTGCCCCGCGTGGAGTCGGGTGACATCGTCCTTATCGGGGCCACGACGGAGAATCCGTCATTCGAGGTGAACGCCCCGCTCCTCTCGCGGTCGCAGGTCTTCGTGCTGCAGCCGCTCAGCGAGGAGGACACCGCCGCCATCCTGCGGCGCGCGCTCTCCGACGCCGAGCGCGGACTGGGCGGGCTGGCGATCGGCGTCACCGACGAGGCGATCCGGGCAATCGCCCGCTACGCGAACGGCGACGCCCGAGTGGCGCTGAACCTCCTCGAGTTCGCAGCGGCCTCGGCGCCCTCCCAAGGCGGCATCGCCCGCGTCGACGAGGCCTTCCTGAGGCGGACAATCGAGCGGCGCGCCCTGCTCTACGACAAGTCGGGCGACGAGCACTACAACCTCATCTCCGCCCTCCACAAGTCGATGCGGAACAGCGATCCCGACGCCGCCGTGTACTGGCTCGCGCGGATGATCGAGG
>Ga0116178_10002418_pt1 | contig 14718 bp, 15 predicted proteins | sample AD_STIC12_MetaG_FD_89880 | JGI IMG/M metagenome (GOLD analysis project Ga0116178, IMG submission 89880) | Active sludge microbial communities of municipal wastewater-treating anaerobic digesters from USA - AD_STIC12_MetaG | ecosystem: Engineered > Bioreactor > Anaerobic > Digestate | place: USA... | reverse complement strand
GAAGCCGAAAAATTTCTCAAAGATGCGGTCAAGATCAATCCGCGGGCAGCCTATGTATATTCGGCACTCGGCAACCTATACTACAAAACCGGCAAGCTCATCGATGCCACCAAGGCCTACGTGATGGCAACCGGCATCAGCCCCGAAGATATCACGCTCAAGCTGAACCTCGGCATGGTTTATTACCGTCGCCGCGCTTACCGCGAAGCGGCACAGGTCTTTATGAAGGTCGCCAAGGCTGCCGGCCCCAAAAGCCAGCAGGGAATCTACGCCGCGAAAATGCTCAACCGCATCAAGGTCGAAGCGCAGCAGAATCCGCAGCTGCCGACTCAGGGAACATGAAAAAAATACTGCTTCTTATGGCGGCCCTGCTTTTTGCAGGCCTGCTCCCGGCTGCGGCAATCAGCCGCTGCCCGGGCTGTTCTTTTCTGGTGAACAGCGATACGGCCGAGTGCCCGAAATGCCTTAAACTGCTGCACTGGCCATTTGTGCCCGAGCGAAGCCGGCGCGGCCGGGTCGTTGTCAGAACCGGCATCGACGCCTTCATTCGCCATCCGCACGCCAATAATCGTTCATGGCGTGACAACCGCAACGCCGGCGGCGATCATACCGGTGAGATCGGTGTCTGGGGCGGGCCGACTACCCTGCGTTATCTTCTCCGATTCGAAGTGGCAGAGGCGTTTGCCCTCGCCGGTGTCAATCTAGCAGAATTTGATCTAAAACGGGTGTATCTGAAGATCACCAGTGACAAAAATCAGGGCCCGGCAGAAATGCCGGTGGTGATCTACCCGCTGACCCGCCCTTTTCAGGAAGGCTCAGACAAATTCAGAACCAGAGAAAAAAAGCATCGAGGCTGTGACTGGTATTATTCAGCCCAGTTTCTGACCTGGCACAGCGAGGGCGGCGATTTTGATCGAGACATCAGCTGCCGCGGCGTCATCAAGGGTGGCGGCAATGTCTCATACATCGAAATCAGCGAGATTTTCCGGGCCTGCTGGCAGAATATGAAGCAAAACAGGAACTGGCAGGACTTCGGCATGATCATCATGGCCGACCCCCAGAAAAACATCGCACCAGGCTTCGTCACCATCTTCAGCCTCGAAAGCCGCGCCCATGACCAAACCGTGCGCTCTCCCGAACTCTATTTTGAGTAACCAGAGCGAGTCTCACCCAGAGTTTGAAACTGATACCGCTTTCAATTTATGGGGCTTCTCCACCATCGGTAATGACCCAACCTTTTCCTACCAGCACAGCCCTTGCAGCGGCCGCAGCGCCAGCAGAATATTTAGTTGTGCCGGCACTAAACACAACATTGTTTTGCACTGCTTGAGCGGCCCAACTAATCAGAATCGCATTATAGTTAGCTGTTGAAAGCGCAGAATCTGTAAAAATTTCCGACATATCCGTTATGCTGCTTACATCCCAACCGCTAAGGTCTTGGTCGAACGATTCTGCCCCAGCAAACATTTCTGTAATCCTTGCATTAGTAACATTCCATGAGCCAAGTGGTTGATTGAAAGCTTTTGCAAAAACGAACATGCCATATAAGTTAGTGCCGTCACTCAAGTTCCAAGAGTTTATATTCTGACACTACTGTCCCGTTAAAAATCTAGTTTTAACTGGACGCTCCGTGGTTCGGAGTCGACTTTTTTGGAATTAAGTTTTGCAAAAGCCTTTGAAATGGGGGTTTTCTCAAAAACGGATACGCTACAAATTTGTAAAATTGTGTAAAGGCTCATTTCTTCTAACCTATGATGTTTTTTTACGATAGCCACCATAACATAGATTGCTACAGCAATCCAAATCTGCGTTTTGACAGCATTTTCGCTGTTCCCGTAGAATTTCTTGATCCGCAAATGCTGTTTTATCCAGCGAAAGAACAGTTCGACTTGCCAACGGCAACGGTAGAGTTGAGCAATAGTCATCGCCGGGACCAGAAAGTTGTTGGTAAGAAAGCGAAGTCGCTTTCCTGTTTCTGTATCGACAAAATGCACCAGCCGCAGAGCTTCTGGGTAGTCTCCGCATGCCATGACCCCAGTGAAAATAACTGTTTGATCGCATCTCAAACCACTGGCTTTGTCTACTGTTCAGGAATACCTGCGCTTCATTTTCGTGTTGCTTTTGGCACGCGTAATGAAGAAAGCTCCTTGCTGAGAAAGCCTGAACAACCGGGCAAAATCCAGATAGCCACGATCCATAATGTAAAAAGCGCCGGGTTCGACAGGAAGAATGTCCAGCACATTGACGTCGTGGACTTTTCCTGTTGTTACGTGTACCCAGCAGGGAGTGTTTCCTCTCAAATCCAAAAGAGTGTGAGCTTTTACTGCGCCTTTTTTTCTGCGAAAATTTGCCCATGGAAACAGCGCCAGACAAAGATCGATGGTTGTCGAATCGAATGCATACGCTGCTTGTTCCAGCTCTACCCCGAAATCTTCTTGAGAATACAGCTCGCGTGCTTTTCGAATCAGTTCCTGCGCAAAGTCCGCCCAAATTCGCCAGTCCCGCCGCTCGTTCGCTTTGGCAAGGGTGTTTCGAGAGACAGTGGACCTGAACCCCATGTGGTAAAGCTTCTTTGGGTGTGCTCGAAGACAACAAACGATATCTCGAAGACTTTCGCGATAGGTCAATTGAGCAAAAGCCAAGCAAAGAAACTGATCCATGCAAGAAAACGATTTTACATACCGCTCGCCCTGATATCGTTGAACGCATTCCTGAAATACTCCGTGCGGCAGGTGGTTCATGACCTGCCCAAAAATTGTTTTGCCAAAATTCATATGCCACCCCCCGGATTTCGGGATTATGGCAGTTTTTCAAATTCAAATCGTTTTCTAGTTTAACCAAGTTCAAAATGTCTATTGATCAGGGGTTTCGGTAAATGTTAAAAGTTTTCCCGGGACAGCCGTGATGCTAAATAAACAAACTTGGATGGCTTGTCGGTGCTGTTTATATTTTCGGTCACGGATGAACACCGAATGAACGCAGGTTTGTTTTTTACAATCCGTTTTAATTTTGCAGATGTCAATGATTCTACTCCAGATATTCAGGTATAATCAATGGCAAAATTGCGGCGCCCATAGAAAAACGCCGATCTGACCAGATCGGCGTTTTTCTATGTACACAAGGTGTACCCCAGCCAAGGCTAGAAGTTGAATTTTTTGTCTTTTAAAATCGGAATCAGGTCGCCAAGCAGCTTGAAGCGCTCAAGATTCTTGACACTGCGCGGCATTCTCTGGGTTTCAACGCCAATAACATGAATCACTGCCTTTTTGCCGAGATCACGTTCCTGCTGGCGTTTACGCCGGGCAGCTTCTTCAGCGAGAACTTCCGATTTGGCCCTGGCAACTTCGGCCTGCAGCTCAGCTTTGCTGATGCCGACGCTGGCTGCGGCAGCCGGGGCAGAAACCTTGTCGGCAATCGGAACGGCGTTCTCAAAAGCGCGGATGGTTTTTTCAAGCACGGTATCGCTGACTACAGCAACTTCTTCAAGATGAGAAAGCTCCTGATCTCTGGCCTTCAGTTCGATTTTATAAGTTCCCGGTTCTTTAAAATACAGTATGAACGGATCAATGGCATTCACCCAGGCCTGTTTCGCCCCGTTAACATACAGATCAGCATCAAGCTTTGTGAACACGGTTATCTTGCTCTCAGCAAGCAGCAGGGAGGATGACCCCAGGACCATGAGGATCGTAAGAATCAGGATGCGTTTAAACATAGGATTAGCCTCCTTGTTTTTTGATTCTTATAATAAATTTATGTCAAAATTTACATTGTGCAAGCCTGATGGTGCCGACACAGAAGCAAAAGCCTCATAAAAAGCCAATTCTACAGTGCCGAAAAAAGTTCCAGAAATTTTCATAATCTTTGGCAAGCAATTTTACAGCCCAGAAAAAAAGTGCAGTCAGAATTACTGGTTGCAATAATTCTGACTGCACTCTCGATGCACCTTAATTAATTTGTCGGCGGGGAATATGAGCCTGGCAGAACTGCCTCTCTGATGATTATGAAGTCGTTGTTACCGGTTTTATGGCCGGTATCAGTGAGGTCGCCGTCGGTCGATAAGCCATAGCCGCTGAGCAGGTAGCCACCGGTGGTTGCGGTCAGGAAGCTCGACAGGTGGTCATCGGCTGAGCCGCCGAAACACTTCTGCCATTCGAGACTCATGGCCGGGCTGACTTTGCCGAACCAGAAATCGCCAGCACCGTGGTTGCCTGAGACATCACCATCGGTTGAGTTTGTCCGGCCTGAGAACAACAAACCACCATCAGCAGCGAGTTGCCCGCGCAGGCCGGTATCGACGCCGGAACCACCCAGGCTCAAAGGCGTCGATGTGGTTGAAAAATCAGCGCTCACCGTGAACACCATCACATCTTCTGTGCCACGACTGGCGGGGAGAGGACAAAAACCGTCTGTCGACCCTGTGGTGCCGATTACGTAGAAGTCACCATTGGCCATGGGAACGACTCCCGTGCAGGAATCAGTACCGCTTCCACCGAAACGGAGCGTTTTTACGACTTATCTTCTCTCATACAGCTGCTTTCGCTTCATGGTCGAATTTGTGCGCGCCGACGACCGCGGCGGCTTTTTTACGCCTCTGCAGCTGTCGCCCTCGCAGTTGATCGCGCTGGGCACCGCCGTTGTTGCCATCGCCTGGCTGCGCTATTGCTACCGGCGTGCGGCGGCCTGATACGAGCAGCAAAGACCTACAAAAGACTTACAAGTTTCTTTTGATAGAGCGACTTTCAATACAGCATTGCCAAAAACAAGCCAAGCATTATGCAGAAATAACATTTTTGCATAACAAGCCTTGACGACCACCCTATGTTTTGTTAAATTTACAGTAACGGCATTTTTGAGAATCGGGGGCGGCCTCATGAAGGTTAAACTAAAAAATCTGGCGACAGTTCAAACCGGTTACTCTTTCCGGTCCAGGCTCGACGCCAGCGAAGACGGTGAGCTTTCGGTCATTCAAATGAAAGACCTGCTCGCAGACAATACCGTCTCGTGCGATGACCTTCTCAAAATCTCGATGTCAGAGGTCAAATCGCACCATCTCGTTCGTATGGGCGATCTCGTATTCAGGTCGCGAGGCCTGATAACCTCTTCTGCCATAATGTGCGATGATCCCGGCCCGGCCGTGGTGGCCGCGCCCCTTCTCAGAATCAGAGTTAAAGACACCGGCAGGGTTTTACCTGAGTATCTCAACTGGTTTTTGTCACAAAGAGACGCGCAGGCCTTTTTCGCCAGCCAGGCTACGGGCACCGCCCAGAAAATGGTGGGCAAAGAAGTAATCGAAGATCTCGATGTTTTTCTTCCGCCTTTAGCGAAGCAAAAGGCAATTATCGAGATGGCCGCCCTTTCAGACCGTGAGGCGGGTCTGCTCAGAACTATCGCGGAAAAAAAAGCGCAATACGTTTCCAACCTGCTTATGCAGGCAGCAAAAGGAGAATTAAAATGAACAGCAGAATCGACCAGAAAGATGTCAACAACGCCGCCTGGGCTGCCTGCGACACCTTCCGCGGGGTTGTCGACCCGGCGCAGTACAAAGACTATATTCTCGTAATGCTTTTTCTGAAATACATTTCAGATGTCTGGCAGGACCATTACGACACCTACAAAAAGCAATACGGTGACGATGACGTCAGAATCCGGCGCAAACTCGAGCGCGAGCGCTTTGTGCTGCCCTGGGTCAAACTGACCGAGAAAAATGAAAAAACCGGCCAGGAGACCGTCATCGATGAGTTTCCCGCAACCTACTACAGCCTTTATGAGCGCCGGGCCGAAAGCAACATTGGCGAGCTGATCAACATAGTTCTCGATCACATCGAAGAAGCCAACAAAAGCAAACTCGAGGGCGTTTTCAGAAACATCGATTTTAACAGCGAAGGCAATCTCGGCAAGACAAAAGATCGCAACCGCCGCCTCAAAGACCTGCTCGAAGATTTTCACAAGCCGCAGCTCAACATGAGCCCGGGCCTCGTCGCTGAAGACGTAATCGGCAATACCTATATCTATCTTATCGAAAGATTTGCCTCAGACTCCGGGAAAAAAGCCGGCGAATTTTTTACGCCGCTCAAGGTTACCGAGCTCGTTGCGATGCTTGCTGCGCCGAAGCCTGGCGACAGAATCTGTGACCCGGCCTGCGGCTCGGGCGGTCTTTTAATTCAGGCGGCCAGGCAGGTCAACGACCGCAACTTCGCCCTTTTCGGCCAGGAATCAAACGGCAGCACCTGGGCCCTCTGCCGCATGAATATGTTTCTGCACAGCTTTGACAGCGCGCGCATCGAGTGGTGTGACACGTTGAACAGCCCGCTGCTCGTAGAAAATGATCGCCTGATGAAATTCAACTGCGTCGTTGCCAATCCGCCATTTTCTCTTGATAAATGGGGCGCAGAAAACGCCGAGAGTGACCAGTTCAACCGTTTCTGGCGTGGGGTTCCGCCAAAAAGCAAGGGCGATTGGGCTTTCATAAGCCACATGATCGAGGTCGCCATAGAAAAGGCCGGGCGTGTCGCTGTGGTGGTTCCGCATGGCGTTCTTTTCAGGGGCGCATCAGAGGGCCGTATTCGCCGCAAACTGGTCGAAGAAAACCTGCTCGATGCGGTCATCGGTCTGCCCGGAAACCTGTTTCCGACCACCAATATTCCGGTAGCCATACTGGTTTTTGACCGGGCCCGCGAAAAGGGCGGCGCACGTGAATCCTGCAAAGATGTGGTTTTCATAGATGCCAGCCGCGAATACACTTCCGGAAAAAATCAGAATACCCTTTCCGACGAGCATCTTGCAAAGATCATGAGCACCTTCAAGGCCCGCCGGGAAGTCGAAAAATATGCGCATCTGGCGACATTCGAAGAGATTAAAGAAAACGACTTCAATCTCAATATCCCGCGCTACGTCGACACTTTCGAAGAAGAGGAAGAAATCGATATCGACGCGGTTCAGGTTGAGATCGACCGGCTCGAAAAAGAGCTTGTCGAAGTGCGCCGGCAGATGGCCGAAAAAATTGCGCAGATTCAGAGGTAATGAAAATGAGCAATGATTTTCAGTTCCGCAATAAGACCATTTCGGTGAAATCAACGAAATGGTCACATGTCTGCAATAAACCAGCAGGAGGTGCGCAGTGAACAAGAATCTTGAGCATACTCACCACCAGACATTTGAGGGCATAAAGCAGACCAACAGCGCCGGTGAAGAATTCTGGCTGGCCAGACAACTGGGTAAGATTCTGGATTATGCTGAATATCGGAACTTCTTACCGGTCATCGAAAAAGCCAAGAAGGCTTGTGCCAACAGCGGTCAGCCGGTGTCAGATCATTTCGTGGAAATACACGAGATGATCGAAATAGGCAAGGGCGGCCAAAGAGAGATGCCATCATACGCGCTTTCCCGATATGCCTGCTATCTGATAGTTCAGAATGGTGATCCCGCCAAGCCCGTCATTGCCAACGGCCAGACATATTTTGCTATCCAGACCCGGCGACAGGAACTAGCTGATAATGAGGCGTTTCAACGTCTCAAAGAAGATGAAAAGCGGCTTTATCTGCGCAACGAAATGCGCGAGCACAACAAACAGCTGGTCGAAGCCGCGCAACAAGCCGGTGTAGAAAGCAATCTCGATTTTGCCGTTTTCCAGAATCATGGCTATAAAGGTCTTTACGGCGGGCTCGATGCCAGGGGCATTCATGCAAAAAAAGGGCTTCAAAAAAGCCAGAACATTCTTGATAACATGGGCAGCACCGAGCTGGCAGCCAATCTTTTCCGCGCCACGCAAACCGAAGAAAAACTGCGCCGCGAAAATATCCAAAGCAAAGCCAAAGCCAACCAGACTCACTACGAAGTCGGCAAAAAAGTCCGCCAGACCATCGAAGAGCTGGGCGGCACCATGCCCGAAGACCTGCCAACCCCAGAAGAAGATCTTAAAAAGCTCGAAAAACGGGTTAAATCAGCTGAAAAAAAGCTGATAAAAACCAGCAAACTCCCCCAAAAGTCGGAGGATGAAGGATGAGTAAAAACTCATGGAGATAATTCAATGAGCAAGAGATATAAATGTGTAACACTTGGTGAAATTTCGAATTCAAATGGGATTCAAACAGGCCCCTTTGGCAGCCAATTAAAGGCCGAAGAATACACCGAACATGGCATTCCAGTAGTGATGCCAAAAGACATTTTACATGGTCGTCTTGTTTTAGACACAATATCCCAAATCTCTAATGAAAAAGCAAAAACACTTAAAAAACACCAAATTCAAGAAGGAGACATCATATTTCCCAGGCGTGGTGATTTGCGCCGAATTGGTGTTGCATTGAAGGAAAATGTGGGCTGGATTTGTGGAACTGGTTGTCTCAGGGCTAGATTGAACGACAATTGTTACCCGGCTTTTTTACACCAATATTTCCAATTAGACGTTGTTGGTAAATGGTTGGAAAGAAATGCACTTGGGCAAACAATGTTGAATCTAAATACTGAAATAATCTCAAATCTGCCAATAAACCTTCCTCCTTTCCCTGAACAAAAAGCCATTGCCGATCTTCTTGCCACCTGGGATGAAGCCATCGAAAAAACCGAACGCCTGATTCAGGCAAAGGAACAGCAGCAAACAGGTGTTATCCAGGAGCTGATTAATAGTTGTTGCTCCAGTTGGCCCCATACAAAGCCTTCAAAGATGTTCGATTTGATTTCAGAAAAAAATTCCCCCGGCGAAGAACTGCTTTCTGTTACTCAAGATCGCGGTGTTATCCCGAGGAGCATGCTGGAAGGGCGGGTAATGTCACCGGAAGGCACAACCGAAAGCTATAAGTTGATTCAATCCGGAGATTTTGTCATAAGCCTTCGCTCTTTTCAGGGCGGTATAGAGTATTCAAATTATCGAGGTTTGATTAGTCCGGCTTACACGGTTTTAAGACCCAAAATTGATTTGGATAGAGACTTTTATCGTCTGTTTTTCAAAACAACAATTTTCATCGAAAAGTATTTGAACCTTGCGGTAATAGGCATTAGAGACGGAAAACAAATCAGCATTCCTGATTTTATGACGATTCCGCTACCTTTCCCTGAAATGTCTGACCAGAAAAAAATTGCTGGAACAATGCTAATCAAACAAAGAGAAATAGATCTTCTCAAGCAGCTGGCAGAAAAATACAAATCCCAGAAGCGCGGCCTGATGCAGAAACTGTTAACCGGCCAATGGCGGGTAAAACCAGAGGTGGTGAAAACATTTGAATAAGAATTTTCCAGACAGACGGTCAATTCGTTTGAAAAATTATGATTATTCACAACCTGGATATTATTTCATTACCATCTGTTGCCAGCATCGCCTGCCATTATTCGGAAAAATTCATAACGCCCGGATGCAATTGAATCATGCCGGGGAAATGATCAACGCCATCTGGCACAAAATCCCGGAAATTTACGCCAATATCAAGATCGACGCATTCGTAATCATGCCCGACCACATCCACGGCATCATCCAAATCGTTGTTGTAGGGGCCGATTCAATATCGGCCCCTACTACGCGGGCGGAAATAGATTCCGCCCCGACGGCAGAAATAAATTCCGCCCCCACATTGTCGACGATTGTGCAAATGTTTAAACGTTATACGACGATCGAATATATTAAAATGGTTAAACAAAACATTGTTCCGCCATTCAATAAACGGTTATGGCAACGAAATTATTGGGAACACATCATTCGCAACGAAACCGCATTAAATCGCATCCGCAATTATATCTACCAAAACGTGGGGGCCGATTCCATATCGGCCCGCGATTCCGCAAATCGGGCGGAAATTGATTCCGCCCCGACAGACGAAAGATTGTTAATATTATGATTGATTACCGGAAATTGGACGTTTTAAAGCAGAAGCTGGATTCATACAGGCCTTTGCCCGCTGAAATCTTGAACAATCTTCATGAAGATCTTGTGTTGCGCTGGACATACAACTCGAATGCAATCGAAGGCAATACCCTGACCCTGAAAGAGACCAAGGTTGCTCTCGAAGGCATAACGGTGGGCGGCAAAACAATGCGGGAGCATTTTGAAGCGATCAACCACAGAGATGCCATATTTTTTGTCGAAGAACTGCTGCAGCAGAATGCCACCCTTTCGGCCTGGCAGATAAAATCCATTCATCAGCTGATTTTGAAAAATATCGATGATAAAAATGCCGGAATCTATCGCAGGGTCAATGTGACCATATCCGGTGCCGAGCACGTTCCTCCTGATGCTCTGCATGTAGAAAGTGAAATGAACAGGTTTATCGACTGGTATCAAAATCAGGCTTCTGCATTGCATTCGGTAGAGAGAGCAGCCAGAGTGCATGCTGATTTCGTTAAAATTCACCCGTTTGTCGACGGAAACGGCAGAACAGCAAGGCTTCTGATGAACCTGGAACTTATGAAGGACGGTTTCCCACCTGCTGTTCTGCCTGTCGAAAAACGCCTGGAATATTACGAAGCGCTGGATTATGCCCATACCAAAAACAATTACGGGCCATTTCTGATTTTGATGGCAGATGTGGTTGAAACAGCCTTCAAGCCCTACTGGCACGCCCTTGGAATAAAGCCATGACTCATTTTGAAATTAACGAGAAATATCTGTCGCAGATTCCGGCGGTACAGTTGCTGATCAATCTGGGGTTTGAGTTCATATCGCCGGCAGAGGCATTAAAAGAAAGGCAGGGCCGGGCTTCTAACGTTCTGCTTGAGAATATTCTGCGCGGGCAGCTCAAAGAGATCAACCGGATCAGATATAAGGGCGGCGAATACCTGTTCAGCGAAGAAAATATACAGACTGCCATTCAAAAACTTAAAAACATCAGGTATGACGGCCTGTTAAAGACCAACGAGGCGGTTTATGACCTGCTTACCCTTGGCACTGCCCTTGAACAGACAATCGAGGGCGATTCGAAAAGCTTTAACCTTAATTACATCGACTGGCGCAATACCGGGCGCAATAAATTTCATGCCGCCGTCGAATTCAGCGTTGAAAGATCAAGAAGCACAGAGACTGTCAGGCCTGATATCGTTCTTTTCGTTAATGGAATTCCATTCTGCGTAATTGAATGCAAGGCCCCGCAGATTGGCCTTGAACAGGCGGTTTCACAGGCGATCCGCAACCAGAACGACGACCATATTCCCAGACTTTTTGTTTATGTTCAGGCAATTCTTGCGGTTAATAAAAACGCCGCAATGTATGCCACAGCCGGAACAGCAGCCAAATTCTGGGCTGTCTGGAAAGAAGCGAATCTCGAAGACGGCAGCCGCGAGCACACATCCCTGCAAAAGACTGTTAACGAGCCATTGCCCAAAAATACGGCCGAAAAATTAAAAGAGACTTTCAGTCTGCCTGACGAATTCTTTAACAGCAACAGACTTGTTACCGAGCAGGATAAGGCTCTATATTCACTTTGCCGCCCGGAAAGACTGCTCGAACTGGCCTGGAAATTCACCCTGTTCGACGGCGGCATAAAAAAGATCGCCAGATACCAGCAGTATTTTGTCATAAAATCAACACTGCAGCGGGTTAAACAGTTTGAAAACCAGAATGCCCGCAAAGGCGGCATTATCTGGCAAACCCAGGGTTCGGGCAAGTCTCTGACCATGGTGCTGCTGGCAAGAAACCTTGCACTCGACCCCGACCTGCCAAACCCGAGAATCGTTCTGGTTACCGATCGCGATGACCTTGACCGGCAGCTGGGCAATACCTTTGCGGCCTGCGGTCTCGATGCCAGCCGGGCCACTTCCGGCCGGAATCTGCTCGAGCTGGTTGCCGAAAAAAAAGCCGGCATCATTACCACTCTGATTCACAAATTCGACAAAGCCTACACCGCCAGAAAATATCAGGATGAATCGCCAGATATCTTCGTTCTGGTCGACGAGGGGCACCGCACGCAATTCGGCTCGTTCTCTGCACGCATGCGGCAGATGTTTCCGAATGCCTGCTATCTGGGCTTTACCGGCACACCACTCTTGAAAAAAGAGAAAAACAACTTCCAGAAATTCGGTGAACTGCTCGAACCGCATTATTCGATTACTCAGGCCGTTGCCGACGGTGCTGTCGTGCCATTGCTTTACGAGGGCCGGCATGTGGAAATGACCCAGAATCAGTCGGCAGTCGATCTCTGGTTTGAGCGCCATACTCAGGGTCTCAGCAAAGAGCAGCAGGCAGATCTCAAAAGAAAGTATGCCAGAGCGGAAATGCTGAATAAAGCCGAGCAGGTGATCTACATGCGGGCCTTTGACATCAGCGAGCATTACCGTGCGAACTGGCAGGGAACCGGCTTTAAGGCCCAGCTGGTTGCGCCGAACAAGGCAGCGGCGCTCAAATACCATGAATTCCTCAATGAAATCGGTCACGTTTCATCAGAAGTGATGATTTCGCCCCCTGATGATCGCGAAGGCTTCGAAGAAACCGATGAAGAAACGAATGACGAAGTCGTTAAATTCTGGACAAAGATGATAAAGCGCTACGGCAGCGAAGAAGAATACAACAAGCAATTGATCAATCAGTTCAAATACGGTGATGATCTCGAAATAATCATTGTTGTTGACAAGCTTCTTACCGGGTTTGATGCGCCGCGCAATGTGGTTCTGTATTTATGCCGGGTTTTGCGTGAGCATACCCTGCTGCAGGCTATTGCAAGGGTTAATCGCCTTTACGACGGCAAAGAATACGGCTATATTGTTGATTACGCCAGCGTCCTCGGCGAGCTCGACCGGGCACTTACCATGTATAGCGCCTTTGAGGGCTTTGATGAAGGTGAAATTTCCGGCACCCTTACTTCGATTAAATCTGAACTCGAACAGTTGCCGGGTCGGTACAGCGCATTATGGGACATTTTCAAAACCGTCAAGCATTCTTATGACGAAGAAGAGTATGAAAAGCTGCTGGCTGACGATGAATTAAGAGCCGATTTTTATGCGCGCCTTTCTGATTATGCCAAAAACCTCGCACTGGCTCTTTCGTCTGAGTATTTCCTTTCAGAGGTTGATGATCAGACGTTACAGCGCTACAAAAAGGATCTGCGCAAGTTCCAGCTGCTTCGAGCCGCAGTCAAGCTGCGCTATGCCGAAGCTGTCGATTACCGCGAATACGAGCCCAGAATAAAGAAGCTTCTCGATACTCACATTATGGCCAGTGAAGTGGTTCAATTGAACGAGCCGGTCAATATCTTCGACGACAAAATGTTCAATCAGATCAAAGACGAGCAGGGTGTCGGCAAAAATGCCCGATCAACGGCTTCAAAAGCCGATATTATTGCGCACGCGACCAAAAAGGTTATCTGTGAAAAAATGGAAGAGGACCCGGCCTTCTACAATAAGTTTTCAAAGCTTATTCAGCAGGCAATAGACGATTTCAGGGCAAAGCGAATTTCTGACCTCGATTATCTGAAAAAGGTTTCAGAGATACGAACAAAAGTTGTTGGCAGGGTTCACGAAGATGTGCCCGAAAAACTTGCCGGCAATGATGACGCCCTGGCTTATTTTGGGGTTTTAAAAACCTTTTTCACGCAAGAGAATGTTCCTGAAAAAGAGCTTGAACAGATCGCCGCCGACACCGCAACCGCGATTCACGAAATTTTGTCGGCCCACAGTAAAGTTCACTTCTGGGATGACGAAGATGCACAAAAGCAGGTGATTAACGCAATTGACGACTATCTTTTTGATGAAGTGAAAAGCAGCAGAGGGCTCGACCTTTCGCTCGATCAGATGGATGACATTATTGAAAAGGTTCTGCTGGTGGCCAGACACAGGAGCTTTAAATGATGCAGACAGCAAAAAATGACCTGCGGTCTTTCAAATTCGGCGAGAAGGTTATTGATTATGACCTGCTGTTTTCTCACCGGAAAACTCTGGAAATAGCCGTTCATCCCGATCGAACTGTTGTTGTAAAAGCGCCGGTCAGTGCAGAAATTTCTGCTGTCGAGAAAAAGCTGCGGAAAAGAGCCGGCTGGATCTGCAGACAGCTTGAATATTTCAGGCAATTTGAACCCAGACAGCAGCCCAGAAGTTTTATCGGCGGCGAAACCCATTTATATCTCGGCAGGCAGTACCGTCTGAAAACAGTCCGGAATGATGAAGACAGCGTCAAGCTGATCAGAGGCCGGTTTCTGGTCTCCTGTCGTGAAGATATTGAGCCAGAAGGCGTTAAAAAGCTGTTGAAAGGCTGGTATGCCGCGAAAGCACCGGTTCAGTTCAATTGCAGTCTGAACAGGTGCTGGCAGAAGTTGCGCTTTTCTGGTCTGAAAAAGCCTGTAATTAAAATCAGGCAAATGCCGAAAAGATGGGGCAGCCTGTCAGCAAAGGGGATAATCAGCTTGAACCCTGAATTGATAAAGGCCCCGAAAGAGTGCATCGACTACGTGGTCATGCATGAGCTGTGTCATCTGAAGCATCACGACCACAGCCCGGCGTTTTACAGCCTTCTGACTTCACTGGTGCCTGGCTGGCAGAAGATAAAAGCAAAACTTGAAATCGGCCATATTTAACCCCCAGTAGTCCGGTTTATTATGAGTCCAGAGTTGTCTGGAACAGACAGAACGCTCCACAAAAGTTACGCATGTTTTTAGGAGGCTGCGCCGGGTTGCGACGTGGCGGCGACGCAGCATGCGACGCGGCATTTTCCCGGTCTGAGATGGCAAACCGGCGTCAATTCACGTTTTTTTAAAGTTGGCACGGGGGTTGCAATATATGTTGGCGTAATGAAATTTCAAGCAACACGCT
>Ga0116178_10002404_pt1 | contig 14759 bp, 12 predicted proteins | sample AD_STIC12_MetaG_FD_89880 | JGI IMG/M metagenome (GOLD analysis project Ga0116178, IMG submission 89880) | Active sludge microbial communities of municipal wastewater-treating anaerobic digesters from USA - AD_STIC12_MetaG | ecosystem: Engineered > Bioreactor > Anaerobic > Digestate | place: USA... | reverse complement strand
TCTTCGACCGCTTTCCGCGCGTCGTGCGCGATGCGGCCCGCGCGTTGGGCAAGGACGTCGAGTTCGTGATCGAGGGGCGCGAGATCGAGCTCGATCGCTCGCTGCTCGAGCAGGTCGCCGACCCGCTGGTGCACCTGCTGCGCAACGCGATCGATCACGGCATCGAGGCCCCCGACGCGCGCCTGGCCGCCGGCAAGCCCGCCGCGGGCCGCCTGACGCTCAGCGCCACGCGCGAACGCAGCGCCGTGGTGATCCGCGTGCGCGACGATGGCCGCGGCGTCAACCGGGCCAAGGTGCTGGCGAAGGCGAAGGCGATGGGGCTGGTGGACGAGGAGCGCGACGCGCTGGAGGACGAGGAGATCCTGCGCGTCATCTCGCGCGCCGGCTTCTCGACCGCCGACCGGGTGACCGAGTTGTCGGGACGTGGCGTGGGGATCGACGCCGTCCTGTCGCGCGTCCGCGCGCTTGGAGGGATGGTCGACCTCAAGTCGTTCGAAGGGGCGGGGACCGCCTTCTCCCTGCGCCTCCCGGTCACCCTGGCGGTGATCCCGGCCCTCCTGGCCCGGGTTGGGGACGAATCATACGCCCTTCCGTTGACCCACGTCACCGAGACGCTCCAGCTCTCCCGCGGGGTGGTGCGATCGGTACGCGGGCGCGAGGTGATCGTCATACGTGAGGAGGTTCTCCCGCTGCTCCATCTGCGCGACGTCGTCGGGCTCCCCGGTCAGGCCACGGGGCGCGACGCGTCGGCGTCGCACGTGGTGCTGCTCGAGCTGGCCGAGCGCCGGGCGGGGTTGGTGGTGGACCAGCTGCTGGGGCAGGAAGAAATCGTCGTGAAGCCGTTCGACGCCGTGCGCGGCGCGGCATCGTGCTTCAACGGCGCCACGATCACCGGCGACGGGTCGGCGGCGCTCATTCTCGAAGTGAGTAGCCTGCTCTAACGCAGGATAACGTCGGACGGGAGCGAGTCATGGTTGATCTGCTGAGTCTCAAGCCAATGCAGCTGGATGCCCTGCGCGAAGTCGCCAACATCGGCGCCGGGCACGCGGCCACCGCGCTGTCGCAGATGACAGGGCAGACGATCATGATCGCGGTCCCGACGATCAACATCACGCCGCTGGAGGAAGTCCCCCCGTCCATCGCCGCGCCTGACGAGCCGGTGGCCGCGGTGCTGATGAACATGCTGGGCGACCTGACCGGGCGGACGCTCCTGGTCTTCCCGAAGCCCACCGCCATCCGCCTCGGGGAACTGCTGCTGCGCCGTCCGCACGCGGGCGCGGGGGAGCTCACGGAGCTGGAGCAGTCGGCGATCAAGGAGGCGGGCAATATCCTCAGCGGGGCGTACATGAACGCGCTGAGCGAGTTCATGGGACTCCTCCTCCTTCCCTCGCCGCCGTCGCTGGCCATCGACATGTCGCGGGCCGTGCTGACGACGGCCTACCTGCAGTTCGGGTCCGATCGTGACCTCGTCTTCTGCGTGGAGACCGAGTTCTTCATGCAGGAGGCCAACGAGCACCTGCGCGGCTATTTCCTCCTGCTCCCCGACATGCCGTCGCTGCGCGCCATCCTGCGAGCGGTGCGCCTGGGCTGACCGGATGACGGTGGTGCTCTCCTCGGATCGCGATCGCGAGGTCCTGCGGTCGTTCGCGCACCGGATTGATGCCGGTGACGCGGGCGCGCACAACAACCTCGGCGTGTTGTACTTCAACAAGGGGATGACCGCCGAGGCGGTGGCCCAGTTCACGCGCGCGCTCGAACTCGACCCGCGCATGACGATCGCGCAGCGCAACCTGGAGATCGCCTACTTCAACTCGGGGTACTACGACGCCCGCGTGCAGGAGCTGCGCGAGCGGCTGCGGTCGCACCCGCGCGATCGCGCGGCCCGATGGGAACTCGGACGCACCTACGCGCTGCTCGGCGATACGCGCCAGGCCGCCGACGCGTTCGGCACGTTGCTCCGCGACGATCCCGAGGACGTGGATGCGATGTTGCATCTGGCGCTCGCCGAGAATGCCGGTGGCGACGCCGAGCACGCCGAGCGCTGGCTGCAGCACGCGGTGGAGCTGGCACCCGAGCGCGCGGTGCTCCACTTCCACTTGGGGCAGACGGCGTATCATCGCGGGCTCAACGAGGAGGCGCTCCGCCACCTGCAACGTGCGGTCGAGCTCGCACCGGACGATGCCGATGCGCTGTATCTCCTGGCCTTCGTGCTGGGCGACCTGGGGCGGCACCAGGAGGCACGCGAGGCGAGCCAGCGTGCCTTGCAGCTGAATCCCTCGCTGGGCAAGGCGCACGCCAACCTCTCGCTCGAACGCTTCGACGCCCGCTCGTATGAGCGCGTGCGCGAAGCGCGCGAGGCACGCGGGCTCCCCGACCAGATGCGAGTGGCCGAGGATGGGCAGCTCGCGCACTTCAACCTCGGCCTCGCCTTCCGGCAGAAGGGGTACCTGGCGGAAGCGCTGCGCGAGTACCGGCTGGCGATGGACCGCGGCGAGGATCGCATCCTGGTCCTGCAGGCGATGGCCGAGGTGCACCTGCTGCGCAAGGAGTCGGCGGCCGCGGTGCAGCTCTACGATCGCCTGTTGCAAGAGCATCCGCACTCGCCCAAGCTGTGGAACGAGCGCGGCATCGCCCTGCACCAGGACGGACGGCACGCCGACGCGGCGGCCAGCTACGAGCGCGCCATTGCGGCCGACGGGCACTACGTGCTCGCGCTCAACAACCTCGGCGTGGCGCACTTCCACGCCGGGCGCCCCGACCGCGCCTTCGACGCCTTCCGTCGCGCCCTGCAGGACGAGCCCGGCTTCATCAAGGGACGCCTCAACCTCGCGTTGTTGCTGTTCCGACAGAACGAGCACCAGCGATGCCTCGAGGCGTACCGACAGGTGCTGCGCCTCGTCCCCGACCATCCCGTCGCGTGGAACGGCGTGGGGCTCGTGCTGGCGCACCTGCGCAAGTTTGAGGATGCGCGCAACGCGTTCGCGCGGGCGGTCGAAGTGCGCGCCGGCTACGCCGAGGCCCACTACAACCTCAGCTTCGCCCTCTCGAACCTCGGCGACTTCGCCGGCTCGCTGCGCGAGACCAAGCGCGCCCTGGAGATCGACCCGTACTACACGCCGCAGAAGTTCGAGCTCGCCGTCGACCTCGAATTCGAGGATCCGCTGCTCGAGGTGGCGCCCGACATGGCGGGTGACCGTCGCGATGGGGCGGTGGAGGACTTCGCCTTCGAACCGCAGGCGCTGGAACAGCTCTTCGACGAGATCGCGCCGTCGGCGTCGTCGCTGGGGGGGCCGCGTGGCAGCACCCCGTTCTCGGCGGGTCTCGCCCTGGCCGCCGAGGGGGATCTCGAGCGGTCGTGCACCGAGCTGCGCCGGGCCATGGCCGACGGGGCGCCACGCGACCTGGGGCTGGTGGCGTTAGGCGACGTCTTCCTGGCCCACGGCGTGGCCGGTGAGGCGCTGGAGCGTTTTCGCGAGGCGCGCGCGATGACACCCGCGCTGGCCCAGGCGGCGGTGGGCGAGCTGCGTGCCCTGGTGATGCTGCGTCGCTACGAGGAGGCGCTCGAGGTGGCACGGTGGGTCGAGGCGGAGCGCGGCGACGACGTCGACGCGTTGCTGTGCGTGGGCGAGGTGTACGCCGAGACGGCGGACGGTGCGGCGGCCCAGGACGTGCTGGCGCGCGCGCGACGCCTCGCGCCGATGCGGCCGGACGTCCTGCAGGCCATCGGGCGCGTGGCGCACGCCATGGGCGACGACCTCCTGGCCATCGAATCGTATCGCCACGCGATCGCACTCGACGAGGACTTTGCCGCCTGCCGTGTGCAGCTGGCGGATCTGCTGCGTGTCGCCGGCCTGTTCGACGACGCCGAGCGCGAGCTCGAGGCGGCGCTCGTGAGCGTCCCTACGTACGCCGACGCGGCGCTCGCGCTCGCTGCGTTGCGTCGCGAGACCGGGCGTGCCCTCGAGACCGTCGAACTGCTCGCCACCTTCCTCGAGAGCGATCCGTATCATCTCGACGCCCTGGCGTCGTTGGGCGAGTCGCTCTTCCTGGCCGGGCGCCGCGATGATGCACGGTTCGCCTTCACGCGCGTGCTGCGCTTCGACGCCGATCATGTGGCGGCGCTCTACTTCAGCGGTGTCCTCCTCGCCGAAGCGCATCGGTATGACGAGGCGATCGCGCAGTGGGATCGCGTGGGCGACCTCGAACCGGCGAGCCCGTTCGCGCGACGCGCCCGGCGCGACACGCGGACGGCGCAGGACCTGCGCCGCATCTTCGTCGGGCGTCCGCAGCGCGACGACGCCGGGAGCCCTCATGGCCATTGAGGGACCGCTCCGCGAGTTGGGCATCCACGATGTCTTCCAGCTGCTCGACTTGAGCCGGAAGACCGGGCGGCTGCGCGTGACCTCGGCGCTGCGCGACAACGAAGGGACGGTCTACTTCAAGGACGGACGCGTGGTCTCGGCGACCGTTCGCTCGAACCCGCACCCGTTAGGCGCCATCCTCGTGCGCGCGGCCAAGGTGGACGAGGCGACGCTGGAGAAGGCACGCGCGACGCAACAGGAACCGGGCGAGACTCGGCGGCTGGGCGAGATCCTCGTCGCACAGGGTGGCCTCTCGCAGCGCGAGCTGGACCGCCAGGTGCGCCGCCAGGTCGAGGCGGTCGTCTTCGAGCTGATGTCGTGGCAGGAGGGGTTCTTCTCGTTTGCCGAGGTCGACCTCGACGGGATGTCGGTCGATGCCACGACCACCGTCACGACCGAGGCGTTGCTGATGGAGGGGGCGCGCCGTATCGACGAGTGGGCGCACATCCAGCAGCGCATCGCCCACGTCGGCGTGGTGCCGTCGCTTGCGCCGCCCGACGCCGAACATCCCTCGTCGCTCGACCTGCTCCCGCACGAGTGGGAGGTGCTCGCCGCCATCGATGGCGAGCGCGACCTGCGCGCCGTGGCCGCGAGCCTAGGGCGCAGCGACTTCGACGTGGCCAAGATCGCCTTCGGTCTCGTCGCCACCGGGGTGATCGTCGTGCGTGAGCCCGCGCCGCTGGCCACGCTTCGCAGTGAGCCCGCCGAACTCGCTACGCTGCTCAACGATGCGCGCGAAGCCCTGCGCGACCAGCGGGCCGAAGAGGCGCTCTCGTTCAGCGCGACCGCCATCGCGCTCGCGCCGCGCGATCCCGAGGCGCGTCTGCTGATGGCGCGCGCCCTCTTCCTGCTCGAGCGCGACATGGAGGGGGAGGAGGAGTTGCGGCATTCCCTGGAACTCGACGGGCGCAATGCCAACGCGCTCATGGAGGCGGCGCGTCTCGCGGCGCGGCGTGGCGAGCTGGGACAGGCCATCGCCCACTGGCAGCGCGTCGTGGTCGCGAGCCCGGGATCGCCGTTGGCCGACCAGGCGCGCGACGCCATCGCCCACGCCTCGCGGCTGAGCGCCGTGCTGGAGGCCGTCGATGCCTGACGAGATTGCACGCCTGAGCGAAGCGCTGGCGCGCGACCCCGCGGGCATGGGGTGGGTCCCCCTGGCCGACGCCTTGCGCCGCGCCCGCCGGTTGCCCGCCGCCGAGCGGACCGCGTTGCGCGGACTCGAGCGCCACCCCTATCATGCCGATGGGCACGACATCCTCGCCAGGATTGCCGCTGACGGCGGCGACGCCGGCCGCGCCCGCGACGAATGGGAGATGGCGCTGCGCCTCGATCCGCGGCACGTCGGCGCGCGACTCGGGCTCGGATGGCTGGCACTGCGCATCGGCGATCGCGACGCCGCGCTGCGTTGGTGGCGGGGGGCCCACGATTTCGCCCCGACCGATCCGCGCGTGATGGCGGCGGGCCGACAGCTGCACGGCGCGGCGGCGGGCGCGACGGCGCCCGGGCGTCCCGCTCCGCCGAATGCCCCCGCGCAGGGCGGTGCGACGCCGTCGGTCGCCGTCGACCCGGCGCCCGACGTGCGCGCGGCGCTCGCGCCGCTGGCCGCGGCCCACACCCACGCCACCGCCGACGTGCCGCCTGCCGTCGACGGGCCGCGCCTCGCGCTCGGCGCGCCGCCGTCGACGGACGCAGAGCCGGCAACGCCGGTGTTGTCTGCCGAGGACGCGGCGGGAGCCACCGCTGACGATCGCCCCCCCTTCGGAGCGGTGACACGGGGAGGGGCGCGGTTCGCGCTGCTCGTCGATGGGGATGGGCTCGTGTTGGCCGGGCATGCCGGCGTGGCGTCCGGGCTCGACCGGGCCGATGCGCTGGCCGCCGAGCTGTCGGGGCTCTCCGGGGAGGCGCGCGGGGCGCTCCGACAGCTGCAAATCGGGGCCTGGGAGCACCTCCTCGTGGAGTGCGAGGCCCTGACGCTCGCCCTCGCCCCGGGCGAGGGCGACACGGTGACGCTCGTCGCCACGCCGGCGGGGACGCCTGCCGGCTTGCCCCGTCTGCTCCTCGATCGCGCCCGGCAACGGGCCAACGCCTGGATGGACGCCCTGTGAGCGCGCGCACCCTCTCACCGTCGATCACCGCACTCGCCCGCTTGCGTGGCGTGCGGGGCGTCGTGGTGACGTCGGTGCGCGACGCACTGCCGATCGAATCGAGCGCGCACGTGGACGTCGATGTCGATGCCCTCGCCGCGTTCGCTACCGCGCTGCATCGCCGCGCCCACCAATCGGCCGAGTGCTCGGAGGCGGGGGCGGTGCGCCTGCTGTCGCTCGACGCGGCGGCGGGACGCCTGATGGCGGCCGCGCGCGGCGAGCTCCTCATCGTGGTTCTCGCGGGGCGTGAGGCAAACCCGGGGTTGCTGCGCGTCTCGTTGCAGCGCGCGCTGGAGGGGCTGGGCTGAGGGGTCTCCCCTCGCCAGCATCGCGCCCATGCCAATCGTCAACTACGCCTCCCGCGAGATCACCTGCAAGATCGTGTACTACGGTCCCGGTCGTTCGGGGAAGACGACGAACCTGCACTACATCTACGATCGCGTCCCCGATGGACGGCGCGGGGCGATGGTCTCGTTGGCGACGCAGAACGAACGCACCCTCTTCTTCGACTTCCTCCCGCTCGACCTCGGGACGATTTCGGGCTTCAAGACGCGCTTCCAGCTCTACACCGTCCCTGGGCAGATCTACTATCGCACGACGCGGAAGTTGGTGCTGACGGGGGCCGACGGCGTGGTGTTCGTGGCCGATTCGCAGCGCCGGCAGCTCGACGAGAACCTCGAGAGCCTGCGCGACATGCACGAGGTGCTAGCCGAGCAGGGGGTCGACGCCCGCGCGCTTCCCGTCGTCATGCAGTACAACAAGCAGGACCTGCCGCGCGAGTTGATCCTCACGCCGACGGAGCTCGACGACGCGCTCAACTTCCGTGCGGTCCCGAGCTTCGCCGCCGATGCGCTCGTGGGCACCGGCGTCTTCGAGACGCTGCGCAAGACGTCGGAGCTGGTGCTGCGCCGACTCGGCGCCGGCACGGGTGCCGGCAACGATGCGCGCGTCGGGGCGGGGAGGTAGCCGATGCTCGACGGACGCTATCGCTTCGACAACTTCGTCATCGGCACGGCCAATCGCCTCGCCGCCTCGGCGGCCCGCGCGGTCGCCGAGGCGCCGGGCGCTGCATACAACCCGCTCTTCATCTACAGCGCCTCCGGGTTGGGAAAGACACACCTGCTGGGAGCCGTGGGACACCTGGCGCGCCAGCTGCACCCCGCGTTGGCCATCGAGTACCTCACGCTCGATGACTTCGTCGCGCAGCTCCACCAGGCGATTGCCACGGGGCAGGCCGAGTCGTTCAAGCGCCGGTACGCCGGCGTGGGGCTGCTCCTCCTCGACGATGTGCAGTTCCTGACCGGGCGCGTGGAGACGCAGAGCGAGCTGCTGCGGGTCTTCAACGTGTTGCAGGGGAGTGGGCGCCAGATCGTCATGACCTGCGATCGCACGCCCGCGGAGATCGCCGACGTCGATGAGCGGCTGGTGTCACGGTTGGCCGGTGGCCTGATCGTCGATGTCGGCGTGCCGGACTACGAGACGCGCGTTGCCATCCTGCGCGCCAAGGGGCAGGAACGCGGCGTGCGCTTCGCCGTCGGCGTCCTCGAGGAGCTGGCCAGGAGCCCGGCCCCCAACGTCCGCGAGCTGCAAGGATCGCTCAACCGACTCGTCGCACACCAGGCGCTGCTCGACGCACCCCTGGGGGTCACCGATGTCTGGCACGTGCTCGGCCACGTGCGCGCGACCGAGAGCGCCCCGCCTGACGAGTTCGAGAACTTCCTCACCGACTTGGCGGCCACCGTCGCCGAGTCGGTGGAGTCCTGGCGCATCACGCTCGGCGAGCGGATCGCGCGTTGGTCGGGGGAGGGGTTCCGCACCGAGCGCCTCGAGCAGGAGCTCCTGCGGCGCGACCCACCGGACCTCGACGCGCTCGAGGCGGCGTTTGCCGCCGATGCCGATCGCCTGCGTACGCTCGAGACCGAGGCGATCCGTCTCGACGCGCGATCGGCGGGGCTTGCCATCTTCCGCGATCCCGACCGGATCGCCGAGGCCGAGGACTTCGTGTCGCGCGCCATCGCGTCTCGGGAGCCGCTCCCCGGGCCACGCGTGGGGTATCGGTTGCACGATCTCGTGCGCACGCCGCGCAACCGGACGGCCATCCAGGCGGCCGCTGCGGTGATCGAGTCGCCGGGCACGCGCTACAATCCGCTGCTGGTCCACGGACCGTCGGGGGCAGGGAAGACGCACCTGGTCCACGCCATCGGGAATGCGTTGCGCGCGCGCGAGGAGGACGGGCTGTTGGTCGCCTGCGTCGAGGCGAGCGCCTTCGTCGAGGAACTGATCGATGCCCTGCAGCAGGGGACCGTCGAGCGCTGGCGGGCGCGCTATCGCGCGTCGGACGTCCTCATCGTCGAGGACATCGAGGCCCTCGAGGGCAAGGAGCGGACACAGGAGGAGTTCTTCCACCTGTTCAACGTGTTGCAGCAGGCGGGGCGGCAGGTCATCCTCACCGCTGACCGGCCGCCAAGCCAGCTCACCGGATTGCAGCCGCGCCTGCGCTCGCGCTTCGAAGGCGGGCTGGTCGTTGACGTCGGGGTCGTCGACGGCGTGGATCGATGGGGACGCACCACGCCCGTGCCTGTGGGCGACGAGGCCGCGGCGCCGACGATCGATGCCGTGGTCGATGCGGCGCTCGCCCCCGCACCGGAGGACGCGCTCGTCGACTTCGATTCACTCGCGCGCGCGTCGCAGTCGCTCGATTCGTTCTTCTTCGACGCCGAGAAGGTCGTGGCCGAGTGGCCGACCGTCGAGGGGCGCGTCGTGGAGGAGTGGCGCTGATGGCCTTCCGTGGCTCCCTCCGCGAAGCGTCGCTCCCCGACGTGTTGCAGCTCCTCTCGATGGGGAAGAAGAGCGGCTGCCTGAGCGTCACGCACCGCCATGCGTTCGGCAACATCTATTTTGACCGCGGGCGCATCTCGTTTGCCTCCATCGTCAACCGGCGCGACCGGCTCGGCGACCTGCTGGTCAAGAACGGGCTCATCACCCCGGGCGAACTCGACGCCGCCATCGCCGTGCAGGCGCAGGCGCCGGAGCGACGCATCGGCGAGATCCTCATCTCGCAGCGCGTCCTCGCGCGCGAGGAACTGCATCAGTACATCAAGCATCAGATCGAGGAGGCCGTCTACTACCTCTTCACCTGGACGCAGGGGACCTTCTCGTTCGAGACGGACATTCGCCCGGACGCCCAGGACATCCTGGTCTCGATCAATCCGGAGTCGCTCCTCCTGGAGGGCGCGCGGCGCGTCGACGAGTGGAGCCTGATCGAGAAGAAGATCGCCAGCTTCGACCTGATCTTCGCGATCGACCGCGACCACATCGCCGAGAGCAAGGTTGCGCTCACGTCCGAACAGGAATCGCTCGTGCCGCTCCTCGACGGGCAGCGCGACGTGGCGGCGCTCATCGACGAGTCGGGGTTGGGGGAGTTCGAAGTCGGCAAGGCGCTCTACGGACTCATCACCGCCGGCTTCCTGCACCGGGTGGGACGCACGCGGGCCCCCGAGCCCACGAGCAACGAAGCGCGCATCACCGAGCACCGCAACCTCGGCGTCGCCTTCTACAAGACCGGGATGCTCGATGAAGCGGTGCGCGAATTCCGGCGCGTGACCGAGCTCCAGCCCGGGGACGAGCACGGGGAGTTCTATCTCGGTCTGCTGGCCCTCCGACAGGGGCGGCTCGACGAGGCTGTGCGCACGCTGCGCGCGGCGTCGGCACGTCCGAGCGCACGGGGGGCCACCTACCTCAATCTTGCCTACGCGCTCGAACGGTCGGGACGCCTCGACGAGGCTCGCCTCACGCTGGCGCGCGCCGAGCAGCTCCTCCCGAGCGAGCCGGCGGTGCGCCTCGCGACGGCGGTCCTCGCCGTGCGCCGCAACGACATCACGGCCGCCGACGAGGCGCTGCGCGACGCGGCCGTGCTCTGGGGGACGCGCACGCGGCCGGCCGCGTGGTTCCACTACGCGGGGCTCGTCGCGGCCATCCTCGGCGACCTCGATCGCGCGATCGCGATCCTCACCGAGGGGAGCACGACGCATCCGCACGCCGCAGTCCTGCTCAACAACCTCGCGACCACGCTGGAGCGGCGCGGGCGCTATGCCGAGTCGGCGAGCGCGGCGGAGCGCGGCCAGCTCGAGGATCCGACGCTGCCGCAGCTGCACAAGAATGCGGGCGACCTGCACTATCGCGCCGGACGCTACGACGACGCGCTCGAGTGCTACCAGCGCGCCGTGCGCGTGGCGCCCGATCTCGGCGGCGACGTGTGGCTCAAGCTCGGCAACATCCGCTTTCGTCGGCGGGAGCGCGAGGAGGCCATCAAGTGCTGGGAGCGTTCGCTCGCCCTGGCGCCCGACAATCCGATGGCGCGCAACAACCTCGACACCGCGCAGCGGCTCGCCTGACGTATGGGCATCATCACGACTCCCCACGTCACCCCCGACGCCCACGTCAACGTGGGGGACGCCGCCGTGATGCGCGAGCAGGGCGTGCTGGCGAGCCTGGGCCTCGGCTCCTGCGTTGCCCTCATGTTGTACGATCGGGCTACGCGTATCGGCGCCCTCGCGCACATCCTGTTGCCGCACGAGGCACTCTCGCGAACGCCGGGGAAGCCCTCCAAGTACGCGAGTACCGCCGTCGCGCACCTGCTCGAATTGATGCGCGCGATCGAACGCGTGCACGCGCCGGAGGCTCGCGTCGTGGGCGGGGCGAGCATGTTCGCGACCCTGCTCAACGGCGGCGGCATCAACATGGGAGAGCGGAACGTGGTCGCCACGCGCCGCGCGCTGGTGGCCGCCGGGATTCCGCTCATCGCCGAAGACGTGGGCGGTGACTTCGGGCGTAGCGTCTACTTCGACGTCGCCACGGGTGAGGTGCGCGTGACCTCCATTCGACATGGCGAGCGTGTCCTCTAGGCGGCGCACCGTCCTCGTCGTCGACGACTCGCCGTTCATCCGGCAGGTCGTGCGCGACCTCGTGTCCTCGTCAGGCGACTTCGAGGTCGTCGGCGAGGCCGGCGATGGGCACGCCGCCCTCGAGCAGGTGCATGCGCTGGCCCCCGACCTCGTCACGCTCGACGTGCAGATGCCGGGGCTCGATGGCCTCGCCACGTTAGGCTACCTGATGAGCGAGGCGCCGCGCCCCGTGGTCATGCTCTCGTCGCTGACAGACGGCGGCGATACCACCATGCGCGCGCTCGAACTCGGCGCCGTCGATTTCGTGCGCAAGCCGGGCCTGGGCGACACGCTCGACCTGGCCACGTTGCAGGAGCGATTGCTCGGTGCGCTGCGAACCGCCGCGGGGGCGCACTATCAGTCGGTCCCCGTGCTCGCGCGAACGCGTCCGCGCTCGCGCCCCACACCCGCGCCCCCAGGACTCGCCCCGACGCACGTGGTGGTCGTGGCGGCATCGACGGGGGGGCCACGCGCCCTGGCCGAGATTGTCCCCGCGCTCGCCACCACATCGGCAGCGGTGGTCATCGCGCAGCACATGCCTCCCGGTTTCACGGAGAGCCTCGCGCGCCGACTCGACGCACTCGCCGCCATCCCCGTGTGCGAGGCCAGCGACGGGCAGGGGCTTGAGGCGGGGCGCGTCTACGTGGCACCTGGCGGGCTGCACACCACAATCGAAGCGTCGGCCGGCGCCTTGCGGCTGGCGGTGCGGGCCGGACGCCCGGTCCACGGTGTGGCCCCGGCCGCCGATCCGCTCTTCCTCACCGCGGCGCAGGCCTTCGGGGCGCGTGTCGTGGCGGTGGTCCTGACCGGGATGGGGCAGGACGGGGCGCGCGGGGCGCGCGCCGTGCGCGAGGCCGGTGGCTTCGTGGTCGTACAGGATGAGCGAACGTCAATCGTCTTCGGCATGCCGCAGGCCGCCCTCGTCAGTGCGGGCGCCGACATCGTGGCGCCACTCGGCGACATCGCCGTCGCGATCGCCGCCGGCTTGCACGCGCGCGGCTGTGACGTCGGGGGCCCGGAACGCTTGCGCGCCGCGACGGGTGTTGCGGTTGGCGCCGGCGCCACGCGCGAACGCGAGCGGAGGGCGGCGCGTGACGCCAACCAATGACCAACGGTCCTGTGGGTAACATGCCGTCCACCGCGCCCACGACGCCGCACGCCGAGTTGCCGACGCTGGCCGAGCCGAACGGCTCCGGCGCGATGCTGCGCTTTCGCGAGCGCGTCCGGGCCCGCACGGGGACGGCGGAGTTGCTCGCCTTTCGCCTGGGGCGCGAACGATTTGCGTTCGATGTGCGTGCGCTCGACGAGGCGCTCGAATCGCCCGCGGTTGGCCCCGTCCCAGTGGGCGGTGCGTCGATCCTCGCGGGGCTCCTGCGCCACGGCGAGCGTTCGATCCCGGTCTTCGATACCGGGCGAGTACTCGGCGTCCCCGGCGCGCCCGGGGCGCACGTGCTCGTCATGCGCAGCGGCTCGCGCCGCATCGGCCTCCTCGTCGACGAGGTCGACGACGTGATCACGCTCGACCTTGGGGCCATCAAGCCGCCGCCGTTCGACGCGGGTGACGACCTCCTGCTCGGCGTGACGTGGGGGGCGGACGATCTCACCGCGATCCTCGACGCGCGCGCCCTCATCACGCTGTGCCAGCAGCGCGCGCCGGAGACGGGCGCATGACCCCGCGCGCCCCCGCCATTCGGCTCGTGACGTTCGGCATCGGCGATGCGTGGTACGCGGCGGAGATCGCGTATGTCGAGCGCGTGCTGCGACACGAGGGGGTGCATCCCGTTCCCAACATGCCCCCCTGGATGGAAGGTGTGCTCGAGCACCAGGGGCGCATCGTCCCGGTGATCGACCTGCGCCGGCGGTTCGGACTCGTCGAGGGCGACGGGCGCGCGCCGACGAGCGGGGGGGGACGCCTGCTGTTGTTGTCGTTAGGTGCCGACGTCGTGGCGGCGGCGGTGGACCGGGTGGTGGATGTGCGGGCCGTCGCCGAGGGGGAGATCGCGTCCCCGCCGCGCCTCGTGCGCGGTGTGGCCGGCGAATTCCTCAAGGGGATGGTGCGCCGTGACGACGTGATGGTGCTCGTCCTCGATATCCCTCGCCTGCTGACGCCCGACGAGCACCTGGCGCTCGACGGCTGCGTGCCTCCACCCGCCGCCGCGGTCGTTGCCGCTGCCGGATCCCTCGACGATGCCTGACGCAACGATCGCCACGCTGCGCGACCAGTTCCACGAACTGCGCACCGCCCTCACCGCCCCCGACGCCCCCGCGCGTCGCGACGCGCTGAAGGGCGAGATCATCGCGCTGTACCGGGCCATCGAGCGCGAGATGGGCGACCTGGCCATGCTCAAGGACGAGGTGAAGGGGCTCGTCCAGCACTGGAAGACGCTCGAGGAGTCGCACGCCGAGGCCACCACGTCGGTCGCGCCGGCCCCCGACCCGACCCCCGCGGCAGCCGTCGCGAGCGCCCCCGAACCCCCCGCGGGCGAGGGGCCCACGCGCGCCGACCACCTCAACGCCTCCACCTACCTCGAGAAGGGGTGGAGCCTGATGTCGTTAGGCGATCATGCCGGCGCCGAAGCGGCGCTCACGCGTGCGCTCGAACTCGCCCCCAACGATCCGCACGGCGAGTCGCTGCTGGGGTGGGCACAGATGCTCCAGGACAAGTACGACGACGCGCTCCTGAACTTCCAGAAGGTGCTCATGCGCCAGCCGCAGAATTCGCTGGCGCGCATCAACGTCGGCTACATCTGCCTCAAGAAAAAGATCTTCGGCGAGGCGATCGAGCACCTGTCGAAGGCCATTCGCCTCGACAACGACCGCAAGGCCACGCTGTACGCCCACTACTACCTGGGGCTCCTCTACCTCGAGCGCGAGATGTACGAGGATGCGCAGAACTTCCTGCGCAAGGCCATCGCCCTCGGCCCCAACCTCATCGAGGCGTACTACGAACTCGGACGCGCGATCTTCTTCGCCGGCGACCGAGACGGGGCCCTGGGCGCGTGGCGCGACGGCGCGCGCGCGAACAAGTTCAGTCCATGGGGCAAGCGCTGCGCGGAACTCCAGCAGCACGTCGAGGGAGGGGGGGCGCCACCGCGCTCCTCCTAGTCGCGGCGCTGTTGGCCTGGGTGGTGGCGGCGCTGGCCGCGTTCCCCCTCGAGGGCGACGCACAGGAGGGGACGCAGCGATACCAGAGTGGGCGCTTCACGGTCGTCGCCTTTCCCCGGGACGAGGCGCTCGCCCGCTCCCTGCTCGCGCACGCCGCGGGGAGCGATTCCTTCCCCGGCCTCCCGACCCCCGGGGCGCGCCTCCTG
>Ga0116178_10002400_pt1 | contig 14775 bp, 9 predicted proteins | sample AD_STIC12_MetaG_FD_89880 | JGI IMG/M metagenome (GOLD analysis project Ga0116178, IMG submission 89880) | Active sludge microbial communities of municipal wastewater-treating anaerobic digesters from USA - AD_STIC12_MetaG | ecosystem: Engineered > Bioreactor > Anaerobic > Digestate | place: USA... | reverse complement strand
GCGGAAAAAACTTTGGAAATTCTAAAAGAAACGGTTAAAAAGTAAAAATATTCTTAGCTATATGAATAGCTGTAAAGGGTAATTATTGCTCTGTTCAACTCTAAATTATAGTCTTAAATCTCCCCATCACGAGAAATTCACAAAGCCTGATTAAATACTTCCAAAGTTTTTTCCGCCGTGTGAGTCCAATTGTAAATTTTAGTTCTTGAGTAACCTTTTTCAATCAAATCTGCCCGTAAATCTGGGTCGATTAAAACTTGATTAATTTTTTTTGCTATATCTTCTACATCATAAGGGTCAAAAAACATAACCGAATCACCATACACTTCCTTGTGACAAGGAATATCGGAGATTACACACGGCAACCCGTAATATTGTGCCTCCAGAGGAGTTAAACTAAAACCTTCTTTTAATGCAGGAAAAACATAAGCATCGGCTTCCTTTCTCAAAGCAACTGTCTCCTCATCAGTAACAAATCCTTTCATACCGGGCATCAAAACCCGATCCCCAAGTTTCATCTCCCCCACCAACTCCTGAATTTTTTCAGAGAATTTATCTTTTTTACCTATCAAAATTAAATTTCCTTTATAACCATATTCATCTATCAAAAGTTTAAAAGCCTCCAACAAACGGGGAACATTTTTATGTTCATACATACTGCTTAAATACAAAAGAAATGGTTTTTCTATTTCATATTTTTTAAGAACCGCTTTTGTATCCTCTACATGGATATTCATTAAATCGGGATCCACCCCTTCAGTCGCTACAACAAATTTATCGTCCGAAATATCCGGGTAAACAGTTTTAAAATCTCTAAAAACTTCTTCTGATGGAACTATAACTTTAAAGGATCTAATAACCGACCACTTGAAAACTAATCTATATATGAGCTTTTTGAATTTAAAATAAGGCTTCCACAGGGTCGTTCCTTTTTCAGTGCTGAAGGTATGCATAATCATGTCTGGAATCGCGGTCACAATTTTTTTTGGATATAAAACCGGAATATTAAAATGGGGAACGTAATAGAGATCTAAATTTAAACTTAAAACTTTAAAAAGAAACGAGGTCTGCTCTGCCCACGAATACCACGGATAGTCCGCAAGAACTTTTTTAAAGTTCGGGTTTGAAGGGACGTAGTTATCAAAATTATCTTTTTTTAACAAGATGAAGTACTGATTTGTGTTATCAATTTTTTCAAGATGTTTAATTATATTCTTGGTATATCTACCAGGACCTGCTTTTCCATAAAATCTTGCATCAATTCCAATTTTTTTTGTTTCTGACATTTTTTTATCTTTCTTTATAAATATTTTTTGCCTTCCCGACAAATTCAAACTAACTCACCTCTTACTTTTAATAAAAACTTTTAAGAATCTAATCTGTTCATTAACCCAAATTCCCAAAAAAACAAACCAGTTTAAAAAGAACGGATATTTTTTCACAAAGTGTTTTTTATAGAAAGTTTTCATAGCATCCGTAGATTCCTTGGAAATTTTTTTCTTCATCCAATCTTTCAGACTTATGTTACTTTTTCCTGAAACATCTTTGCCTACCTCGCTCTTTTCAAAAATCTGACCTTTAAAACTAATTTTGTCAAAATCTGTATTCATAACATTATCAATATCTTTGGAAGTATCTCTTCCAACCGATGCGCCTTTGTAATGAAGAACTGGAGTATTTCCCAAATACATTATTTTAAAACCTGCCTGTTTTGTTCTATAACAAAAATCGATATCCTCTCCGTATAAGAAAAAGTCCTCATCCCACTCCCCAACTTTTTTATGCACCTCCGGTCTAACCATCATAAAATGAGAGATACAAGCATCAATCTCATGAATAGTATTAAAATCCTGATATTTTCTTGAGTATTGGTTAAATATTCTTGATTTGGGAAACAGTCTATCCAAATAGGTAAAATGAGTTATTGATGCCCAAGGTGTAGGAAAACCACGATGAGCGTCTATATCAACTGCTCCGTCACGAGTAAATAATTTGGGAGTTACTATTCCAACATCCAGATTTTCATCCATATATTTCAACATACCTTCAATTGCGTCTTTTGTGGGAAATGAGTCTGTGCCTAAATAGACCAAGTAGTCTCCCGTGGCCACTTTTAATCCTTTATTATAACCGGCTGACAATCCATTATTTTGATTTCTGATTAAAATCACACGAGGGTCTTTTCCAAACTTCTCCTCAACGAAATCAGCCGAACCGTCCGGTGAATCATTATCAATAAATATTACTTCGGAGTTTTCCCAGATACTTAATAAGTTGGATATATTTTTTTCCAGTAATCCTTTTGTAGCGTAGTTAACAATAATAAAAGAGATTTTTTTCATATTCATCCTTGATGTTACTTCACCATTATAACAACCAGCTATAATAGCTTCAATTTGGTAACATATACATAATGAAAAAATCTTTAATAAGGATAGGATTGGTAGGGATGGGAAATGTCTTTAATGCTCTTTTAGGATTTGCATTCCTGTCTATAGTAGCCAAAACACTAGATATAGAGTCGTTCGGTAAGTATGCACTTTTGGCGACACTTCTTGTGGCAATTTCTAAAATTATTGATTTCGGTACTAATTCAGTTTACGTTGCTGATTCAATTTCCAAAGACGATGAAACACTTCTGGATACTTTTTATACATTAAAATTAATTCTACTTACGATATCCATACCTATTTCAATTATCCTTCTGATACTCCTTAAACTTAATTCCCTGAACATTGTTTTGTATTTTATCTTGGGACTTATTGCTTACACCATAAATTACACACTGAATTCATTTTTTCAAAAAGAGCAGAAGTTTTTTCATTTAATTTTACTTAATACATTTCCGGCTATTATTAAAGGAGTTTTCGCTGTTCTTATCATCCTAAATATGGTGGTATTTAATCTCGATAGATCTTTTATGGTATTTTCGTTATCAATTTTTTCAAGCGCTATCATGTGGTTTTTTCTTCCCAAAGAATTTAAAAAGTTTAGATTTGATTTTTCAAAAGTTAAAATATATTTGAAAAAATCCGCCCCGGCCGGAGTATCTCAGTTAATCTTTGAGGGTTGGCCTTCGATATCTAATTCAATTGCAAAAATAGCAAATAGCTTTTCTCATGTGGGAATATTCGCCATTGCAGAAAAAGTTGCTAACATTTTACAGCTTGGAGCTATTTCGATCTTCACCATTCTCCTGCCAAAAAACGCTTACGCCAAAAAACGTAATGAGAAATATGATTTTAAGGAGGTTTTCGTAATTTCAATATTGATATTAGCTATCGCGTTTTTTGGCACCTTTATCTCGAGATACTTCGTATCTGACTTTTTTGATGATAAGTTTGCTATGTCAGTTCCACTTTTGGCTTTATTAATATTTTCAAGCGCATTTACATCAATTCACAATTTTATGGAAAACTATTTTTTTATTGAAGAAAAAACAAATTCAATTATGTACATTAACGTTGGAAAACTCGTTTTGTTTTTACTAATCTCATTGATATTAGTTCCCACTTACTCGCTAAAGGGATTGGCTATATCTAATTTAATTTCGGCGATGGCCGCTTTAGCAGCAACTATTATATTTATCTCGGTAGACCAGAAATTAAAAGCTACTGAAGCTCAAGAATAAAAGCTCCTGATTCAGAAGGTACGTACCAAAGGTAGTAAGGATCAAACTCTTTTACAATCTTCGATTTTTTAGAATACCCGGGTACTTTTTCGGAGTATCTTCCTTTTTTACTAATAAATATTAACGGCTCATCATCCGATACTTCGGGTACTCTATTAGGTTCGTTAACATTTACGTCAGTCAAAACAAACGGACCATCGGTATAGAATAGTGCAGTAGGGGTATCCACTCTATCAAGGTATACAGTTCTTTCTATACCAAAAATTCTATCTTTCTGCATTAGTAGATACGCAGGAGCTCCGTTTAAGTCAGAAGGATAGGCTTTTTCTCTATTAAGGTATAGGTAAAAAAGAGAAAATATTAAAACAAAAGACAAAGCAAGAAATTTAAAGTACAGAGTATTAAAAATCTTAATTTTTTTCATCACAAAACCTAAAAGTTTTTCTGAAAAAGCCCCCACCATAATACTTACCACCGGATATATTGGGATGATGTACCAAACCAGTTTTGATTTTGCAGACGAGAAAAACAGGAATATGCTAAGAGCCCACACCAAAAGAAATAAGTTCTTCTTGTCCTTCTTAAAAGACTTAAAAACCGTAAAGGGAAAGGCTCCTAGTAAAGCAATAAACCAAATTCTCATACTAACCTTCATAACGGTCAAATACCAAAAGAACGGGTTGCCCTTATCTTCAATCGCCATTACCGCTCTGTCCCAAACATGATACAAAAAATATTTATCAATAAATGACGTTCCGAACTTTTGATACATTAAAAAATGCCATGGAAGAGCAACAAATAATAAAGATAAAAACATCAAAAAGTATCCGATTAATTTCTTCTTCTTTAACTTCTCCTTAAAAACAAAAATCGAAAGAAGCTCATATATTCCGATAATTAATAAAGGAAGAAGCCCTACAAAACCTTTTACCATTACGGCAAGACCCGTTGATAAACCCGAAAGTACCCAAAAGAATATTTTTTTGTTCTCATTTGCTTTCCAATAAAGATAAAGGGCTAAAGTAATAAAAAATGTAGTTGTAACATCAAGCATTGAAGCTCTTGAATAATAAAGAAAGTGAACGGTTGTTACCAACGCCAAGGAAGAAATAAATGCAGATGTTTTGTTAAAAAATTTCTTAGAAAAAGCGTAAACTAATAAAACAGTAAGGAAACCAAAAATAGCGCTGGGTAAACGAGCTGCCCATGAATTAAACCCTAATAGACTCATAAAACCTGACATCATCCACATATACAGTGGCGGCTTCTCAAACCAACCTTTTTTCAAATTATCCCAATGGGGAACAACGTATTCATTATTCACAAGCATGTTTTTGGCAACCTTGGCGTAAATAGCCTCGTCCCAAGGAATAAGGTGATTTTTTCCAAGCCCGACGAAAATAAGCAGGGCAGAAAGAACTAAAATAATTGAAAACATCACTCTCTTGTTTACAAAAATATATTGAATTATTTTTCTAACCCAATCTTTTCCAATCACTCCTACTCCCCAAATAAAATAAGAAAATATCAGTAACCAGAAAAATTCTGAATTATAAGAATAAAAAATACCTGCAACGTACCACCCAAAAATTACAGAAGACATCAATCCCCCTACAAAAGCATTCTTCTTATTGGTGTCCTTAAAGAAAACATACAAAGGAGATAAAAATGAAAATAGTAGAAACGAAACAAACGGCACAGTGCCGATGACCCCTGTTTCTGATAAAGACTCGCCCCAAATAGTATGTGCGGGAACCCTTCCACTTAACGCAGCGGTATCTCTGGTGAAAAATTTTGGGGCAATTTCTGTTTTACTAAAATGCTCAAAAAAAGAACCGTAACCGCCACCCAAGTACGGGTATTTTTCAAAAATCTGAAAAGCTCCAGTTAAAAGCATAAAATGAGAGTCAAAAGAATCTATTCTGTAATGAAAGGCATCTCTAACATATCTTCTGAAATTACTTTTTTTCTTACTATATTCAACTAAAAATGGGGTAGTAATTAAAACTAACGCTAAGAAAATATACAAAATTCCTCTGGCTCCGAATTTTTTAATTAATAAAATTGTAAAAAAGAAAATTGCTGAAAAACCTCCGACCATCCACGCTGTTCTGGAATTAGTTAAAAAGAGCGATGCTGAAAAAGATAAAAACATTATTACATCGAGCATTTTCTCTTTCTTATTTTTAGTATTTACAAAGGAGATAAAAATAACGGGGATCAGAGCTGATAACAATGCCCCATAATGATTTACATCCCAAAACAATGAACCAACTCTTGGCACTTTACCGGGAACCGGCCACATAGCACCAATTACTTCTCCGGTTTTATAAAAATAAAATAACTGGTAGTAGCCGAAAAGCGTAAGTACAAAAACAACATATACAAAAAATTTAAGATAATTTAGTAACTCTTTAGGGTTATTTCTAAATGTGAGATATAAATATATGCCTAAAACTACTATTGTGGCGAAAAAACCTAGTAACAATATACTCGCCTGCAAATTTTTAGAAAATATCAAAGATAAAGCTCTTGTCAAAAAGATCAAAATGAGTGTCAGGATATAAGGATCTTTGATGTAAGGAAGAAGGGATTTGATGCCCCCGCTTTTGACAACATAAAGATAGGTCTTAGTGATTCCTGCAAATAACAAAGCTAACATAAATATTCTTGCCGGCATCAAATCCCACCTATAAAAACTAAAAAGTTCTTTATGCAGCATAACCGACAATACTATTAAAACGTACAGTGAAAATTTAAAATTCTTAAGAACAAGAATATATGAAGAAATAAATATTAAAAATATGACTAAGAAATATAAGTAATTCATTTTTTCTTTTTTGAACTTTTTGTTTTTTTATTGCTAACCTGTGTATTTTTTGAAGATAGGACATCCTCATAAACAGTAAGTGTTTTTTCAGCTGCGTTTTTCCAAGTATATTCTTTTCTTATCTTCTCGTCCAAAACCGGTCGGGGTTCAAAATACTCTTTTTTTACTGCATCTTTTATGGAATCAATATCATCGGGAATACAAAAGGATGCAAAACTTCCAAGATATTCTTTGGCACGCGGCCCCGAAGCAACGGTGTTGGCACCGCAGTAAAGTGCTTCCAAGCTTGTCAGACCTGTCGTTTCAAACCAACTGGCTGACACGCAAACCTTTGCAAAGTGATAATAAGAAGGAAGATCAGAGTAATTTATTGAGTTATCTAATCTAATAATCCATTTGTTTTTTCTCAACAACTTATTTATTAAAAAATTGTATTCAAAATGTTTCGAAGGGCTTACCTTTCCTATTAAAACGAGTTTCACATCCAGCCCTGTTTCTTCCCTAAATTTTTTAACCCCTTTTATAACATTAAGTTGGTTTTTCCTGGGCTCAATTCTACCAACGCACATTATGTAATCTTCAAAATCAAAGGGATTCTTAAAAGGTTTTGGATTTATAAAAGCCTCTCCTACTCCGTTTAATACTTTTTCCCATTTAAAATCTACACTGAATGTTCTTTTTAAATCCTCTGCTTCTCTAACAGTTTGAACTAAAACAGCATCCGACATCTCCAGAACTTCTTTTTGCATATTTTTGAATCCGTGTAAAACACTGTACAAAGTAGGCTTAAATTTTCTTTTATCGAACAAGGATCTGTAAACGTTTTTAAATGTGTCCCTTTTGAACTGATCTCTGAAAAAAAACTTTGAAATTCGTCTGAAGTCAAAAACAAAAACGTCATCAAATTTTTTAACTTCTTTTACGTCGTGGTGAATAGGAGATAAAACCAAGGGGACACCTGCTTCTTTTACCTTTTTGGCATAAAAATAAGTTTCCGGAGTCCAGTCTAATTGAAAAATATGAATCAAATCATAATTTTTTGGCTCAAAGTTCATATCTGTTTTTATATCTACATCAACTCCGAGTTTTTTTAATTCCGAAGCTGTATTTTCCACCTGAATCCTATCTCCGCCCCGGGCGTCCAACAGACCGATTCGCCCTAACATTAAAACTTTCATTTTTTATCTCCTAATAGTTTTAAATACAAATAATCATACTTATCTACAAAGCTCTCCAAGGAATAGTTATTTTCAACAAACTCTCTGGCCCCTTCAACCAAATTCTTATTTTCACCGCCTATTTTATTGTACTCATCAACCATCTTATCTGACAAATCATTATAATCACCAACATTAAATAGAGTTATGTAATCTCCCCCAACTTCTTTCAAAACTTCAAGATTTGAACAAATTACAGGAAGTCCCATGCTCATAGCTTCGATAAGAACTATCCCAAAACCTTCGGCAAGTGTAGGAAATACAAAAACATCAAACGTAGAGAGATATTTTATCTTATCTTCGTCATTAAATCTTCCCGTAATTACAACATTTCTTTCTAACCCCAGATCCTTAACTAAATTTTTAATTTTTTCTTCTAAAGCACCGCCTCCAACAATTAACAAAAACAATTTCTCTTTACGGAAAAGCTGTGAATTTAAAAATTTTGAGAAAGCTCTTATTAATACCTCGTGACCTTTTTCCTGGGTAATTCTCCCGAGATTTCCGAAAACGAAAGCATCTTCAGGAATCCCGTATCTTCTTTTAATTTCTTTTTCAAATTCAAATCTATGCAAAGGAGGAACCTTAAAAACAGATGTATCTATACCATTTGGAATAACTTCCAAAATTTTCTCTTTTATACCCTCTTTCATTTTAACTTTTTTCTTTGATTCGGTAAGAGCTATCTCCGCACTTGAAAGCCTGTTAACTACATACGAATACAGTCTAACGTCCAGTAATTTTTTAAGCGGATTTATTTGCCATTCCGAGATAGGAGTGTGAGTATGAGTTACAACAGCTTTGACCCTAGTATTTCTGCATGCAAGTAATGAATTAACTACAGCTTTGAGTTCGTGGGAATGTACAATATCTATTCCTTCGAATTCAATAAATTTTTTAAGTTTTTTTATATATTTAAAATCAAAATCTTTTGAAATAAATTCGTTAGAAACAACGGCTCCGTTTTTTTGATACAAATCAGACATCTCTCCGGCAGGGCACCAAACAAAAACTTCATTTCCTTTTTTAACCATCCCTTTGACAAGATCAAGAACATGAACTTCCATCCCTCCGAATTTTGATGAATTTAAAACATAAAGTATTTTCATTTAATATTTTCTTTAATATAACCAAGCATCGCGGAAATTTTACCTTCCCAGGTATTTTTCTTAGCAACATCCGTCCTCATATTAGCTTTTTCAACGCTGTTTTCTTCCAAAGCAATTTTTATATTATTTGAAAACTCATCGTAATTTTTAGAAATGTAACAAACGTCACTAAAAGGGTAATAAGAAGGTAAATCGGTCACCACTAAAGGTATGCTCGCAGCCAAAGGTTCAAAAAATTTAACCGGAAAACATCCGCCAACTGTGTAATCATTTAATTGATAAGGAATAGTCATAACGTCAAAAAATGAAATGTATCTTGGGATTTCAGTAAAATCTTTTCTACCCAGGAAGAAAACATTATCAAAATTTTCAAATCCCAGACTTTTTTTACTTGCTTCTGTATCTTTTAGAGCTAATGGACCTATAATTACAAAAGAATACGAAGGATGGTCTTGAGCTATCTTTTTAAAAAGCTCCTTATCGAACTTGTATTCATCAACAGCACCAGTAAAACCAATCATAGGATGAGGAATGTTTTTTAGATCTTCGGGAATCTCAAAGCCCTTATTTTTTGCATCAAAAAATCTTTCATAGTCACCGACATTCGGAGTGAAATAAGTCTTAGGATTAAATTTTTTAAGTTTTTCAGCTAATCCGGGCGTAGTGGTAAAAACAATGTTTGCTCTTGATGCCAAAAGTCTCTCCTGCTCAACTATCCATTTTTTCTTTTCAGGTGTGTTGTATTTTGGAAAGCCTTCGTAGTTATCTACACAGTCATAAATTAAAAAGTCGTGTTTGATATTTTTTAAATAATTTTCTAAACCTTCAATCTCTACGTGATAAATCCATAAAATAGTTTTTTCATTGACGCTGTCTTTAAAAACTTTTTGAGAAATCTCATTTATTTTTTGAGCATGTTTAACCGAAGAAATTCCTTTTAATGGGTGTACATTTAAAGGTGAAAAAACCATCACCCCTTCTTCAGTTTTTTTTGTTTTAGTGAGAAGACGTTTTAGAGGCCACTCTTTCTGCAAAATATGTTTTAAAAAAAGACGGCCTGTGTTTATAGGAGGATCTACAAATAAAACGTTATGACCTAACTTTGGAAGTCTACTCATAACATGTCTTTTATTGGTCCATAGGGGAAAATCCCAAAGCTGGTTTGAAAGGCAGATTATGTTGTATTTTTGTTCTTTGTTAGTCATTTTGTAGAGGCCTACGCCCGTTTTTAGATGCACCTGACTTTTCCAAACCTAGTTTGGAACTGATTCTACTACTATTATACATTGAAACTGGAGTTGGAATAAGAAACATTACGATTTGTTAACAGAGTCTATGTCTAAGTTGATCCTAGTTTTATCCCAGCGGCAAACACTTCGGACAAGCTCTTTGAAGAACTTTTAGCTTAACCATTACTCTTCTAATGTTAAACATCAGCTCCGAATCTTTTAACGACCAAAGCCACGAAGTGTTTTTAAATCCGGTGTCATAGGCAGCGTGCCAAATTCCGTCAAAAAATATTATTCCAAAAACCTGTACCAAAATTGAAAATACAAATAAAAATGAAAATAGAAAATGTTTTTTATCGTACCAGGAAGATTTAAGATAAGGAACCATCAAAAGAACAAGGTAAGGAATAATATCGGAGCTCATTCTATAACCAAAGGAATAACCACCGTACCAATGCTTCCAGAAACTAATTACCAGCGTATGAATTATGACGATTAAAAAGTAAAAAAGATATTGAAGATTTTCTTTTAATCCCTTTTTTAAAGCTATATAAAAACCCACAAATGAAAAAAGAAAAACCGGAGAGTAAGTTAAAATTCCTTTGCTGGGAGAAAGCCAGACCCCAATAAAACTTATTGGAAAAGGAGAAAGCCAGCTTCCAAACAACTGGCTAGCGTATCCCTGGTTTTCAATTCCCACGTAGTATTTGTTGTTATACCAAAAGAAAAAGGTAACATTTAACAAAACTCCTAAAGCTACGAAAATCCCGGTTTTAAAGATAGATTTTATGTTATTTAGTTTTATAAGAGCAAAAATTCCAACTAAAAGAAGCCCAAGCCCTGCCGTGGGTCTTGATAAAATTGCCAAACCGTAAAAAAGACCACCTAAAAAGGCACTAAATGGCTTAAATTTGGGTTGTTTTAGATGCTCTAGAATGAAATAAAGTCCTAAGATAGAAAAAAGCTGTAAAGTGCCATGTTGCCACATGGATTGGGAAAGCATTGCAAAGTTTACAGTTCCAAAAAGATAAATATACGTAAGGGTCAAAGCTTTTTTCTCATCAAGAGAAAATTGTTTTTTAAGCAAAAGATAAAAAAAACCTCCCGATAAAGCCATTATTAGGGCCGAAGAGACTTTTGAAAGAATAATAATATTTTCCCAATTTACCGCTAGACCAAGTTTTAATGGAATGTAGTAAACAGGAACTGCTAAAAATGCAGTAATCAAAGTAAAAGCCGAGGCATAGTTGTTTCCGATCTTCTTTAAATAAAAAGGAGTTAAGCCTCTAACCTGCTGTTTATCGTCAGGATGAGGGTACCTTCCTATCATAATGTTGTAGTAGGAGTCTAAATAAAGAGTTTTTTCTTTTATTATGGAAACGGGTAAAAATAATGCAGGAACAGCATCTTCGGATTGAATAGCAAGTTTATTGATATTTGTTTTATAAACTAAGAACCACGAACCAAAGTATATTAAAAATGATATGAAAACAATCTGAAAGAATTTCTTTGAATCCATGAGTTTATTTTACACGATTTTACGGTTTCAAAATTAGATCATCTCGAACTCCTGATTTATTTTTCAGTTTTAAAAGTTGAGAGGATGTGAATAAGTAGATTAAAATGGTCCAAGTTAGTTAAGTTAATAATTTTATCTTTATCTGATTGCATATACGGATGAGTCATTTGAACTGTATATCCGTTAATACCGTCACCGCTCTGTAGCATTGAAACTCCCTTGGAGACAATAAAAATATTTCCATAAATTTCTTGACTCGCCCCGCCTTTAGGCAATCTCCAAGATATATTTCCATAAGATGAACTATACTCAATAATTTCAGACGGTCTAAGATTAGAAAGATCATTGCCATCCTCATATTTTCCCACGATTAAACTAAATAAAAGGTCTCCTTTAAGACTACACGCACCCTCATGATTTCTAGGAGTTGGTGAACCAGGTTCTGGAACAGGGTCGTTGACACAAGAAAAGTATTTTTCTGAAGCCTCTTTATTTTCAAAAAAATCAAGAATACTAAAATAATCATTAGAGCTTGGAACCACATATAAATTCTCAGGATATTTGTAACTAAAACTAACACCGTTATTTAGCTTGGATGAGTAGCTGATCCATTTTTCTGTACTCAAAGATATTGCATTAGTAATTGGCCCACCATTATTTATTTTCTCATTCGAATAGTCTGGCTGTGGGTTTCGGGGTTTTGGGGTCGCACGATCAACATTTTCAGGTACTTGAGCATTTGTATCTTGCTTCAGTGTACTATCAGTCTTTGTGTTGCATAAATCAGCGCATTCTTTTAATTGATTTTGAAGTCTTACTGTTTTCTTTGCAAAAAATCCTGTGAGGAAAGCGAATAATAGTGATGTCAAAAGAAGTATTAAATAAAAATAAGTAGCTTTGGATTTAGTTAAATGTGGCTGATTATTTTTGACTTCTTCATTCATAATAATAAAATATACCACGGTTACGCATGTATAGAAAAGTGATTACTCGTATTAACTAATTAAAACTTTGTACTCAGTCCGGAAGTCTCACCGGAAGATATTTTCTAGTGGACCAAATTAGGAATTTATCTTTTAACCTACCTTCTTTAATTAGCTGGTTTATTGGAATCGATATATCAAATTTTCCTTCCTCATTTAGGGTCATATCAAAAGACAGATTATACGAATCTCCAAAAATATAGTTAGTAACAGGGACAATTGCGGATGTGGTTAATCCTCCCGAATCAATTATTTCGTATCCCCTGCCTTTTGAAAAATACTCAGGTAAATAAACCTGATCCCCATTAATAATTTCAATATCTTTAATATCACTACTATTAACATCAACTAGTCTTATAAATAAAAATTCAGAATCCGTAAAAGGTATTTCCAATTTAACTTTATAAGTCTCGGGCTCCCCTATTTTTGAACAACCAGGGAAATAAAGAAGAGTTTTATTTTCTTTCTCAACTTCCCCACCGTTACTCAGGTAATAAAAATCAACTTTAATTTTATCTGTGCCAATGTCCTGTCTTTTGCATGAAAAAGTTATTTGAATCTCAGGTTCTGATCCTCCGTATATTTTTTCAAAATTTTTGATTTTAAAGAAATTTGAAGGATCTTCCGAACGTAGTTCATTAGAAAGACTAACGTTGGAATTAATTGCCAAAACAATATCTTCCAAATCACCATTTTGAATATAAAAAACACCTTCGTTTTTAAATTCTTTAGCATTTTTGTTTTCAATTCTTGAATTGTTGGGTGTATAAACCAAATAATTATCAACAAACACTGGCTCAGAGCCTGAGAAGTTATACTCATTCATCAATGTGTTCTCCCCTAACTGTTTTGAATAAGGCAATAAAACTACCTCATCGGTAACACCTATCAAATCTTCCTCTTTATATTCAAAACCTTTCTCTATAGCTCTAAATTTAAGTAGAAAACCTGCAATTACAATAAAGACGGCAAACGTTATGAACACAACTTTTTCTTTTGAGGAATAGATATAATCAAAACTTTTAGTTTGGAGATTCTTTGCAAATATAAATACCAAAACAGCAAGTACAAAAATTAAAAACTTAATCGAAACCTCAACTCCTAGCCCAGAAGATGCTATTAATGAAAATATTATTAAAATAGGAAGAGAATATTTAAAAACTTCTTGTTTAACCCTGACTTCATTAATTTTCTCACTTGATCTTTTAAAAACTTTGATAAAAATTGGAATGAAAAACAAGAAAAAAAGTCCGATAAAAACCAAGCCATAACCAAAAAGAGCAATTCTTAAAAAACCCCCAGTTTGAGAAAATTCATTTAGCTTGGATATATTAAAATTCTCTTTTGTGTATGAAATTAGATAACTTAAATTTAAACCGTGGCCGTCCTTAATACCGATAAGTAAAACCAATGGAATATAGATAGAAACCATAAGAAACAGAACAGGAATTATTATTTTTTGATATAAATGCAAATTTTTAAACAAATCAGGAATATTTTTTAAATCATTTAAACTAAATTTCCTATCTTCTTTACTTAAGTAGCTTAAAAACCCCCAAGACAAGCCAGCAAGTATCACCATATAAAAAGCTATAGAGAAAAATTCAAAAACCATTGTATCTGTAAAATCTTTTAATCTAGAAAGAATACTGATATTTGTTTGAGTTTCATCATTGTATTCTGTGGTTTCTGAGGCTTTGTCAGCTTTTCTAATTGCTTCAAAATAGTTTTGTAACTCAGACCTTTGATCTGGCTCTAAGAGTATGTTTTCGGGAATAATAAAAATATCAACATTTTCAGAATTTAGATTTCTTATAAAACCACCCATTCCAGAAACCTCATTTGAGGAAACTGACTCACTAGAACAACTAAATTTGAAAGGATAATCAGATGAAAAATCACTATCACAAATTAATATAACTTTATTTTGTATCCAGGTAGATGATTTTATTAAGTCATCATTTTTTATTTCCTTTTCTTCCTTTACAACACTCGTTTCATCAACTTCTTCCGGTGCAATAATCTCCCCATTTCCAGCAATTTCGGATGTTAAAACTAAAGAATACCCTTTGTCAGGGTTTGAAGAAAAGTAATCTTTTTTAGATACTTTTTCTTTATCAGATTCGTAGATTTTAAAATCAAATTCCTTTCCAAATAGTTCTTTGTAATATTCAGATTTAGTCTTTGCTGAAGAGTTAAACAAAAAGGATAAAATCCCAATTAGTAGAATTGGCAAGAGCAGTTTTATTTTTAAATT
>Ga0116178_10002396_pt1 | contig 14791 bp, 11 predicted proteins | sample AD_STIC12_MetaG_FD_89880 | JGI IMG/M metagenome (GOLD analysis project Ga0116178, IMG submission 89880) | Active sludge microbial communities of municipal wastewater-treating anaerobic digesters from USA - AD_STIC12_MetaG | ecosystem: Engineered > Bioreactor > Anaerobic > Digestate | place: USA... | reverse complement strand
ATCTATCTAGTACGCAGGGTCCATTGGCGGCTTGGCAGGGATCAATTGATCGAAACGTGAGCCAAGCGGCCCTTGGTGTGACAGGGGATTTTGCCGTGGCTCTGCGCGAAACCAATGGCCGTACATTTATGGCAGTTGACCGCTTTGCCATTCACCCGCTTTGCTACCGGGTGGTAGATGGACAACTGCGCTTTGCAACTCGCGCCGACGAGTTGGCAGATGCGAACACGGAGATTGACCCACAGGCGATTTTTGACTACCTGTACTTTCACGTCATCCCCTCCCCTCGCACCATTTACAAGGGCATTTACCGACTGCCACCAGCACACTATGCGCTGTTTGAAAACGGCCATCTCATCGTGGCGCCGTATTGGGAGCCAACCTTTGAAGAACAGCGCAACCCCTCTTTTGACACACTCAAAAGTGAATTCAGGCAGCTACTGCAGGACTCGGTTGCGGCCCAACTGGATGGTAGCAAGCCCGCCTGTTTTTTGAGCGGAGGCACCGACAGCTCAACCGTGGCAGGCATGCTTGCCCTGGCCAGTGGCAAAGTGGCGGCAAGTTATTCGATCGGTTTTGACGCTCAAGGCTACGACGAGATGGAGTACGCCCGTCTGGCGGCCAAGCACTTCAAAACAGAGCACCACGAATATTACGTGACGCCGGACGATCTGGTGCGAAGTATTCGGGACGTGGCGGCTTCGTTTGACCAACCGTTTGGCAACTCATCTGCCTTGCCCTCTTACTACTGTGCCAGGATGGCGCTGAACGACGGCACTACCAAAATATTGGCAGGCGACGGTGGCGACGAGTTGTTTGGCGGAAATAGCCGCTACGCCAAGCAAAAGGTGTTTGGCTGGTACGGCCATGTGCCGGGCCTGATACGAAAGGGGCTGATGGAGCCACTCCTCGGCACTCACACCGCCGGGGCCTTTTCCCTGACACGCAAAGCCCGCAGCTACGTGGAACAAGCACGCGTGCCCATGCCCGACCGGCTACAGATGTACAACCTGATCACCCGCTTGGGCGTAGCTGAGGTGCTGACGCCACAGCTGCTGGCCCAGATAGACACCTCGGCCCCGCTTCAGTTGCAACGCCAGGTGTGGCGGGGCGCGCAAAACTGTAGCCATTTAAACAAGGAGCTGGCATATGACTGGCGCTTTACCCTGGCCGAGAGTGACCTGCCCAAGGTGCTGGGTGCCACCAGCCTTGCGGGGTTGAATGTGGGCTTTCCAATGCTGGATGACCGGCTGCTTGCGTTCTCGCTCAAGCTGCCCACCGACTACAAGCTGAAGAACCAAAAGCTGCGCTGGTTTTTCAAGGAAGCGCTTAAGGGCTTTTTACCAGACGAGATACTGACCAAGAAAAAGCAGGGCTTTGGCTTGCCCTTTGGCGTGTGGGCCAACACCCACTCAGCCCTGAAAGCGCTGGCTACCGATTCACTGCACAGTCTGGCTGATCGCGGCGTGGTACGAGGAGATTTTGTGCAAACCCTGCTTAACCAACATCTGCCCGAACACCCTGGGTACTATGGCGAAATGGTATGGATATTGATGATGCTGGAGCAATGGCTGGCGGCCAAAGCGCCAGGACTCAGGATGGCAGGTTGAAATTACCATAGCTAACGCCTGAACGAGAGCTTGCGTAAACTCTCAGACACGCTCCAAAATCATCCAGAATCCCTGCCAGGACAGGTCTTCCAGTGATATATGTCGAAATTCTTTCGCCAGCTTGGGATAGATGGTGTTCAGCGCCTCCATACCGACAGTGGTTGTTGGGCTGAGCTTTTTCACCTTGAGACACGACTGAGCTGCCAGTTCCCTGTATTTGTCGACACGCCATCTATTGGGGAAGCCCTTGTGGCTATACATCAGCCTGTAAGCAATGGCTGGCCAAGTCAGGAAATCAAACTTGGTATCTCTATCGAGTCCGTGGCTCGATAGATCCACCTGATGGAGCGAAATTCCTCCAGACTTCATGCACTGGCCAATATCAAGAATTGTCTCTTCAAGACTGTTCACATGCTCAAGTACTGCCCGCGAAATAACCAAGTCATATTCATTGCGGGCTTCAGCCAGTCCATTTCGAGTGACTTTGTAGCTGATGGCATCAGGATTAAACCCACTGCGTGGGTTGCCTTTTTCTTTGAATGCCTCTGAAGCTCTCTCCCGTCTATTCTGGTCGAGCGAATTCAATATGCGAAAGTAAACATCGACGTTCTTATTGGAGAGCTTGGACAGCGGAAATCTGTCGACACATTCGACCTTGTCTGCGCCATGGGCATAGACTAGCAGTGCCACTCCCAGAATATCCCCGGGGCCATACTCCAGCACCGTTTTGCCGCTCAAGTATCGGGAGAATTCCTCATCGCTGAATTCCATCTGTTCCCTGTAATCCTGGAAACACTGGATGAAATAGTCAGCAACTTGCGAGGCATCGTCTTCACCGACACCTCTACCAGTTTGGAGCGTCAAGTCAACGTATAGCTTTGGCCAGAATCTGGCCAATTGATTTGAAACGACAGCCTTGCTAAAAAGAAGCACGTCCCTGGCAGGATTTTCAGAATACAAGAGAATCTCCGTCTGTGATTCGATAGACTACTTGGGACGCAACTGCAAAGATTGCAGCTTATTTTTAACTGGCTAATGCCTGCGCAGATTGGACAGCATTCGTAACCCGAACATTGTCCGGCTTTGGTCCCACGGCGTGAAGCGGCGAATTTGAAACAAGTCATCCCCCGAGGTAGACGACCCCCATTGGGTGCTAACCGCAGAGTCAAAACCCAACTTGCGTACGATCTCAACAGTTCGCGGGGAATAGTCTTCACCCGGCTTCCCATTGGGGTAGGCAAACAGGCCAACTCGTTCGCCCAATAGTTGCTCAAGGCAGGTTTTGCTTGTCGCTATCTCATCCCGGGCCTGTTCATCGGTCAGTCGGGCCAAAATGGGATGCGAAACGGTATGTGCGCCGATTTGCATACCCGCTTGGCGCATGGCCTTCACTTGTTGCGAACTCATCATCAAATCCTGGGGCAGCTTTGCCCTTGCCAGCTGTGCCAGTTGTTCAGTAATCGCAATGCGCTCCGCAACAGGCCGGTATTTGATTTGGTCAATCAGGTTGGAAATGGCGCATTGCTTTTCAGGCACCGTTGTATTTGGGTATTGACCCAACCCCAGCGCTGAAAAATCCAGTGTGGGCGCCACACTGCCGCGAATGGTTTCGATGATGGTGTCGTTCCACATACGCCCTCCATCCAGAAAGCCAGTGGCGATGAAGAAGGTTGCGGTAAGGCCGTGGCTCTGCAGAATGGGCATAGCGACATCAAAATTGTCGGCATAGCCATCGTCAAACGTGATGCAGGCTGCCCGGGCAGGGAGGGTATTCGCTTTCAAGTGGGCAACAGCCTCATCCAGCGGCAAGACGTTAAACCATGACTTGAGCCAGCCGCAGACTTCTTTAAAACGCCGGGTATGCATTTCATCAGGAAAGAGCGGATCAGGTATTGGCAATACCCTGTGAAAAATCAAAATTGACAAACGTGCTTTCTCGCCTGATGGAGAAAACCACTGCAAAAGTTGCTTCAACATGGGCTAAACCGCCTTGCTGAGCGGCGCCAAGCCAGGAAGGGTTTTCCAGCCTGACGTGTAGATAGGCTCAGTGAGCCAGCTTTTCCTTTCAACCCACACACGCGTCAGAACAACCATGACCATGACGTTGTACGGCAAGTCGAAATACGAAAGACTCAGAAAAGCACCTCCTACGGCATACCCCACTAGCGACACCTGGCACATGGCACCCAGGTCAGCAGCCCACTGCGCTTCAGGCGGCAGACTTGCTTGGGAACGCAACCAGTGGGCCGAGCGCCAAGAGGAAATGAAGATACCCAGGAAGAGAATAAGACCAATAAAACCATGATTCCCCAATACCTGGAAATAAATGCTGTGAGCAGCATGGACATAGTCAGGATAAGGCGAGAATCTTGCGAAAATTTCAGGGGTAGCTGGATCAAAGCCGACACCAGTTGGGTAACGGAGGGCTATGTTCCAGGCGGTCCACCATGCGCTGATTCGGCCCATGGCCGAGCGGTCCTCTTCGTAGTTGCTAATGGTTTCCATCCGGTCCACCCACTCGGCTGGCATGAACGCAACCAGCGGCACAGCCACAACCAGCAGCAACAACCCCATTTTGAATTTATCCTTGCCTCGCAGCCACAGTGTGAAAGTCATTGCAGCAATAGCCAGCAACGCCCCGCGCGACTGTGAGCCAAGTGCTGCGGCCGCACACAGTAACATACCCGCCCCCATTGTCACGCCTCCGAGGCGGCTCCTGAGTTGCAATTGAAGAAATCGCATGAGCGGGATGATCATTACTAACGCAAGCGCGATCTCGTTGTTGCCTTCAATGAACGAACCTGGTGGACCCCATACGCGATAGGAGCCACCAGTCAGCACTGTAAAGATACCGCCCTTGATACCAATCAAAGCTATTGATCCCACGCAGACCCATATCAGTGCATAAATGTGCTGTTTGCTGTGGAGCAAAATAAGAGAGAGGATGATCATGACGTCGATCTTCATGACCTTTTTCCACTGCTCAAAGTCTGCAGCCACATCAAGTCCGGCCAGCCACGAAATAGTCATCCAGACCATGAATACCACCATCCACTTGACAGGACTTGCCTTGAACGGCGACTCCCGATCTTTGGTCATCAACAAACCCAGCACAACACTGGCCGCGGCCACGGCCGCCAGCGGCGCGCTGTAAGCCATGCCATAGGTATATCGGTGTGGATTCATGATGCTGAGCCAGGTCCATAGCATGATGCCGATCCACGGGCGGCGCAGCGCCGCAAGAGCACCAGCCAAGACGATGGCAATAACAAGAATGTCACGCATGGCTGATGATGTATCTAAACTTGCCTGATTTTTCGGCAGGGATGTTGTCAACCAGTTCCACCACCACATCCACTTCAGCACCCAGGCGTTGCTTGAACCCGCTTGTGATCTTGACCATTGCATCTGACTCAAATTGGTCATCAGTCACCAAGAGCACTCGGGTGAGGGTCCGGCTTTCCTGTACGACCTTGAAAGACTTGACCCCAGTCAGGTCACGCAAGATATAAATCAATGAAAGGCCATGCATGATGGTGCCATCTGTAGCCACAACAAAGTCCGTGCTTCGGCCCTGAATGTCTTGTAGCAGCGGCAGGCCACGACCACAATTACAGGTGGTTGTGCCCAACACGCCGATATCACCCGTACGGTAGCGGATGAAGGGGAAATCGTTGGTGGACAGGTGAGTAACAACAATTTCACCTGCCACCCCTGGGGGTTGCACTTGTCCATCTTCATTGATGATTTCCACTATCAGATCATCGGCTGTCAGGTGCATGTTGCCTGCAGGACATTCATGGGCTATAAAGCCGGCGTCGCGACCACCATAGCCGTTGGCTACCTTGCAGCCGAAGACCTGGCCAATAGTATTGCGCTGTTCGTCATACAGGCGCTCAGAAGTTACAAAGGCCACCTTGATGCCAAGGTCTGTCATGTTTACACCCCTTTTTTGGGCGTGCCGGGCAATATGAGACAAGGCAGATGGGTAGCCAAACAACATGCGAGGCTTTACTTTGCGAATGGCAGCTAAGAACTGGTCAAGCTTGGCCTCAGACATCTCAAACGCGGGCAGCAGCTGGGTGCGTAGCAATTTGTCTCGCCAATGCTTGATGCGGTCTTGTTTACCTAGCTCAATCGGGGAGCCCCAAACCACTATTTCCGGATCGCCAATGTCAACCCCCCACCAGCGGGTGGCGCGCCATTTGGCGGCAACATCATGGCTGACGCGATTGTTGCCAATAAAGAAAATCAGAGGTTCTCCCGACGAACCTCCAGTGTTGAAACGGGACAATTCCCGGGCTCGAGCATGCTTGAGCGCTTCAGTATTGGCACGAATGATGGCTTTGGTGAGAAACGGAAGCTGCTGCAAGTCCAACGTACTTTGAACGCTGGCGGGATCAAAACCGACCTGTGCAAACAAGTCGCGGTAATACGGCACATAAGCCCCAACGTCCCTCAACAGATCGCACAAGCGCTGCAACTGAAACGCCGCAATGCGATCAGCAGGCCACCACTGCACTTCTTCCATGAGGCGACGCAAATCCACGGTGTCATGGTGCTTGAGACGCTCATGAACAGGAAACAATAGCTTGGAGACAAACGATGTATACAAACCCATTTCAGATCCGGTTGGGCAGCTCACTTCGCCGGATATGGCGAGTGAAGCGAGGGAAAGCCATTACCGTCCAATTGCCAGGTACTCGAAGCCCATGCTGCGTACTAGCTTGGGATCGTACATGTTGCGGCCATCAAAGATCACTGGGGCCTTGAGCTTGGCTTTGAGGTTGTCAAAGTCCGGGCTGCGAAACTCCTTCCATTCAGTCACGATTACCAACGCATCGGCATTGTCCAATGCTGCAGCTTGGCTTTCGGCATACTTCAGGCCAGCCAAACCAGCAAAACAGTGCTTTGCCTCAGGCATGGCGACGGGGTCATAGGCCGTGACGGTCGCGCCCGCAGCCAGGAGGTCTCTAATTACTTCGCGGCTGGTCGCCTCACGCATGTCATCGGTATTGGCTTTGAAAGCCAGGCCCCAGATGGCAAAGTGTTTGCCAGTCAAGTTAGCACCAAAACGCGCCTTGACCTTGGAAGCCAGCACATGCTTCTGCGCGTCGTTAGCCGCCTCTACGGCGGTGAGTACCTGCAGGTCAATACCCGCATCTGTGGCAGCCGTCTTTATCAGCGCCTTGACGTCTTTGGGGAAACACGAGCCACCATAACCTGCGCCAGCATACAAAAAATCGTACCCAATGCGGGGGTCGCTACCAATGCCTTTGCGCACGCTCTCAATGTCGGCCCCCAATTTTTCAGCCAAATTTGCCAACTCATTCATAAAACTAATACGGGTAGCCAACATGGCATTGGCGGCGTATTTGGTCAGTTCAGCACTGCGGATGTCCATCACGATCAATTTGTCGTGATTGCGTTGAAAGGGAGCGTAAAGAGCCCGCATGTTTAGCGCCGCCTGATCGTCGTCACAGCCCACAATGATGCGATCGGGTTTCATGAAGTCATCAATAGCCGCGCCTTCTTTCAGAAACTCCGGGTTGCTGACGACGCTGAAAGGCGTACTGACGCCGCGTTTGATCAACTCGTCATGAATGGTCGCCTTAACCACATCAGCCGTGCCTACCGGCACTGTACTCTTGTCGACGATGACCTTGTAGTCGGTCATGTATTTTCCAATGTTGCGCGCTGCAGCTGTGACGTATTTCATGTCGGCCGATCCGTCTTCGCCGGGTGGCGTGCCCACCGCAATGAACATAATAGTACCGAAGTGGGCTGCCCTTTCCACATCGGTGGTGAAGTGCAGACGCCCCGCCGCCACATTGCGCCGGACCATCTCTTGCAAGCCGGGTTCAAAAATTGGGATGCCCCCGTCTTCTAGAATCTTGATCTTGGCGGGGTCAACGTCCAGGCACAACACATCGTTGCCGACCTCGGCCAGACAGGCGCCGGATACTAGGCCTACGTAGCCTGTGCCGATCACGGTAATTTTCATATTTTCTCCATAAAGTCTTTACTCAGGAAGACAGGTTTCGGAATTCTTTTACAAGGGTGACGACACGGCTATCCCATGTGTTAGCTTCCGCGTAGGCGCGAATAGCGGCCCTGTCCCAACCCGTGGCAAGTGACTGAGTAATGGCGTTGACCAACGCGTCATCGTCATCAAACGGGACGATGGCTCCCAAGGCAGTGCTGGAAACGACCTCGCGGTTCCCACCAACATCCGTCGCCACAACGGGCAAGCCGCAGGCCATTGCCTCAAGCAAAACATTGGCCCAACCCTCATTGCGGGTCGATAAAACAAACACATCAGCTGCCGAAAGGGGTTGGCTGAGTTTGTCCGCAGGTATTGGGCCAAGAAACCTGACAGACGAATCTAGCTGGTGATCCGACACCAGTTGCTTCAGTTGCTGAGTCCAATCGCCCTCCGGGCTGGGACCACCAATGATCAGATAGGTCAGGTTCGGGTATTTCTTTAGCAGCTCGGGCATGGCGGCAATCACTCGGTGGAAACCTTTGCGTTCGACCAATCCGCCAACGGTCACAAGCACTTTGGATTGCCGCGGGATACCCAATGAATCGCGAGCGCTACTCTGAGCTTGCGGTGAGAATTTGGCGATGTCAACGCCGTTGCCGATTACTTGAAGCTTGGACGGGTCGATACCGCAAGACAGTGCAACCTGCCGCAACGAATCAGATACGGAAAATACACGGCTAGCCCTGGACAAGGCGGCACACACGCGAGGCCTCAGCACAGGGTCCTTGACATGCCGTGTCTCAGTACCACGCATTGTGATAGTCACTGGTACGTTGAGCCACTTACCCAGAAGAGTGGCCGCGTAGCCGTCCGGGTAGGCGAAATGGGCATCAATGATGTCCAGACGACCCAGGCGTTTGAGCCGCCAAAAACGAGGTAAGCACCCGATTGCCATGAACAGGCCGTCCATAGACTTGAATGCGCCAGGGATGGAAAAAAAAAGCGGATGGAAAACGGTGGTGCCGTCTTGTGTTTCAGTGCCTGGTGCAGGAGGTCGGAAGCCAGGGCGAACGAGTCGCATCAATGATTGAAATGGAAACCAGGGCACGGGCGCAACAACACTCAGTGGTAGTTGCTGCGCCACACGGAACATGCGCTCCCTAACGAACAGCCCGGCCATGGGCTGAAGGCGGTTAGGGAAAAGACTGCTCAACACGACGATATGAGGGTCCACGCGCAGCGGCTCCATGCTAATGAGAGTTACCCAGTAAGGTATAGGGCGAAACATAATTGCTGACACTTCGGGTCCAGTTGCGTTCCTCCTCCACGAAACCCCGTCCCGCTTGCCGGATAGCGGGCCAGTTGGCCTGATCTGCCAGCAAGTCAACCGTTGTTCGGGTCAAGGCATCCGCGCTGCCAGCTTTAAACAGCATCCCGGTCTCGCCATGGCGAATTAGTTCCTTATGCCCTCCCACGTCAGACGCAACCAGTAAACGGCCCTGGGCCATGGCTTCAAGCGGTTTGAGTGGAGTAACCAGTTCTGTCAGGCGCATGGAATGGCGCGGATAAGCCAGCACATCCACCAAGTCGTAGTAACGCTGCACTTCAGCATGCGGAACGCGGCCGGTAAAGACTACCTTGTCTGCCACACCAAGGCGCTGCGCCTGAGCCTTGAGGGCCGCGTCTTGCGGGCCACCTCCGACCAGCAACACACGCACCTCAGGTCGCAGGTTCAAGATTCCAGGCAAGGCATCCAGCAGCAGGTCAAGTCCTTCGTAGGCATAAAACGAACCAATGAATCCGATCACACTGGCACCGTCCAACCCTAGCCGGGTCTTGAGCGCAACATCGGGCTGACCACCAGGCTCAAACGATTCGATGTCAACTGCGTTGGGAATAACGGTGACCTTGCTCGCGGGGATGCCACGGGCCACGATGTCGCTGCGCAGGCCTTCGCAAATCGTAAATACATGCTGGGCACGCTTGAGTGCCCAGGTTTCCAGCCAGCGGGTCAAGCCATAGCGAAGGCTGCCTTCAGATGTAGTGCCATGGTCCACAGCGGCGTCTTCCCAAAAGGCACGCACCTCATAAACCACGGGGATGCCCAAGCGCCTGCCTACGCGCAACGCAGGCAAGGCATTCAGCACCGGCGAATGGGCGTGGATGATATTGGGCCGCAGTTGCTCGGCCACCTGCAGCAGACGACGCTCCAGCTGACGAATGAGGGCAAGTTCGCCTAAGCCAGGTAGGGGACTGGCAGGCACGGCCGGCGTTCGGTAAAAGTGCCAACCATCAACATCTTCCTCAAGCACGTCGCAGTTGATCTGCTTGGGGCTGGTGAGATGAAATGTTTCCCAGCCCAGCTTGCGCTGCTCGCGCAGGATGGAAAGCGTGCGGAACGTGTAACCGCTATGCAGGGGAATGGAGTGATCAAGGACATGAAGAATGCGCATGCTCATGACGTCACTACAACCTGTTCGGCATCATAGCCGTCCACCACCTGTCGCAGAAAGGCCTCGAACATCAGGAGCGTCCACAACGGCGCACTGTAGTCGCGAGCGCCAGACTGGTGCGCCTCCACTAGATGTTGCAAATAGACGGTGTTGAACCAGCCGGTACTCGCCAGTCGTTCGCCCAGCACTGCCTCGCGCACACGCCGTTTCAATGGTCCACGGAACCATCGCGCCAGCGGTACAGAAAATCCCATCTTGGGTCGGTACAGCACATCTTCTGGCAGGTACGGCTCCATAGCCTTTTTGAATACATGCTTACCTTCCTGCCCCTGGATTTTGAGGCCAGATGGCAACGTGGCGAGCCACTCCACCAGTTCATGGTCCATCAAGGGCTCTCGCACTTCAAGGGAATGCGCCATGCTGGCCCGGTCGACCTTGGTATTGATATCTCCGACCAGGTAGGTCTTAAGGTCCAGGTACTGAATGAGCGCCAAGGGATCATCGGTACCAGCCAGGCTGGCGTGACGATTAAACACCTCTTGCGCGTTATACCCGGACAGCTCGGTTTTGAAACGCTGGCTGAACAGCTCGTCACGCATCGGATCTCGCAGGATGGACACCGTATGGAAGTACGCCTCGACCGAGCTTCGGGCCAGGCCCTCGAACGTGGTCTTGGCCCGAAACATGCGCGGCGCCCAGTCGGCCTTGGGGTAAATTTTGCCAAGAGCACCAAATAGCGGGCGACGCACTCCCATCGGTAGTACTGCGCGCATGCGCTCTTCCATCAGATGCATGCGATAGCGTCGATAGCCACCGAGGGATTCGTCACCGCCATCTCCCGACAGGGCCACTGTCACATGCTTGCGAGCCAACTGGCAAACGCGGTAGGTAGGGATAGCCGAGCTATCGGCGTACGGTTCGTCGTACAGACGGGCCAGGGTATCGATCAGGTCGAAGTCATCACTTTTGACGACTTCCAGACGGTGATTCGTGTGGTAACGGTCAGCCACCATTTGTGCAAATGCCGATTCATTGAAAGCCGGGTCATCGAAGCCTATGGAACAGGTGTTGACCGGTGTCGCGGACTGACCGGCCATCAGCGCGACTACGGCACTGCTATCGACGCCGCCCGACAGAAAAGCGCCCAAGGGTACCTCGGCAATCATGCGCAGTCGGACCGATTCCTTCAGACGCTCCACCAGTTCGGCCTGGGCGTCCACCTCGGAGATCGGGTTATCCAGGCTGAAACGCACGTCCCAATAGGCCACCGGCTGCGGGATCGGCTGGCCACGCCGGATCGTCAGGGTATGGGCTGGTGACAGTTTTTGCGCTTGCTTGAAGATGGTACGCGGCTCGGCCACGTAGCCCAGAGCGAAGTACTCTTCCACCGCGTAGGGGTCCATGTCACGACGCAAACCGCCATGAGCCAGGATGGACTTGAGTTCAGAACCAAACAACAGAATACCTTCGTCTAGCAAGGCGTAATACATCGGCTTGACGCCCAATCGGTCCCGCGCCATGAAGAAAGTTTGCTGATTGCGGTCCCACAAGGCAAAAGCAAACATCCCGCGAAAACGCTTGACGCAATCGGCACCCCAGGATTCCCAGGCGTGAACGATGACTTCGGTGTCACTCTTGGTGTGAAACACGTGGCCCAACGCCTGCAGTTCCGGGATGAGTTGTTGGTAGTTGTAGATTTCGCCATTGAAAACAACCACCACCGAGTTGTCTTCATTGAACAGCGGCTGCTGGCCGGTGGCGATGTCAATGATGGACAGACGCCGATGACCCAAGCCCACACCAGGTTCGATATGCAGACTCCCTTCGTCTGGTCCACGATGCAGCTGCGAGTCGTTCATGCGCTGGAGTACGGCGCGACTGATTTCGCCGCTGCCACGGGTGTCAAAAATTCCGGTAATGCCGCACATGGTGTCAGATGGAGTTATTGAATGAATCCTACGCGGCGCAACTGCTGATCGTACACACGCTGGTAAGTGGAAACCATGGCCTGCATGCTGAACTTGTCCAGCACTCGCTGACGACCTGCTTCGCCCAAGGTACGTGCGCGCTCAGGTGTGGAAGCGAGTGCCACCAATTGCTGCGCCATAGCCAGTGGATTGGCCTTAGAGACAATGCAGCCGGTCTCGCCCTGCACTACCAAATCGGCGTTGCCGCCCACGTCGGTCGCGACCACTGGGAGGCCGCTTGCCATCGCCTCCAGAATGGTGTTGGAGATGCCCTCAGCCAATGAAGGCAAAGCAAAGGCGTGCAGGCCTCGCATGATGTCGCCCACGTCACTGCGCTCACCTGGCAGCCATGTCAGATGAGCCACGCCCGCAGCCACCAGCACGGCTTGAGCTTGCGCACGCAAAGGCCCGTCTCCCACCATGACCAGACGCAGGCGGGGTCGGAGCTCGGGAACCAGAGCGAGAACCTGTACAAAAGCATGCGCCAGCATCACCTGGTCCTTGACAGTTTGCATGCGGCCCACAGTGCCCACGAGCCAATGCTTGGCAGGATCGAACGGGCAACCGGCTATCGGCTGTGGCCCCGCAAACGACGGGGAAAATTGTGCCGCGTCGACCCCGTTATAGACTTGCGTTACGGCCTCTGGCCGGACATGCACTTTGTCCATCAGATAGCAGGCCAGATCACGCGACAAGGCCACGTAGTGATGAACGAAGGGTCGGTAAAGTCGCCTGACGCGCTGAAACGTGCGATTGCTTCCGTCCAGGTCTTCCACGTCCCGTCCATGCTCCCCGTGGATGCGAACTGGCACACCAGCTGCCCACGCAGGAACCTGCACTTCGAGTGCAGCGAGGTTGCGGCTGTGCACGATTGCGGGACGCAACCGGCGAAACAGTTTGAACAGCTCCGGATATTGCCAGACACCATGGCCGGGTGGCTTGTGTAAAGAGATGAACTCAACGTCGTGACGCTGTACGCGCTGTCGAAACTCAGTCACCTCGGTGAGCGCTAGCACAGCATGACGGTAGGCGTGGGCGGGCATGTGATTGATAAGGTTGACAACGCCATTTTCCAACCCCCCGGTGTCGAAGCGGTACATCACATGGAGCACGAGTGGGCGCGCGTCACCTTCCATACACAACCCCAAGGAATCTCATCCTCCTTACAAACGCCAGAGCTTGTACCCGGCCGCCTGAATCATCTTCGCGTCGAATGCAGCTTTGACGTCAATAAACGTGCCGCCTTTGACCAACTTTTTGCCGAAATCTTCCATGCTTAACACAGCGAACTCCTTGTGCGCGACAGCGGCCACAATGGCATCGGCACGCGGCAGGTCGGCCCAAGGCAACAGTCGGACGCCATATTCATGCATAGCCTCTTCGGACTCAGCCTGCGGGTCGGTCACGAACACCTCAACGCCATAGGTCTTGAGTTCGTTGATGATGTCGATAACCTTGGAGTTGCGCAGGTCACCACAGTTCTCCTTGAAAGTCAGACCAAGCACGTTCACCTTGGCGCCTTTGACATAGCTGCCACCTGCAATCATGTGCTTGATGGTTTGCTCCGCGATGAATTTACCCATGCCATCATTTATGCGACGCCCGGCCAAAATGACTTGGGGGTTGTAGCCCAGCATTTCGGCCTTGTGGGTCAGGTAGTACGGGTCTACACCAATGCAATGGCCGCCTACTAGGCCTGGCTTGAACTTGAGAAAATTCCACTTGGTACCAGCAGCTTCGAGCACTTCAGTGGTGTCGATTCCAAGTTTGTCGAAAATGATCGACAGTTCATTCATGAGGGCAATGTTCAGGTCACGCTGGGTGTTTTCAATCACCTTGGCGGCCTCTGCCGCCTTGATACTTGATGCGCGGTGGACACCGGGCAAGATGATGGTCTCATAAAGCTTGGCCACTTTGTCTAGTGTTTCGGGGGTGTCGCCAGAGACAATCTTGAGGATCTTGGTTAGAGTGTGATCTTTGTCACCAGGATTGATTCGCTCAGGTGAATAGCCCACAAAAAAATCCTGCTTCCACTTCAAGCCAGACTCCATCTCCAACACTGGAATACACACTTCCTCAGTGGCACCCGGATAGACGGTAGATTCATAAACAACAACAGTGCCTTTTTTCATATGGCGACCAACGCTGGTGCTGGAACCAATGAGCGGCCGGAAATCCGGTATATGGGCGTTATCCACGGGAGTTGGAACGGCCACTATGATGATATCTGCCTCGGCCAGCATTCTGGGATCAGCCGTGTAAATGGCATGAGGCGATGCCCGCATTTCATCATCCGACAGTTCCCGGGAGGGGTCAACGCCCTTCAGGCAGGATTCGACTTTGTTGGCCGCAATATCAAAACCGATGGTACGAACATGTTTGCCAAACTCCACGACCAATGGCAAGCCCACATACCCCAGCCCAATCACTGCAACTACGCTCATCGCACTACCTCCAAAATTTCTCGTTCGTTATTTGCTTTTCCGAGCATCATGGAGCAGTCCATCAATTGCTGAAAAGTTGATTGACAAAAAGGACTCCAGCACGGTTTCAGCACCTGCGATCTGATCACCTTTGGGAGTGGAGACAACAATGACTGCAGAGTCGTCCCCACGACCCACCAAGCGATATATCGCACTATAGACTTTGGCAAGATAGTCATTGGTGGTCAAAATACCGTTTATCCAATATATTTGCCACACTACCAAGCGTTTAGCACTGGTTTGGTCCGCCATACCAGATCCTCGCAATTCTGCGGTGCGAACAGCGACAGGT
>Ga0116178_10002395_pt1 | contig 14794 bp, 17 predicted proteins | sample AD_STIC12_MetaG_FD_89880 | JGI IMG/M metagenome (GOLD analysis project Ga0116178, IMG submission 89880) | Active sludge microbial communities of municipal wastewater-treating anaerobic digesters from USA - AD_STIC12_MetaG | ecosystem: Engineered > Bioreactor > Anaerobic > Digestate | place: USA... | reverse complement strand
CCTGCTTTCTAAATGCCGCTCGAATTTCGTCTTGACCAGCACTCTTTTCAACACCTAAAATTTTATAATAATCTTTAGACATAAGTTAGGGGGCAGACAACTGGTCTGCCCCATTTTATCTTATTTCTTGTCATCAACCACTTCACCTTCAATTGGACCTTCATCTTTTTTTTCACTTTCTGGGCCTGGGGCGGCTCCAGCAGCACCCGGTTGTTGTCCAGCTTGATACATCTCAGCACCAACCCTTTGCGCAATTTGAGATAACTCTTCAACCGATTTTTTAATCGCCTCTAAATCATTACCTTCTTTGACTTTCTTTATCGCCTCAATTTTTTCTTCCAAAGATTTTTTATCTTCAGCTTTCATTTTATCTCCTGAGTCTCTAATTAATTTTTCTGTAGTATAAACCATGGTGTCAGCTAAATTTTTAGTTTCAATTGCCTCTTGTTTTTTCTTATCTTCTTCTGCATGCATTTCTGCTTCTTTCTTCATTTTTTCTACTTCATCTTTAGATAAACCAGTAGAAGCAGTGATAGTGATTTGTTGTTCTTTATTAGTGGCTTTGTCAGTGGCCTTAACATTTAAAATACCATTAGCATCAATATCAAATTTAACTTCAACCTGAGGCACACCGCGTGGCGCTGGAGGAATTCCTGATAAAATAAATCGGCCTAAAGATTTATTATCAGCAGCCATTGGACGTTCACCTTGTAACACATGAATTTCTACCGAGGTCTGAGAATCAGTGGCAGTCGAAAAAACTTGAGCCTTAGAAGTTGGAATAGTAGTATTGCGTTGAATTAAAGGAGTCATTACCCCACCTAGAGTTTCCAAACCCAAGGATAAGGGGGTAACATCCAAAAGCAAAACATCTTTTACTTCACCTTTTAAAATAGCTCCTTGCACAGCCGCACCAACCGCTACCACTTCGTCAGGATTAACTGAAATATTGGGTTTTTTACCAAAGAATTTTTCTACCACTTGGTAAACCAAAGGCATACGAGTCATGCCTCCAACCATAACTACTTCTTCAATATCAGATACCTCTAATTTAGCATCTCGTAAAGCGTTCTTGACTGGAGCAATGGTTTTTTCAACTAATTCGCCGACCAATTCTTCCAATTTAGCACGAGTTAATTTCATTACCAAGTGTTTAGGACCAGAAGCATCCGAAGTAATGAAAGGCTGATTGATTTCAGTTTCTTGAGCGGTAGATAATTCAATTTTGGCTTTTTCAGCCGCTTCTTTAAGACGCTGCAAAGCTAAAGAATCCTTACTTAAATCAATTCCCTGATCTTTTTTAAACTCAGTTAAAATCCAATTCATGATAATTTGATCAAAATCATCACCACCTAAATGGGTATCGCCATTAGTAGATAACACCTGCACAGTATCTTCAGCAATTTCCAAAATAGAAATATCAAAAGTTCCACCGCCTAAATCATAAACAGCAATTTGTTGATTTTTCTTTTTATCAAAACCATAAGCCAAAGCTGCGGCAGTTGGTTCATTGATGATACGCAAAACGTTTAAACCAGCAATGGCCCCAGCGTCCTTAGTGGCCTGACGTTGGGAATCGTCAAAATAAGCAGGAACAGTAATAACAGCGTCAATAATCTTTTCGCCCAGTCTTTCTTCAGCATCAGCTTTCAATTTCTGTAAAACCATGGCAGAAATTTCTTGAGGAGCATATTCTTTACCACCCATCAAAACTTTAACACCATCGCCGGATTTAACCATTTTAAATGGCATATTTTTTAAATCTCTCTGAACTTCGGCATCATCAAAGCGACGTCCGATCAAACGCTTGATAGAATACAAGGTGTTTTCCGGATTAGTTACAGCTTGACGTTTAGCAAGCAAACCCACATGGCGTTCGCCAGTTTTAGTAATAGCTACAATAGAAGGAGTGGTGCGAGCCCCTTCTTTGTTTTCCAACACCTTAGGCTGTCCGCCTTCCACCACAGCCATACAAGAAAAAGTTGTTCCCAAATCAATACCTAATACTTTAGACATAAAATTTAATAAATTAACTTTTATTTAATTAATGATTTTAAAAATTTTAACTCCTGTTCATTATATTCCCTAGATAAATAAGATAAAATTTCTTCTTCAGATAAACCTTTTTTTCTTAAATAGCCAAACTGTTGAGAAAAAGCCCTTCTTTCAACTTCATTATCTGGATAATTACTCCTAATTACTTTTTTGTAGCCTTCATGTTTTAATTGTCTAAAAGACTGAACATGTCCTAACTCATGAATCAACCAGGCTAAAGAATCTAGACCATCAAAATAACTCTCTTTAAATAAAATCAAATTTCTTTCAGCAATTGATTCACTTGGCTGTATGCCTTTTATCCATAATTCATCCGGCACCACAACTATCATAACATCTTGTAAACTTTCATCTGCCAAAAATTTAATCTGTTCTTGAAATTCTCCTCTTAAGCTAGAAATTTGCAAAATTTTGATTTCATTTATTTCTGCTTGATTCTTTAAATCTAAATAACCCTGTAAAAAAGAATCAATGGCTTCTTTTTGAAATTGAAAACCTTGTTCTCTAGAACCCGCTTCATTATTAATCATAAAAATAAATTTAAATTTCTCCTCAGATTTTGCCCTCAATTTTTGAGGACAAAAAACTGAATAGATATTTTAGAATTTTATTTCTTTTTTACAGCCACTTTTATAGTTTTCGCCTTAACTTCTGGCGCCTTAGGCATTACTACTTTCAACATACCATTTTCAAATTCGGCATTAGTTTTATCTTCTTGAACCTTAGCTGGTAAAGCCACTTGACGATAAAAAGAACCCGAACGGACTTCTTTGCGATAATAATTTTTTTCGTCAACCTCGGTTTCTTTTTTTATTTCACCCTTAACAGTAACCACGCCATTTTGGACAGTCACTTCCACATCTTTAGGATCAACCCCGGCCAACGGAGTTTCCACGACCACACTATCTTTGGTTTCATAAACATCAATCGCGGGAGTAAAACCCTTAGCTCCTTCGGTTAAAGAATTTGTTCCCTCAAACATTTTATCCATCTCATCAGCCCAAGAAGGCATCAGAAACGGAGACCATTTTATAATAGACATATTTTTAATTTTTTCCCTCAAAGGGTTAAATTATCTTTTTATTTACTAACAATTACCTTAGCGGCCTTAATGACTTTTTCACCCATTTTATAACCACTATCTATTTCTTTAATAATTATTCCTGCTTCTACTCCTTCCACCAATTCTTCTCCTATTGCTTCATGCCAAGCGGGGTTAAATTTTTCGCCCACAGTTTTTATTTCTTCCAGACCTAGTTGTTTTAAAGTTTCACCAAATTGTTTTTGAATAAACTCTATTCCTTTAGCCCATTGCTCCACTTTCTTCCTATAATTCTCTAGATTGTCCCCGGCTTCTGGCAGGTGAGCAGCAGCTTTTTTAAAATTGTCAAAAATATTTGTAAAATCAAAAGCCACTAAACTTTTGGCAAATTGAGCCATTTCGATTTTTTCACGGGCTGCTTCTTTTTTTAGATTATCATAATCAGCTAAGGCTCTTTTCCATTTCTGTTCATATTCGGAATTATCTTTTTTATTCAGATGTTCTAGATAAAAACCAATGGTTCTAGTTGTAAAAGGATCAATATTTAATTCTGCCAAAGCTTTATTAGGCTCCATCCACAACCACTCAGTCATCTCATCACTGGCTTTAATCTCGCCACCAGCCAGATGAGCACAAAAATCTAAAAATAAAAAATGTCTTTTGGTGTGAAAAAATTCCGGATAAACCGCGTCTTGCCAACCAATAAATTCTATTCTATCGATTTCTAAATTGGTTTCTTCTAAGATTTCTCTTTTTAAAGCATCAATACTGGTTTCTCCCAATTCTATGTGTCCACCAGGGATATGCCACATCTTTCCCCACTTAGGGCTTCTAATTAAAAGAATTTCCTTCTGATCATTATAAATAATTGGACCGACTGTTGGTTCTGGAAAAATTTGTTCTCTAGAACTTGATTTCATTCCATTAGGTATATCAGACATAATTTTAACTTAAAATTTTATTAAGACTATTTATCAAACTTAAATTTTTTTGATAATCCATTCGCAATGGACCCAAAATACCCAAAATTCCTTTCTCATAACCTGGCAGAGTTGTGCCCACAAAACTACAGTTACGTCCGAAAGGATTATTAGAGCCCAACAAGATTTTTTGATTTTGATTAATTTTACCTATTACCTCAGGCATAACCTCTTCACAATGATCCAAAATCTGCGATAAGTCGGTTACCATTGATTGCAAACTAAATTCCGGCTTACTAAATAAACAACTAAGACCGGTATAATAAAGTTGATTTTCATTAAAAGCTACTACTACCGCCTCGTTAGCCAGTTCTACTATCGCCTTAGCTAAAATTTTAATTTTTTCGTCAGCAGAAAAACTATTAGCCGTCTGAGTTAGTTTCTTTTCCAAAGAAAGATCACTTTTGTCTAAAATAAATTTTTGAATATAAAAAATGTAACCTTTTTCTGTAGGAATTCTACCGGCAGAAATGTGAGGCTGAAAAATTAAATGAGCTTCTTCTAATTCCATCATTTCATTTCTCACAGTAGCTGAAGAAATTTTTAAACTGGTAGATAATTTTAAAGAACCGACCGGTTCGGCGGTTTTTAAATATTCTTCAACAATGAGTTTAAATAATTTTTCTTGACGTTGTAGCATAGTCTTATTTAGCACTCTAGCCAATTGAGTGCTAAACATATTATATCCACAACTAATTAAGCTGTCAAGAGCCTTAAAACCGCCTTATTTAAGGACGTTTTTCAAATTTATTTTTTAGGCAAAGAATAAACACAGCCACAATAATTTTGCCGATAAATTCCCCTGTCCTCAATCATCTGCCTTGCTTTTTCTTGTCGCCCATTTTTCTTCCAATCTTCGGCATAAAATTTTACATTAAATTTTTTTGCCGCATTTTCTGCAATTGGGAAAATTACTACTGCACTTTTGTTTCTCCCGCTAGTCAAAGTAGTAGAAAAATTTTTAAACCCGTACTGCCTAGCATATTCAGCTGCCACGTTGATGCGTAGCGCAAAACATTTTTGACATCGCGCCCCACCTTCTGACTCACCATCCAATCCTGCAACTTCCTTGTTCCATTTCTCTTGCTCATAGTCCCAATCAATCATCGCCACACCCCATTCCTGACAAACTTTTATCACTTCGCTTTTTCTTTTTAAATATTCCTCTTTAGGAAAAATGTTGGGGTTATAAAAAAAGACAGAAACTTCAAACTTGGGTCGTAATTCATCAATCACAGCAATACTGCAAGGAGCGCAACAGGTATGTAATAAAATTTTTTTCATCTTATTAATTTAAATATTTTTTATCTTTTAATTCCTTTGGCAAATAATCTTGTTTAGCTTCGCCGCCCTCAAAATCTGGTGTATATTTATAACCCTTACCATAACCGATATTTTTCATAAACTTTGTTGGGGCATTGCGCAAATGCAAAGGCACACCTAAATGAGAAGTGCTGCGGGCGTCTTCCGCTGCTTTACCATAAGCCACATACAAAGCATTGGATTTTTTAGCTAGTGAACAATAAACCACAGCCTCAGCTAAATGAACATTGCATTCGGGTAAACCAATCTTATGACAAGCATCGTAAGCAGCATTAGCCACCAACAGTGCACGTGAGTCTGCTATACCAATATCTTCGGCAGCAAAACGCAAAACTCGCCGCGCCACATACAAAGGATCGGCTCCAGCCTCAAGCATTCTCGCCAACCAGTACAACGCGGCGTTGGAATCACTTCCCCGCATAGATTTATGCAAAGCAGAAATTAGATTATAAAATTCCTCCCCTCTCTTGTCAAAAATCAAATGGGTCTTTTGTAAAACTTCTTTAATATCTTTTTCCTCTATTTTGATTTTTTTAATTCCCTCTTTTGTCTTACTTTTTACAGCCATATCTAAAATATTCAAAGCCATTCGAGCATCACCAGCTGAGGCTTCAGACAAAAGAGTTAAAAGTCTATCACTAATTTGCAAAGATAAGCTACCTAAACCCCTGGTTTTGTTTTTAAGGGCTCTTTGCAAAATATTTTTAATTGATTCAGTATTTAATTTTTTCAAAACAAAAACTCGAGAGCGCGATAATAGAGCCCCAACTACCTCAAAAGAAGGATTTTCCGTAGTAGCACCAATTAACGTAACAATGCCTCTCTCCACAAAAGGCAATAAAGCGTCCTGCTGTGCCTTGTTCCAACGATGAATTTCGTCAATAAATAAAATAGTTCTTTGATTGTGCATTTTTCTTCTCTCTTCCGCTTCTTTAACTATTTCTCGCAAATCAGCTAAACCGCTAGAGACAGCGGACAGAGCAACAAAAGTAGAATGAGTTTTTTCAGCAATTAAATGTGCTAAAGTGGTTTTTCCTACTCCGGGCGGACCCCAAAAAATCATAGAAGGTAAAGCGTCTTGTTCTATCAATTTTCGCAAAATTTTCCCTTCTCCCACCACTTCCTCCTGACCAAAAAAATCCTCAAAATCTTTGGGGCGCATTCTATCAGCTAAAGGTGCTTCTACAATTAGATTATCTACCATCTTTTTTTCAAAAAGATCTTGTTTAATCATAGTTGAATATAAAAATCATAGCAATTTTAGATAAAATAATCAACCGGAAACTTGACTAAATTTTTTTATTGTGTTAGATTAATTTGTTGATCTTTTCACTCCAACTTGGGATAAAAAATGTCCGAGGAAAAATTTTGGATCGTATTTGAGTATACCGCCGCAGCTGGCGGTTATTGTGGAGTTAGAACATCCACTTGTTTTTCAAATAAAGCCCATTTTGAACAGTGGCTTAAAGAGAGTTCACAAATATTGGAAAGAGAGAAAATAATTGCTCAAGGAGTAACCCTTGAGCAGGCAGTTTCTTTGACTAAAGAAACCCCTCTGAAATGCCGTATAACAGCGGCATTGCAAGAGGCTACTACTAAAGATGGAATCGATGAGAACGTATTAGTTCTCGAGATTCAGAATATAATCGCAATAATTTGTTCCTGATACAACCACCGCCTTAGGTTAAAAGCCAAAAGGCGGTTTTTTATTTAAAAAATTTTCTTTAAAAAATATATTTTATCCAAACTCTGTCTTGAAACAAAATTGACAATTCTAATTAGTTTTGATAAAACACAATAGTAGTTCTTTTCTGTTTTTTTGGAGAAAAAAATGAATCCAACATCGTTTGTCGAACACAAAAACTTGTGCCTGACTTTTAAAATTGAAGGTCACCAATTTGAAGCAGTCGGTTTTCTCTCCATAGTTGGCGAGGAACTAACTGATGAACAAATACTTCAACGCGTTGCTGAAAAAAATGGTGGCGCGATTGGTGTTGACGACACCAATTTTATCAATGAACATCTTAATGATCTCCCGAGAGAATTAAGAAAATATTATCTGGTAACCGGCTGTCCTGACCCGGAAAAACCCAAATATTTAATTCATTTTTATTTTGCTGTCAATAAATGGCGGCGCTACAGAAGCTGGGCTAGTCTAAAACGCGGCTCCAACCATCTGGTCTTGCGCCGAGTCACAAACAACCAGAACTAAAACATCCCCGCCCGCGATAACTTCAAGGGCGGATTTTTTATTTTAACTTTAGTCTTTTAACAAGAGTATTTAAAATATAAATAAACCAACCTAAAATAAAAAAGTTGGTGCGGAAAATACCAACTTTTTATCTATTTAAAAAAATCAATTATAAAATTTGGTAGCCCCAACCGGATTCGAACCGGTGTTTCTTCCGTGAGAGGGAAGCGTCCTAGACCGGACTAGACGATGAGGCCTTAACTATTTATTCTGCCAAGTTTTGTCTTGACGACAAACTAACTTCTCCGCCTGTAACGGCTCTGCCATTAATTCCACCACGATCTTGTCCATCCTAACACCTTGTGAGCCCTTAATCAAGACTGTATCTCCAATAATTAATTTTTCTTGTAAAAATAAACCTGCGTCTTCGCTTTTAGAAAATTTAACTATTTGATTATTTTCATAACCACACTCCTCTGCTCTCTCGGCAATAATTTTTGCTCGCTCACCAACTGTCACTAAAAAATCTATACCAGCTTCTTTTAAAAGTTCGCCAATTTTTTTATGAGCTTCTTCAGTATAACTGCCCAACTCCAACATATCGCCCAAAACCGCAATCTTTCGACTTCCTGGTTCAACTTGTACATCTTTAAAAACCTCCAAAGCCAATTCCATTGCCCGTGGAGAAGCATTATAACTATCATCAATCAAGGTTGTGTATTTAATTCCTGATAAAATACTCATGCGACTAAGTGGATAGACAATTCTTTTAAGAGCTTCTAAAATATCCACTAAATTCATTCCCAAGACTAAACCCACAGCCGCCCCCGCCAAAGCCGCGTAAACAGCTGGTTGGCCGATAATTCCATTTAAAACCACCGGCACCACCGAACCATGATAAGTTAACTTAAAAGATTCTCCTTTAAGAGCTAACAAGCCATTTTCTAATTCTTGAATGATTTTTAAATCACTAGCCTGTAAATCCGCTCCATCGTTAAAACCAAAAGAAATAATTTGCCCTTTAGTTTTTTCCTGGACTTCTTTTACTAATTCATCATCATAATTAATAACAGCAAAACCAGAAGCAGATAGGTGTTTAATAATTATTTGTTTTTCTTCAGCTACTTTTTTGAGTGTTTTAAATTTTTCCAAATGAGTTGGGCCAATGGCGGTTAATACACCCACTTGGCAAGGAGCTAGTTGAGTTAAATATCTAATATCACCAGGTTTATCCGCTCCCATTTCTAAAACTAAAATTTCTGGATAAGTGGAATCTTTTTTTAATACTAAACCTAAAGCAGTTAAAAAAACCTTAGTCCACAGAAAAATATTTTTCCCCGCCGACTCTTTACCAATGATAGTTAAAGGAACACCCAACTCATTATTATAATTTTTTATTGAACCACGCACCCTAAATTTATTTTGTAACACAGCCAAAATCGCGGCCTTAGTGGATGTTTTACCAACTGAACCAGTAATCCCAATGATTTTAGGTTGATATTTTTTTAAAATTAAACGAGAAAAAAAATTTAAAAGATATTGCAAGATCAGCATAAAAATAATTTTAGTTAAACGGCGGAATTTCTAAATATTGTACCAAGAATTTGGCTATTTCACCAAATGTGGGAACGGCCGAAGATTCAGCATAATCTACTTTTGGCTCAACATATTTAACTAGCATAACAAACTGTGGATCATCAACTGGACCAAAACCAATAAATGTTTGATTGGTCGCATCAGTGGCATATTTTCCATCTGGAGAAGGAATTTGTGCTGTACCGGTTTTACCAGCAATATGGTAACCTTTGACACCCGCTGCCTTACCATGTCCTTCTTCTATTACCACCACCATCATAGCGCTTAAAATTCTCGCGGTCCGTTCAGAAATAACCTGCTTAACCAATCTAGGTTTAGTTTTTTCCTCATGACCATCAGAATATTTAATTTTTGAAATAACATAAGGTTTGAAGAGTAAACCTTTATTGGCAACAGCCGCATAAGAACTTATTAATTGAATGGGTGTAGCAGTCAAACCTTGACCAAAAGAAGCGGTGGCTAAGTAAATAGGTTTTTTATTATTTAAAGAATTGATATTACCCGGCACTTCTTCATCTAGCTCTAGTCCGGTTAAAACACCGAAACCAAAATCTTGAACATATCCTTTAAATTTTTCTAAACCCAATTTTTCGGCCGCAAAAACCGCTCCAGTATTAATAGAATCTCTTAAAACTCCGGTCATATTTTGCAATCCGTATGATTTATTACCAGCATTTCTAATAACATCCGGTCCAATTCTTAACATACCTGTATCCACAAAAGTCGTGTCTGGTGTCACCTTACCAGCATCCAAGGCTCCAGCCATAGTAATTACCTTGAAAACTGATCCTGGTTCGTATGGAGTAAAAATTGCATCATTATTAAATAAACTTAAATCAGTTACCGTACCATAATTATTAGGATCAAAATTTGGTTCATTACACAGAGCTAGAACCGCACCATCTTTAGGATTCATAATAATAATAGTACCTCCCTTAGCCTGTAATTTAACCACGCCCTTTTTAAGGGCTTCACAAGCAACGTATTCCAAAGTACGATCAATAGTTAAAACCACATCCGCTCCGTCAATAGCTGATTTTTTGTTTCGGGGCAGTAGAGTAATCCAACCACCGCCCGCACTTTTTTCTGTTGATAAATAACCAGAGGTCCCAGACAATAACTCATTAAAATATCCTTCTAAACCATAATAACCTTGGGGTAAATCTTTTTTATTATAACCAAGATAACCTAAAGTTTGAGAAGCTAAATTTTTCTCTGGATAAAAACGGGATGGTTCGTTGTCAAAATAAACACCACCTAGATTTTCTAATTTTAACTCGTCAACAATATCGCCAGAAACTCTTTTTTTAATAACTTCATAACGACTACGTTCTTTAGTTATTTTAGTTAAAACATCCTGTTCATTAAGTTCTAACTTTTGCGCTAAAATTTGGGCTAAATTTTTAGTATCTTGCTTTGAATCTTTGACTATCTTGGGATCAACAAAAACAATATAAATATCTTTATTTAAGGCCGCGGGAGTAGTTTCTTCTGGACTTTTTAAATTTTGAAAATAAATTTGACCGCGTTTAGGCAACAAATCTAAAAAAACATTATGACGATTTTCTGCCGCCTTGGCGTACATTTCGTGATCAATTACCTGCAAAAAAAATAATTTTACCACAATCAATAACAAAAACAAGAAAGCCGTATTACGCAAAAAACTTAACCGGAAATTCTTATTTTCAGTTTCTTGTTTTTTTTGAGAATTTAATTTAACCATGTTAAACAAACTTGTTTTTACCACTATTTTCCCCTATTCTTTTTTCTGCGACTTCTTCATCTATTATTCCTTTCTTAACTAATTCTAATAAATTATTGCGTAAAGTAACCATACCTTCTTTCGCGCTGATTTGCATAGTGGAAGGAATTTGAGCAATTTTATTTTCTCTAATTAAATTGGCCACAGCCGAACTATTAATCAAAATTTCTCTGGCTGCTACTAATTTTCCTTTTTTACTCGGTATTAATTGTTGAGACACCACTGCTCTTAAAACTGAAGAAAGTTGAACTAAAACTTGTTTTTGTTTAAACCCCTCAAAAACATCGATGATGCGTTCGATGGATTCGGCCGCACTAGGTGTATGTAAGGTAGAAAAGACCAAATGACCAGTTTCAGCAGCAGTTAAAGTTGCCGCGATAGTTTCCGGGTCGCGCATTTCTCCAACGAAAATAACATTAGGGTCTTGGCGTAAAACTCTTTTTAAAGCTTCTTGAAAAGATTTAGTGTCTATCCCCACTTCACGCTGTTCGACCAAACTTTTTTTATCCTCAAAAATAAATTCTATAGGATCTTCAATCGTAACAATATGAGCCTTGCGTTCTTTATTGATCATTTCCAACATCGCCGCTACAGTAGTAGATTTTCCGCTACCAGTGGGACCGGTTACCAAAACTAATCCATCATAGAGTTTGGATAATTGGTACATAATTGGAGAAAAATCTAACTCTTCCGGTGTGGGAATAGATTGTGGGATTAATCTGGCGGCTAAGCCAATTTTTCCTTCTTGTTGATGGATATTAATTCTAAAACGATAGCCGGCTATTTCTTCACTAAAATCTAGTTCCATTTCTTCTGCAAATTTATCCTTTTGATCTTTGGAAAGTATTTCTAGAATTGCCGTTTTTAATTCTGCTAAAGGTAATTTTTTGTCTTCGATCTCCTCCAAATTTCCATGAACCCTAATTAACGGCAACTCTTCTCCCACCAGATGTAAATCCGAAGCTTTTTTCTCAATAGCATACTCAAAATACGATTTTAACTGTTTCATATCTTCTAAAATTGAATTTAAAAAAAATATTTCCTCTTAATTTTATCACATCTTGATTTTTGGAGCAATTTACTCTATACTTGCTTTATTCGGGCTATAGCGCAGCTGGCTAGCGCGCATCGTTCGGGACGATGAGGTCGTGGGTTCGAATCCCACTAGCCCGACCAAAATAAAATTAAGAAACAAAAAACCAGCCATTTAAAATAAGGCCGGTTTTTAATTTATTTTTAATTATTCAATACAACAGTCAACAGCTCTTTTTACCAAATTACCAAGTTTTGTCATAAAACCACCTTTCTTTTTATCTTCTTTATCCAACTGATCATCATCAATTTTTTTTATTTCACCCAAATCTACCATTTTCATATTCAAACCCCAAAACAAAGAATAAAGTTGAAAAGATTTCTCAAACAAATCTTTGGCTTCGGCCTTATCGCCTCGTCCCTGAGCTTTAGTCCCAACCTCCATCAAACGCATACTAGCTGCTAATAAATGTTTGGAAATACACCACACTTCACCCTCGTATTGTTTAATCAGTTTTTTTAATAAAGTCTTGCGCATCTCTCGAACCTCCGCTAAAAAATCAAAGTACTCATTTTTACCAGTCTTCGCTCCAGTAAAAAAGAAATGTTCCTCAATACTAATTAAATTCATGATAGCAATACTCAAATCCTGATCAGACGACAAATCCATCTTATCTTGTTTTTTTAAATTATCAACTTTTTCTACTAACTCCTGATAGTCTTTTAATTGATTGGGCATAGCTACTTAGTTAAAAAATAAAAAATTAGACTTAAAATTACTAAAGTTCCGATTGGAAAAACAACTCGCTGAAAAGAAAAAAATGATTTATTCTCATGATTTTTTTTAAGTTGCGAATGTATTAATCCAGCTAAAAGAAAAAATAAACTACCAAAAATAATTCCTAACAATAATTTATCAATCCCCCATAATTTATTAAAAGGATGACCCATGATCCCCATCCAATAAAAAGGTACTACCATCAAACCATAAAATAAAAAAGTAACTAAAATTTTTCTGCCTCTAAATTTTATTTTTTTGCTATTTAACCAATTAATGGTCCAGCCAATTAACGATGCAGTCAATCCTCCTACCCATAATCCTGATATAGTATCATCTATTCCCAACCAACGCGATAAACCCAAACCCGCCCCCACGGCCACCGTGCACACCGGACAAAAAGCTTTCGCTACCACAGGAAAAGCCAGAAAAAAACTGGGAATTAAAAAGAGAGATTTTTTCATAACTTAAAAATCTATTTTATTTTATCTTGAAAAAACTGAATAATATCGATATCGCCAACCAAACACTGAGAACCATCCCATAAAAAAGGTACACCTAAACTAGAAACCGGCAAACCACACGCCCCAGCCTTTTCGGCCATTAAAGCAGCGTTATTTTTATCTTTATAAACTTCTAAAATAATAAAATTAAATTTTTCTTGCACTTTATTCGTTGTGGCAAATTCTTCCACCTTGGCGCAATGAGGACAATTATAACCCACAAATAAAATAGGGCCTTGAGTTTCTGCTACTAGACCGCTGGTTTTTTTGGAACAACCAGCGCCAGCCAAAAATAAGGGAATTAAAAATAAACCTAAAATAAAAAATTTACTGCGCATAAAATATTAAACAATTTTATTTATAATACAACAAAAATCGTAAAAATAAAAATTTTATCTTATTTCACACTTCTCAACCCACTGTTCACAGGCCTTGGCTAGGCTAGTTAATTCTTCATCAGAAATACTTTTACGTCCTACAAATTCTGAATTAACTAAATTATCTCTAGAAATAAACTTCTGTAAAACATATTTTTTGGCCCCCTCAACCATTTGAGCCATAGCTAAAATGTCTGCTGGTTCGTGTAAGCCTTCCACAATAGTAGTTCTAAATTCATAATCTTCTGGTCCAGTTTTAACCAAATCAATACTCTTTTCAATTTCAGATAAATCAAAAGTTTTATCAACTGTTAAAAAATATTTTGGAAAGGAATTTTTAATATCCATCGCCCAAAAATCCACCAACCCCTTCTGCCGTAAGTCACTAATCATTTGACTATTAGTTCCATTAGTATCTAATTTGATTAAAAAACCCAAATCTTTAACTTGCTGCAAAAATTTTGCCAAATCTTGATGCAAAGTTGGTTCGCCACCAGTTACCACTAATCCCTCTAACAAACCTTGGCGTTCCTTTAAAAAATTTAACACGGCTTCTTCTGTCCATTGGTTATTTAAATCTCTTTTTTCCGAGTGAACCAACTCTGGATTATGGCAAAAACCGCAACGGAAATTACACCCAAAAGTAAAAATAGTCGCTGCGACTTTACCCGGATAATCCAAGAGGGTCATTTTTTGTATTCCACTAATAATCATAAAAAATTAGATAAAGAAGGCCCCAATTAAGGGACCCCCATTAAAACTTTTAGCAACCGCAATCAGTTACTTGCTTGTCGTATTCTTGACGATCGTAATACTCAGCTTGCTTGCCCTTATTCCATTGAGAAACGGGGCGTAAATAACCGACCACACGAGAGTAGACTTCGCATGGCTGTCTCCTCTGGGATAAATCGTTATTGTTCTCCATATATTTTAATTAATTAAAGTTTTTTGTTTTTTAGATACCGCTTCGGTATAACCGATTTCATCATCGCACTTAGGACAGAACTGGTGTTCACCAGCTAAATAACCATGTTTAGGACAAACACTAAAGGTCGGAGTTAAAGTGTAATATGGTAAATGAAAATTTTCCGCAATTTTCTTAACTAATTGTTTTGTGGCGTCAGCATTGGGTAACATTTCTCCAATAAAACCATG
>Ga0116178_10002392_pt1 | contig 14807 bp, 8 predicted proteins | sample AD_STIC12_MetaG_FD_89880 | JGI IMG/M metagenome (GOLD analysis project Ga0116178, IMG submission 89880) | Active sludge microbial communities of municipal wastewater-treating anaerobic digesters from USA - AD_STIC12_MetaG | ecosystem: Engineered > Bioreactor > Anaerobic > Digestate | place: USA... | reverse complement strand
TTGCAAGTTCGCGATCGCAGACGCCTTCGACCATGGCGTGGTCAAGACCGAAAGACTCGCCAACCTTCCTGATGAACGCGGTCGTCCCGGTCAGCCCGACAGGCAAATCCGTCACGCAGTGACGCCTGCCGTCCCCGGCACAGGCGGTATTCGCCACACCACCGGCATAGGGCAGCCAGATCATGTTTACGGCAGCGCCGGCCCGACGAACCTTCTCGAAGGGACTTCCATCAAAAAGCGTCCCCCGAAACGCCAGCCCCAACCCGGCAAGAAGACGCTTGATTTCGTTAACGTTTGCGGCATGCTCCATTTCAAACCGATCCAGGAAGTACCCACCCAGGGCAACCGAATTCCGGTTGCCTTCGGACAAATCCGGACTGTCCAGGAATGGGATCATTGCCTCCGTGAACCTTTCAAAGCCGGAAAAAATCGATCCGTCGTGACCGGGTGCCTTCAGGTAAATCACCGGAATCGGAAGCCGCATGGCCAGTTCGCGGACACTGGCCTCGACATCGAAGGCAGAAAGTTCGACCGAGGCATTCGTGACCACAACGAACAATTCCGGCTTTCTGCGCTGGTACCAGGTTGTGGCAAACTCCAGAAGGCGTTCGCCGGAACCCTTGATTATCCTTGCGTCATCAACACCGGTCCACAGACGCTGGTTGTGCGATTCCCGTCCCCAGTCGTGGTCGGAAACCTGAAGCTGCGTCTTGAACTTGCATCCGACTGTCGTGTGAAGAAGCATGATGACGCCGGGAACTGAATGAACGCCCATGAAGATGCCCAGCAGATCACCGGCATCCATGTCTCGCAGTTCGAATTCGCCGATATCCGGCGGCACGGCGGCCGCCTGATCAACCGTCTTCACCAATAGCCCCCGCTCAGTGGAAGTAACGCCCAAAACGCCGGTCGAAAACCGAACCAAGCGTTTCCTCAATGCGACCGATGTACTTTTCGGCCAGCCGGTATCCGGAATTCATCTCACCAAGCCGAAGCATCGGAATTCCGGCGCGGTTGACCTGATCCCTCATGAAGTCGGCAACATAGGCGCAATCGTAACGACCTTCCCTGAGCGCAGGTTCCAGCACGGCCGGCTCGTAGTAAAGCCGATAGGGCGCATCAACTCCCAGCAGTTCAAGATTCCTGCGGATCCGGCGGTGAACCTCGGGATAGTCGCGTTCCTGGATGACGATCTCGACGTCAAAACCAAGCTCAAGGAACAGTGGGAGGTTATCAAGCCCCTCCCTGGCAAGCACGTCGGGACGGAAGTTGTGAATCGTCCCGATGCCGTATGCCAGCCGCATCCCGGAAAAGCGCGCCCTTGCACGGGCAACGGCCTGAATCGCTTCCAGCCGGGGCTGAAAGTTTTCAAGAACGGGCCAGGCGTCCGAACCGATTTCACGTGCAATCGCCGCATAGAAGGAATCAGATGCGGCGACCCCTTTTGGCTGTGCAAGCTGGACAAAACGCCTGCCCTGCCCCTCAAGCAACCGGGCCAGTCCACCGACCAGGGATCGGTCAACAAGAACGTTCAGTCCCCCGCGCGGGAGATTGCGCCAGTCCGATACCGACGCGCCCGCCGCGACGGCACTGTTGAGCCGTCCGCCAAAGGCCGATATCAGCAGTGACGCCTCGTCCGGAAACATGGTTCCAGCCTCGGCTGCCTGGCTGAAACGATCGGTCTGGTACCCGATAAGGTTCACCCCGGCTGGATCCACCGTACCGAAATCGCCAAAGGCGTCCAGCAGCACGGCGGCAACATGATCGACGATTTCCGCCTGTGTTCGAAGTCGCAGGCCGCTGGTCGCCACCGGGATAATCCTGACTCCGGAACCTTCCTGGACCTGACGGCACACCTGTTCGGCAACGGCGCCGGTCATTTCGGACATGCACGTTGAAAGGACGACGATAACTGGCGATGGATGCCTTGCGATGCTTTGAACCACCACGGCGGCGCCCTGCACGACCGGTTGTTCCACGACAGGGGGGCGCATCGAGGCGGCCACGGCAACCAGGCATTCTCGAAGGCGCTCCGAAGCCCGCCCCGCGACCACATCGGATTCCCGAAGCGCCACCGAATAGACATTCCAGGCGGGTTGGGAAGCGAACTCCGATGAAATCCGCGGAAATGCGCTGACGCAGTCGCGCTCGCCAAAAATGACGACCGCAAAGTCCGGACCGGTAAGATCCATGATCTGAAATGCGAAGCCGGTCATTGAACAACCGTGCTGGTTCAGTTCACCGGCCTTTCTTCCCGCGTCTTCCAAACCTGCCATCGCATGCCTCCGAACGCGGATTCTAGCGCATCGACAAGGGCTTTTGTGCAAAAAGTCGGCCCCCTTGACGGCACCGCCGCAGGACCGGGTCACGATTGACGGGCCGACGTTGACAGGCTATTCTTCGGGCCGCAAACTGGCTGCGGTGAACACGCGATGACAATGCAGAAACTGACGTACAAACAGGCCGGTGTCGATATCGATGCCGGGGATGAATTCGCCTCCGCAATCGGAAGGATGGTCAAATCCACCATCACTCCCGAAGTTGTTTCCGGTGTCGGCGGATTTGCCGCCGCCGTCGCCCCCAACATGCTTGGAATGAAACGCCCGCTGCTGATTTCCGGAACGGACGGGGTCGGCACCAAACTGAAACTGGCGTTCATGACCGGAATTCACAACACCATCGGAATCGATCTTGTCGCGATGTGCGTCAACGACGTCCTGACGACCGGCGCCCGCCCACTCTTCTTCCTGGACTACTTCGCCAGCGGACACCTTGAACAGAAGGTTTCGCTGCAGGTAATCGAGGGAATCGTCGAGGGCTGCAGGCAGGCCGGGTGCTCGCTTGTGGGTGGTGAGACTGCCGAGCTTCCCGGGTTCTACGCAGCCGGTGAATATGATCTGGCCGGCTTCTCGGTCGGCATCGTCGATGAACCGGATCTTGTCGATGGACGCACATGCAAGCCCGGCGACGTCCTGATCGGACTTCCAAGTTCGGGTGTGCATTCGAACGGATATTCCCTGGTTCGTCATATCATCGACACCAGAAAGCTGGACATTCATCACGTCTATGAAGGCTTCACCAGGACACTGGGTGAAGTCCTGCTGACCCCGACATACATTTATGCCGACGCCGTAAACGCGCTGATGGCCGGCCCGAAACCAAAGGCCATGGCACACATAACGGGCGGCGGGATCGTCGGCAACCTGCCCCGTGTATTTCCACAGGGCGTTGGGGCTGAAGTCTGGATGTCGGAAGTCCCGGAATCGCCCGTCTTCCAGTTCCTTCAGGGAAAGGGAACCGGATACAGCGTCGAGGACGACGAGATGATGCGCGTCTTCAACATGGGCGTCGGACTTATCATCGTGATGGCCCCCGAAAAGGCCGATGCGGCGATTGAAGCTCTGAGGTCTGTCGGCAGACAGCCGTTCGTTTTCGGAAGACTGACCGCCGGTTCCGGCGAAGTGGTGGTGAAGTGACAAATGTGATGGCCCCGGGCCGCGTCCCGATTGCAATCCTGATTTCCGGCCGTGGAACCAACATGGCCGCGCTTGTCAGGGCTGCCGCATCAGGCACGCTCAATGCCGACATACGGCTGGTGCTGTCAAACAAGGCCGACGCTGCCGGCCTTGAATTTGCGAACGCCGCAGGCATACGGACACTCGTCCTTTCGCATCGGGACTTCGCGACCCGTGAGGACTACGACCGGGCACTTGTGGCCCATCTGCGGGAGGCCGGCGTTCAGTACGTCGCTCTTGCCGGATTCATGAGGATCCTGACACACGAATTTCTGGGGCCTTTTGCCGGGCGGGTCATCAATATTCACCCGGCGATTCTTCCGTCCTTTCCCGGAACCCACGCGCAGAAGCAGGCGCTTGATTATGGCGTGAAAGTCAGCGGCTGCACGGTTCATTTTGTGGATGAAGGCACGGACACCGGGATAATCATCGCCCAGCAAACCGTTCCTGTTCTTGACGGCGATGACGAAGATTCTCTTTCGGCCAGAATCCTGGCCCAGGAAAACGAGCTCTACCCGCAGGCTCTTAACGATGTCCTGTGTGGTCGCATTTCGGTGGTTGGACGCAGAACCATCCGGAAATCCTGAACCAAGGAGCCTGCCATGGGCGAGCTGAAGAGTTCCTATGATGTCGTAATCGTCGGAACTGACCTTCCGGCCCTTATCTTCGGCGCACTGGCTGCAAAGAACGGATACCGGGTACTTCTTCTTGGTCATGGCGGCCGCAACAACGTTTATGAAGAGGACGGTTTCCGATTCGTCAGGCGCCCCAACCTGATGTACGGATTCACCGAATCCCAGTCGATCAGCGAGATATTCCGGGAGCTTGCACTGCTTCCCGAAATGAGGAACCGCCCACGGCAAATCGATCCCATATGCAGTGTCGTGATGCCGGAAAAACGGCTTCAGATTTCGCACGTCAGGGATGCCCTGACCCACGAACTTGTCCGCGAGTTCCCCGGACAGGCCGGACAGATTGAGAACCTGCTACACAATTTCTTTGAAAACGACTCGCAAATCGATCCCATCCTGCGGGGGCTCTGCCCTGTCCCACCGAACGGTATCTCCGGATACTTCAAGTGGCGCGGGATCCGGAAGAACCTTCTGTCGCTGGCCCCGGGTGACGACGCACTGGAACCGGTGGGGGCGACCGATGCCCGGACGTTCCTTTCGGCCCCGACCGCCTTCCTGACTGGATGCGCCGAACCGTGGGCCTTTCCGCTGGCATTCTCGCGCACGACAAACCACCTTCTTCGCGGCCTTTACCACGTCGAGTGGGGTCTTGACTCGCTGAAGGCGCTTTTTCTTAACCGCATCGAAGGCAATTCCGGCACTGTCAGGGCGGCCGATTTCGTCGATGTTGTACAGGCTCGTCGTTCGAGGATTCACGAGATCGACGTACAGGGACGGAACGAATCGATCGGGGCGTCCCTGCTGGTTGCCGGGACGGATCTTGAAAACATCATCGAACGCCTGCCCGAAAAAATGGCCGGGCGACGATGGCGCCAAAGGCTGCAGGAAACCGCGGCGACACACGCCATGGTTACTCTGAACATCGGCATGGCCCGAAAGGGGCTGCCGGAGGGCATGGCCAGGAACGTATTCCTGGTTCAAACGCCCGAGGCCAGCCTTGACGGTGACAACCTGCTGATGCTGCAGGTCGATCCGGCGATGGAACCTGCCGATTCAACGGATCCCGACAGGGCGGTGCTCTCGGTTTCCGGCATGATGCCGGCGACGGATCCCGAAAGCGTTGAAAACGTCGAACGTTTCTGCTCCCAGATGATGTCCAGGGTCAAGGCGTTCATGCCGTTCCTGGATCGCCACGTCTTCGTGACCTCGATTCCGTCGATAACCCTGAATCCCAGAACCGGAAAGGACATGATAGACAGGATGTCGTTGCCTATGATTTACGGCAAGCCGATTCCGGGAACCCTTGGACTTGTTTCAAGGCCCATCAGGACTCCGGTGGCCAATCTGCTGAACCTTGGTGACAGCGCAGCCGGGCTGATGGGCTTCGAAGGTGCTTTCACGGCGGCACAGGTCGCTTTCGGAATGCTGAAAAAGCAGCTTCCGAAGAAGGATGTCATCCAGCATTCCAGATAGGATCGCCCAAGGCTGGAACGGAGGTGGGATGTCAAGGTTCCCTGCACTGGCCATCACCCTTTTGTTCATTGGATCCGCCACTGCATCGGAAAGTCAGCTTGCCGCGGAAACAGTCGGCGCGATGGAATCTATCGGCGTGTCCGGGCCGGACGATGCCCGGGCGGCAACCCCAGATGAAGCGCAACGAATTCTTTCAATTGAAGATGTGCTGGATCTTGCCCTGCAGAACAACCCCAGGATTATCAGGGCCCGCCTGGGCACCGAGGAAAGTCAGGCCGAATATGATGCAGCCACGGCCGAGATGCATCCACGAATCGAGGTGACCACATCGCTTGCCCCGGTTCCGGGTCACCGGATCGGCGATCCTGCAACTCCTTTCGCCGGCACTCCTGACCGCGACTTCGGCGACCTTGGCGAATGGGGGATCTGGGCAAGGCTCAACATCAAGCTGTACCAGCCGATATACACAAGCGGCAAGATCACATGGCTGCGCCGGGCACACCAGCTTGGCGTGCAGGTCGGCAAGGCTCGCGAGGACATCGCAAAGGCCGATGTACGCCTTGAAGTCATGCAGGCATATTTTGGCCTGATGCTGACAAGGAAGCTGGCATCGGTGCTTGCCGAAGGCCGCGGATACTTCGACAAGGCGCGCAAGCACCTGCAGAAGATGGAAGACGAAGACGACCCGTCCTTTGATCCTGTTGACACGATGAAGGTCAGCGTCTATGAGGCCCAAATAATTGAACGCGAGCTTCAGGCCAAAAGGATGATGAAGCTTGCCGAAGGACAACTTCGCAGGCTGATTGACGAAGACCCCCTTTCGGAAACGACCTTCAGTCTTCCGGAAGACCTGGAACCTGTGGAGCCGGTCGGTTCCCCTTCACTGAACGAACTGGTTCAGACGGGACTGGACAATCGCGTCGAACTGGCGGCCCTGCGAACCGGAATCAAGGCCAGGGAGGCCGAGGTCGAGGCAAGGTTCCGGAATTTCTTCCCCGACTTCCTTCTTTACGGCGAGTTCAACGTATCCTTTTCAAACGTCGCGGATAACATGCCGTTCCCTTACTACGACCCGTACAACGACCTTTACCTGGGCGCCGGACTGGTAATGCGGTTTGACCTTAACATCGGCAAGAAACTGGGACAGTTGAAGGTGGCAAGGGCGAAGAAATCGGGACTTCAGGCGGAGCTCGATGCGGCCGAGAACGGAATTGCCCTTGAGATCAGTAAACTGTTCATGGAAATGGACGACGCAAGGACGATGATGGAAACCCGGCGCAATGCCCTGAAGGCTGCTCGTGGCTGGGTGATTGCCAAGACCGACCTTTTTGAAAACGATCTGTGCGGACTTCAGGATATCATCGACGGTCTGACCCAGTTCTTCCTGGCCCAGGTTTCATTCCAGCAGTCGATATACGACTTCAACATGGCTGTGGCCGCACTGGAACGGGCCACCGGCGTCGAACTGGTCCCAGTTCCGGGATCCGATGTGGAACAATGAGCCACGGACGGATAGAATGCTGCTGTCGGCAAGCCTGACACCCAAACTGGACCCGTTGCTGGAGATGATGGATTGAACAGATTCCCCGCAGTACTTGTATTCTTCCTGGTGCTTTCGATTTCCCCCGCCATTGTGGCCGCGCCCGATCCGGTTGACATCGTCGGCCAGAAGTACAAGACCATCAAAGGCCTTGTCGTTGATCACAAGACCAGGGACTCGCTCGAGGACGCCATCCGCAAGGAAATGGAGACTTTCGTCGATTATCAGGAACTTGGCCGCCTGACCATTTCCGATGAATGGGACAAACTGAAGAAGCCGGAACGCAAGCGGTTTATCGACGGCTTCAAGAAGATGGTTCAGCGCAGCTATGTCAAAAAGTTCAACCCGGATACGCCTTTCGAGGTTGAAATCGGTTCCAGCACGGAAAAGGAAGGCCGGATTACGGTTAGTTCGGTAATCCGCTCGGGAAAGTCAGAGGCCGAAGTCAGCTACGCATTCCACAAGTCCGCCGACCGGTGGATGGTCCATGACGTGATCATCGACAAGGTCAGCATGGTAAAAAACTACCGCAAGCAGTTCACTTCAATAATCGGCAAGGAAGGGTTCAACGGCCTGATGGCCAGGATTGAAAAGAAGAACGCTGCCCGGGCCGACTGATTCGCCGAATTCCTGACCGTTACTTCGGAAACTTGCTTGAAAGGTTCAACCGCCGGTCAAAGAGTCATGGGGATAAGCATTCAGTTCGTGAAGGCAAACTCACGGATCAGTGGCACTTCTGGGTGCGGTTGCTGAACACTGGATCCTTGCAGTCAACCGGGATTCCGGTGTAACCGCAGCCACCGGTCAGGAACTCTGCCGTGACACCGCAGGCGGGGGCAACCGACGACCTCCAGCCGTACTCACGATCACATCCGTCGCCAACGGCCCACCCCTCACAGCCGCCATTGACTCGGGCATCTTCCTTTTCGTTGGTGCCCGAACAGTCATAGTCCCACTCCCGGCCGGTCGTGGCGCACTTCGTCGGGCCAACGTAATAGACGGTTGGATTCGCGCCGGGATACGCCAGGTTATCAATGTCGCAGCAGTCGCTGGCGTTTGTCACGTCATAGCTTCCGGCAAGGGCCGCGCACAGGCATCGATAATTCGCCACGTCGCCGTATCCGTCGCGATCCGAATCGAGATAGTATCCCGTGCAGCCGACCGCGCCGTCTTCATCGACAGTCTTGTCGCAATCGTTGTCCAGGCCATCGCATTTTTCGGCAATGCCCGGATTGATCAGTTCATTCGCATCGTCGCAGTCCCCGCCCCTGGTGGCACGATAATCACCCGTCACTGCACAAAGACAGGCCACGTTGTCGGTAACGCCATAGCTGTCGCGATCGGTATCCAGGAAGTATGCCGTGCAGCCGGTCGCACCCGGTTCGTCCTTGACCCCGTCGCAATCGTCGTCCTTGTTATTGCAGACCTCGGTCATGCCAGGATTCGCGGAACCGTCCGAATCGCTGCAGTCGCCGTCCACCAGCGCGGTGTACTTGTTGAACGGCGCGCAGAGGCACTTTGGCGTGCCGACGCCGTACTGGTCGCCGTCATTGTCAAGGTAATACGGGGTGCATCCACTGGCGCCTTCGTCATCGGTGATCAGGTCGCAGTTATCATCGACGCCGTTACACGTCTCGGTGGCCGCCGGGTTGATGGCCAGGTTGTTGTCGTTGCAGTCGCCGCCAACATCGACCTTATAGACCACGGTGCTCGAGCACAGGCACTTGTAATCCGTCATGGATCCGAACGAATCCCCGTCACCGTCGCGATACCAGTTCGAGCAGCCGAGGGAATTCTCTTCATCTGTCTGGCCATCGCAGTCATCATCCAGCCCGTTGCACGACTCGGCGGTGCCACCGCTGACCAGCGGATTGTCGTCGGCACAATCGCCGCCCCTGGTTGCCCTGTAGTCGCCGGAAGGTCCGCAAAGACACTTCTTATCGCTTTCAACGCCGTAGGTGTCGTTATCGACATCCAGGTAATAACTGGTGCAACCGATTGCACCCATCTCGTCGGTCACGCCGTCGCAGTTGTCATCCTTGCCGTTGCAGGACTCGATGACACCCGGATAAACGTTGACGTCGTTATCGTTGCAGTCATTACCAACGGCCGCCGAATAGGTTTCCGACGCCTGGCACAGACACTGGAAATCGGCACTCAGCCCGAAGCCGTCGTCATCGCCATCCTTGAAAAAGTTACGACAGTTGCTGGCATCCTCGTCGGTCAGTCCATCACAGTCGTTATCGACCGCATCGCAGAATTCCCGCTGGGGGGTCTGTCCGCTGCACGAAAAAACTCCATTCGAACATACGGCGGTTCCGGGACAAGAGCCTTCCTGATTTTCGTTCACGCATGCAGTCCCGGCGATCCCCTCGTCGGTGGCGCCGTCACAATCGTCGTCCACCAGGTTGCAGGATTCGGCCTGCGGCTGGCTTGCACTGCATTCCTCATCGCAGGTTCTCGTTCCCTTGCAGCGACCATATTCGTTTTCGACATAGCATTCGGTCAGGTATCCCTGATCGATGAAGCCCTGCGAGCACGGACACTCGCCCTCGGCGAACATGCACCGCTGACCGGAACCATCGGGATTCGGATTGCAGACGAATCCTTCCGCGCAATCGTCCTCGCCCGCACATGAACCGCCACAGTAGCTTCCGCCGGGTCCGTACGGAATACAGTCATAGACTTCAGACTCGCTGGCGCCGAAACCAGGGACACAGTCGCTGTCCCTGGTGCATGGGCGGCAAGCCCTGGCAAACGGGTCGGTGCAGATGAAAGTCGCGTCCCCGGACACGACAAGCTGTGTACAGGACCAGCCCCTCGGGCAATCACCACCGCCTCCGCAATTCTTCGAGCAGACCTTGCCGCCGGAAGTCTCGACACAGTAGTTCGAATAGCACTGATTATTGTCCTTGCAAGGGCACCACAGGTTTCCAGGGCAGCTTATCGGAACATCCTCGGCAATGTCTCCAATCAAATCCTGGCCCATCACGTCGGCGTCCGAAACGGCGTCGGGATCCAGGACATCACGCCCGGCATCCACAACCACGTCATCGGTATGGCCGTTATCGCCCAAGGCATCGGCGACGGCATCGAACGCAACATCGCTTCCGGAAACGTCGTTCTGCACACTCTCTGAACCGCATGAAACAAGGAACGGAACAGCAAAAATGAGGGCCGCAAATATGAAAGCCTTCTTCATACGCATTCTCCTGTACCTGATTCGATCCGGGATGACCCGGATCCTTAAAAAGAGTCGCGGACAGGATATCAGAAATGTGGGCAAATTTGCCAGATTACGTATGATTTGCGTTAATCCGCAAGCATTGTCTTTGCTTGTTTTCAACTAAATGGTAGTAAGACGTTTATTGATCCGATTTCTCTTCCCGGTGGTGGAAACATGGACGACGTCATTGCCTTGATTCTTGGTGGCGGGCAGGGTACCAGGCTTTATCCGTTGACGCTTCAAAGATCGAAGCCGGCCGTGGCGGTCGCCGGCAAGTACCGGCTGATCGATATAACCGTATCGAACTGCATCAATTCGGGCATTCGAAAGGTTTTCGTAATCACGCAGTTTCTTTCGGCCAGCCTTCATCACCACATCATGCACACCTATCGCTTCGACGCCTTTTCAAAGGGTTTCGTCGAAATTCTTGCGGCAGAGCAGACACCGAACCGCAGCACCTGGTACCAGGGAACCGCCGACGCGGTTCGCGAATCACTGCGCCACATAAAGGATTTCCAGAACGAAGCAATAGTCATCCTTTCGGGCGACCATCTTTACAGGATGGACTATCGCGACATGGTTCAGCGCCACCTGAACATGGATGCGGACATCACGCTGGCGGTTCAGCCGGTTCCGAAGCATGAGGCTTCCAGGATGGGCTTGTTGAAGGCGGGCCCGGACGGACGCGTGGTGGATTTTTTCGAGAAGCCCAAGCAGGAAGATATCCTTGAGCGGTTCAGATGTCCGGCCGAGACGATCCGGGAGCATGGCCTGGAAGGGGACGAATGGTACCTGGGTTCCATGGGCATTTACGTGTTCAAGCCTTCCGTCCTGGAGGAACTGCTGTCAGACCCGACGAGGATGGACTTCGGCAGGGAGGTCATACCCGGTTCCATTTCGACTCACAAGGTTCTTGCCCATCCGTTTACCGGACATTGGGAAGACATCGGAACCATCCGGTCATATTTCGACGCCCATATCGCGATGACCAGGGAGAATCCACCGTTCCCGATTTATGAGCCCGGCAAACCCATTTACACAAGGGCCCGCAATCTGCCACCCGCCGTCGTCATGCGATCCAAGATCAAGAACTGCCTGTTTTCCGAAGGTTCCGTCGTTACAGGGGCCGTCGTGCGCGAATCGATTATCGGGGTCAGATCCATTGTAAGGCCGGAAGCAAGGCTCACACAGGTTGTGATGCTTGGGGCCGACTATTACGAAGGGGAAAGGGCGCCGGCCATCTACGGCGACTTCCAGGGTGAACTTCCGCCCATGGGAATCGGGCACGACACCACCCTTGAGAAATGCATAATCGACAAGAACGCAAGGATCGGCAACTTCGTGACAATCACGGCAAAGGAAGACGGCGTGAACATGCAGGGGCCGAATTACTGGGTTTGCGACGGCATCACGGTGATCCCGAAAAATGCCGTGATTCCGGATGGCAGCATCATCTGAACCAGCCGCTGACATACCTGCGAACAAGATTTCAGTCGATTTCGGGACACCACATCTTGCCGACCACTTACCTTCTCAAATGACACCCTCCCCGACAGCCCTGGATTGATTATGGATGTGGGGATTGCGCAAGTAGCTTGTGCATGGATTGTCGATTTCAGGATTATTGCCGCGTCGCGAAGTCGTCAGTTGAAATGGACGTTCGCGGCGTAACCGTCGGAGCCTGCCGTACCGCTTGCACCAAGGGACGGACCACCGGCGCCGCCCTGGCCGCCGGACGCGCTGCCGGTAACAGTGTTTTGGGTTGCGTACGAAGGCTGGGTGCCCTGGCCGTTGAATACGAATACGCCGACCGAGGCGCCGCCGCATCCGCCGCCGCCGCCGCCGCCGTGTCCGCCATCACCACCCTGGCCGCCGCGGCCGCCCTGGCCCATCGCGAATGCCCAGTGACCAAGCACGTTACCGCCGTTGGCACCGTCGCCGCCAAGCCCGCCGGCGCCGCCAAGCCCGCCGTTTCCACCACGGCCGCCCTGGCCGCGGACGATGATGTTGCTGTCCAGAACCGGGTAATCGCTGCTGCCGGCACTGAAACTGATGAACACCGCGAACGCGCCGCCACCGGCCGTGCCGCCGGCAGCATAAGTACCGCCGCACGCGCCGGAACCACCGCCGCCGCCGGAACCGCCAAGGCAGTCATCGGTGCCGGAACAGTTCTCATCGACGTCCGCGCCGCCGCCGGCGCCACCGCCGCCGCCACCGCCGCCGGGCGTTCCGTTGCCGCCGTTGCCGCCGGAAGTCCCAACCCAGTGATTGCCACTGACTGAACCGACATTACTGGCCGGCGGGCAACCCGCCCCGGCGCTTCCGTTCGTGCCGTCGCCGCCGTTGTTGCCGTTCATGCCCGTCGCGCTCTGGCCACCGGCCGAGAACGTCCCGCAGTTGGTTGTGTAACGGTCGTAACCGCCCGTCCCGCCGGTACCCGCCGCGCCTCCAGATACTGCCGGCTGCCCGGTCGTGCCGTTGGACTGCTGAGTATTGCCGCTCGGACAATTGGCGCCGGCGCCTTCGCCCCCGCTTACATCATCAGTGCCGCACGTTCTGGAACCTCCGTCACCGTATGTACCCTGGTTACCAGGGGTGGTGGACAGGTTGTTGCACTGGTTCAACTGGTACTGAGTCGTCTCGATAGTATCCTGACCCGCATTGCCGTTGACCCCGTCCTGTCCGTCAGTACCGCTGCTGCCGTTCGCACCGGCTCCGCCAAAACCGCCGTAAATGATGTTGTCACGGACAACAAGGGCGGACGTGCAGTTCACGATGTAAAGGCCATAGGAGTTTCCACCGGGATTGAAGTTCGCCGGTCCATGAACCAGGAATCCTTCAAACAGCGTTGACGTCGAAATGTTCTGCGCCGTTACAGACATCAGGTGACCGGCGCCCGAGGACGGTCCGCGAATCGTCGTCAAGGTCGTTTCGACATCGCGTTCCCACGTATCCGCGCGGTAGCCGCCCTTCATGTTGATTCCAGCCGTAATCGTCACCGCCTCCGCATACTCGCCGTTCGAAACCAGAACGTTGGTCCTGCCAAGCGTGCCCGCGCGGGTAATACCGTACTGAATCGTCAGGCACGGATACTGACCGATCCCAAGCACCGACGGCGCAAGTCCGCAACCGGCGTTGTCCGCGGCCATCGGATCGTTGTGGGAAACATACACTGCCGTCTCGTCAAGGAAGAACTCGCAGCCGTCGTCCGGAATTTCGTTCAGGTCATACCATCCCGAATCGCAAACCATGTTGCACTTCGGGATCCCGGAAGAATCACATTCGCCGGACGCATTCGGAAGGTCGTAAATCTGCGTGCAGTCCGTGAAGCAGTTTCCACACGCGTCGTCCATCACGTAATAAACACCACTCTTGAACGTTTCGTCCGTCTGACCGTCGCAGTCGTTATCCAGGTAATCGCACGTCTCGGCAGACGGCGTTCCCTGGGTGGCGTTGCATTCAACGCCGGTCTGCGCAACGGTGCACTGCCACGTCCCGGTCGCCTGGCACTGGCCGACGCCCGCGCTGCAAACCTGGCCCTTGGTCGGGAAATCTTCATCGGTAAGGCTGTCACAGTCGTTGTCAAGACCGTCGCACAGTTCGGCAACCGGAGAACCCGGAGTGGCATTGCACTGGACATTGGTCTTGTCGACCGTACACACATAGACGCCACTGGCAACGCATTCACCGACACCGGCCTGGCACGCGGTTCCCTTGTTCAGCCAGGTTTCGTCGGTGTCGCCGTCGCAGTCGTTGTCCAGGTTGTCGCACTGTTCCGCCGTCGGACTGCCCACCACCGCATTGCATTCGACATTGGTCTGATCCGCGCTGCAGACATACACGCCGTTCGCCTGACAGGCCCCGACACCGGCTTCACAGGCCTTGCCCTTGTCCGACCAATTCTCGTCGATGCTGCCGTCGCAGTCGTTGTCCTTGCCGTCGCAGAGTTCCGCAACCGGCAAGCCTTCAACTGCGTTGCATTCCACGCCAGTCATGTCGCCGGAACAGACATATACGCCGTTTGACAGACATTCACCGATACCCGACTGACATGCACGACCCTTGTTAGTCCAGTCCTCATCGATACTGCCGTCGCAGTCGTTGTCCAGGCCGTCGCACTGTTCCAAAACCGGCGCACCCGGGTTGGCGCTGCATTCGACGCCGCTGAGATCAGCCATGCAAGTCCAGACCCCGCTGGCAAGGCATTCGCCGACGCCTTCCTGGCAGGCTGTGCCCTTGTTCGTCCAGGTCTCGTCGATGCTGCCGTCGCAGTCATTGTCCAGTCCATCGCACTGTTCCGCGACCGGCGCGCCCGGTTCAGCGTCGCATTCGATCCCGGCCAGATCCGCCGTGCAGACCCAGACACCGGTATCAAAACATTCGCCAACGCCTTCCTGACAGGCTCGACCCTTGTTCGTCCA
>Ga0116178_10002387_pt1 | contig 14830 bp, 12 predicted proteins | sample AD_STIC12_MetaG_FD_89880 | JGI IMG/M metagenome (GOLD analysis project Ga0116178, IMG submission 89880) | Active sludge microbial communities of municipal wastewater-treating anaerobic digesters from USA - AD_STIC12_MetaG | ecosystem: Engineered > Bioreactor > Anaerobic > Digestate | place: USA... | reverse complement strand
TGGCTTGCCTTTCATCGGCAATCCGGCTGAATATCTGAGCAGCAACCTCACCATTAAGCCCTACATGCATAAGGCAAAGGGACAGGAAAGCTATCCTGATATCATGTTGCAATGCTCAGCTTTGACCGACAGCGCAAGCTTCTTACGCTTAATCGAAACCAACCAGGGCCTTTCCACGGTCTCATATTTCAAGGAATCAACCCCTACGGTTCCAAATCTGTTGCTACCTGGCACCAGTGTGGTTTACAGACTGGGATGCAAGCCGACAGATTGGGGAATAAAGCCACCCACGCAGGCGGAGTATGAGCTATACAATAACAAGGCCGTTGGCATCCGTCATATAAATGTCCAAGGTGGTCGCACCTGGATGTATGGATTCCCGCTCTCCTTCATGTATGGGCCTCACGCCAAAGCCATGATGAACAAAGTTCTTAGCGAAATCTAAACCGATTGCCCTAACAAACATAAAGAAACCGGCAATACCTCATTGGTGTTGCCGGTTCTCTTAATCGGGCTTAAAAAGCTTTATGATTGAGCCAGATGCCACATGAGCTCAATGCCTACATCTATGCTTTTCTCTGAGGGCAGAAAACGTGGCGAATGAAGCGGTTGCGGGCAATCCGAACCCAGCCAAAACAGCAAGCCGGGATACAGGGTGGTAAAGAAGCCAAAATCCTCTCCCGTCATGGCGATCTCCGCTTCCTGATAGGTAACTCCCACAGCTTCACAAGCGTGCACAAGCTGCTTGACCAATTTAGCATCATTGACTACCGCATCATAGCTGCAGAGGAAATCCACCTGAAAGGTAGAATCCGTCAGCGCTGCAGCCTCTCTTGCATTCTCCAGGGTGAGCTGGTTCATCCTGTCTCTGCTCTCGCGCTTGATGCTGCGGTGCGTGCCTTCCAAGCTGCAGGATTCGGCGATCACGTTGCGGATGCTGCCGCCATCGATTTTGCCAATATGATAGATAACTCGTTCATCTTTGGCCAATTGAGCGATGTCGTCCCGCATCATCTGTGCAAAAGCGATGGCCGAGGCGATGGCGTCTTTTCCCTTTTCCGGGAAGGCTACATGCGCACTTTTACCCCAGAATTTCACATCAAACTCCTGCGGAATGCCGAAGAACACGCCCGCCCTGCTGCTGACGGTTCCCACGGGCAGATCGCTGGCTATGTGAAGAGCGGTAGCTGCTTCAATCTCATATCTTTGGATAATGCCCTCATTCAGAATGCTCATCGCGCCGCCTTTGCCCTCTTCCGCAGGTTGGAAGAGGAAGAGCAGGTTCTGCTTCGGTGCATGAATTAAACATCTGCAAATCAAACCCATCAGCACAGTCATATGCACGTCATGCCCGCAGGCATGCATGCGTCCGGGAGTCAAAGAAGCAAAGTCGCAGCCAGTGTCTTCTAGGATGGGCAGGGCGTCCATATCTGCTCGAAAAAACCGGTAATCACCCTCGCCCGAGCTGTATTCCACCAAGATGCCCAAACTGTTTTTAAAGCGGTGAATCTTGAATTTGGAGGCATTCTGCGGGTGCGCTTGCATCTGTTTTTCCAAAAAGTCCATCAGCAGGGCAGCCGTCTCATGTTCCTCAAAAGCCAGCTCCGGGTTTTGATGCAGGTTTTTCCTCAGCTCATATAAATCTTTCATCTTTAAGCCTCATATCCAGCGTGCTTTAGCATAATCCTAACAGCGTTAGTAGCAGCGCCCAGGCGGATGTTGTGAGCCACATTCCAGAAGGCGAGGCTATAATCATCTCCGCCATGGCGCAATCTGGAAACGTGGCTCTCGTTTGAGGAACCCAAGTCCAGCGGCGTGGTGAAAGTATTGGCAGAAAAGCTGATAGCTTCAGCTTGGCTCAGCTTCTCTTCTGCCAAAGCCAAGACCACCTTCTGCTCAAACTCCGCATAAACGCTGATGCTGTGCCCATACATCACCGGCACTCTCACCGTGGTGGCGCATACATGTATCTTTTCATTTGCCAAAATCTTACAGGTCTCACTGTGCATCTTTTCCTCTTCGGCACAGTAGCCATCATCCAGCCAGGCTCCGATCTGTGGGATCAGATTCAAATCTATCACCGCTGGATAATCTCCCAAATCATCACTACCTTCCCGCTGCGCCTGCAAGGTGGCTAAGCCCTTGTGTCCACTACCGGATACGGATTGATAGGTGCTCACCACAACTTTTCGCAGACCAAACAGCTTATCCAATACTGCTAAAGGTAGTACCATCTGAATGGTTGAGCAGTTGGGATTGGCCACAATGCCCTTGTAACCCTTGAGCAGAGAGCCGTTTATCTCTGGAACCACCAGCGGGATGCCCTCGTCTTTGCGAAAGGCGGATGAGTTGTCTATCACGAGTTGACAGGCTTTCGTTGCCTCCGGCGCTTGTGCCTTTGCTATGCCACTTCCGGCAGAAAACAAGATGTAATCGTAGGACTTATCCCACGCTGCGGCAGTGAGTTCCATCACCTGTATGGCACTGTCCATGTAGTAGAGGGTGCTTCCGGCAGAGCGTTTGGAGGCATAGAGATCCAGTTGGCTGACAGGAACTTCAAATTCTACCAAGTTTCGGATCATCATTCTGCCAACTTCTCCCGTGGCACCAACAATGGCTATCTTCATATATACTATCCTCGTATATGCGTATTCTTTCAATGACCTATTTCGCTTATACGTCACTTTTGTCAAGGCAAAACTTGACAAAAATCGGCTCTTCACTTTTCTGGAACGAGATTGCGCCCCAGTAGCTCAGGGGATAGAGCAGCGGTTTCCTAAACCGTTGGTCGGATGTTCGATTCATCCTTGGGGCGCCATCTTAATTTATAAGGGATTTAGATGGAAAAGCTTCTGCCCGGCCAGATGGCCTTCTTTTACCACCGCTCAGAGCTGCAGCTTGGGCTCGTGACTGCCGTGCACGATAATGTGCTCGCTCTCACCGATACGAATGGGCAAAAGCACCAGTTTCCTCACTCCAGAATTTGCCTGAACAGCTCGGAAACATTCGATACTAAAGACCCCCTCGCTCAACTCCAGAAGTTTCAAAACCAGATGCAGCAGGAGGCAGATATCCTCTGTCATATCAAAGAGTTGATGCAGGATCACCAAGGGCGCAGCTTCGACCAAATCATAGAGCAACTCAATCCCAGCTCCGATGTGCAGCTCTTCTCAGCCTTCTATCAACTTTCCTGTCTCCCAACTGTTTTTTCCCACAGAAAGGGTGTGTTCCATCTCTTGACGCCCACTCAGCAGCAGGAAGCGGAAGCGCTGTTGCGGGAAAAGCAGGCGAGGCAAGACTTCTTAGCTCAGGTGAAAGAATGGCTCTCAAAGCCTGAAACGGCTCTGGATGCCGGCACCAAATTCCAACTGGCGCAAGAACTTAGAGACCTGCAACAAGAGGACGTCCATCACGACCTTACCGTTTTGCTCAAGAAGCGCTTATCCCATCAGCCAGAGCAGCTCATCGCCCTGCGTCGCAGCTTGGGCGATTTGCCACCCCAAGAAGATCCGGTCTTGGATGCCTCCGGACTTCCCTTGCTACACTCGGACTTTATCTGGAGCCAAGAGTTTGGTATAGTAACAGATAGATCCTTAGCTGAGGTGGAGGCTTTCAGCATAGATGACGTCGGTACCCAAGATTTTGACGATGCCATCAGCCTTACACCCAAGGAGGATTGCTGGCTTTTGGGCGTGCATGTTTCTGATGTCGCTTCGGTCTTGCTTCAAGGTAGTCCCGCCTTTACTGATGCCATTACCAGAGCTTCTTCCATGTATCTGGCGCATACCAAGATCAACATGCTGCCCACCTTCTTATGTGAGGACAAATGCAGCCTCAAAGCCACTCAGACCCGTCCCGTGCTCTCTCTTTACTGCGAGATCGACAGCCAGCAACACATTGGTGCTTGGCACTTTAAGCTGGAAAGCCTCAAGGTGAAGGCCAACCTCTGCTACAAGGAAGCGGATCCGCTCATCACCACAACGCCGTGGAATAAACTAAAGCTTTTTGCCGATAAACTGCATTCAGAGCGGGATTTCACCATCCCCAAGGCCAAGTTTCTCTATCAACTCAAGGTGGAAGGAAGCCAGATCCGCATGGTGCGCACCGATTTACACAGTCCTGCCCGCCTGATGATGGAAGAGCTGATGATCCTCTACAACCGGCTTTTTGCCTCCGCTGCAAGTGACAATCTGCTCAAATTGATCTATCGAAATGTCGAGACCAGCGAAGCGCAAACCCCTTGTAGTAACAACACTTCCCCAGTCAGGGCGCAGGTATATCTTTCTCCCGAACCCAAATATCACAACGGTATAGGTGTGAAGGCTTATCTGCATGCCACATCACCGATTAGACGTGCTGTTGATCTCATCAACCAAGCCCAATTTGTTGCATGGCTAAAGAGTGAACCAGACCCCTATAGCCAGGCCGATCTGGAGATGCTCATTCCAAGGATAGAAAAGCGACTCAGGTTGCAGCGGGAGACGCAGCGTCAAAGCGAAAGATACTGGTTGCTCAGGTATCTTCAGTCTAACTGGATGAATATCCCCATCAACGCAATCATGGTGCGCAGTTTTGTACGTGGCTGCCTACTTGAGCTTGTCCCTTGGGGCTTCAGAATCGTGGTGGAATGCGACAATCTACCGCATCCAGACGAAGAGGTCAAGCTGGTGCTCACTCAAGTCGATCCCCTCAAAGGCTATTGCAGAGCCGATCTTATTAGTTAATCACGCAATATGCTCTTGACATAAAAGAGAGCTTCGCAAACTTTGGCCTCAGTCATTCTCCGCCCTGATTTTATCACGGAGCGGGACGAGAAAAAACACTCCTTGGAGCCCAATATGCCATTCAATATCTTCGTTACCCGCAAGATCCCCCAAGCAGGTTTAGACCTCTTGTCGCCCACCTTTTCTGTGAGTGTAAACCCCTTTGATCGCGATCTTAGAAGATCGGAACTCATTGAGCACACTAAAGATGCGGATGCGCTTATCTGTCTTTTGACAGATGTTATCGACCGCAGCGTGATCGACTCCGCACCCCGCCTCAAGTGCATTTCCAACTACGCCGTCGGTTACAACAACATCGATGTTGAATACGCAACTTCCAATGGCATAGTGGTTTGCAACACACCCGGCGTGCTCACGGAATCCACGGCAGACCTCGCTTGGGCTCTGATCATGAGCTGCGCCAGAAGAATCGTGGAAAGCGACAGATTCACCCGAGCCTCCCACTTCAAAGGCTGGGAGCCGATGTTGATGCTGGGACAGGATGTTCACAACAAAACCCTCGGCATCGTGGGCATGGGCAGGATAGGACTTGCGGTCGCCAGACGTGCTAAAGGCTTCAATATGAAGGTGCTTGGCTACAATCGCAGCCCCCAGAAAGCAGAGGAAAAAGAGCTCTGGCAACAGGTAGACCTACCCACCCTACTGCAGGAATCCGACTTCGTGAGCCTGCATCTGCCGCTCACCGACGAAACACACCATCTGCTTGGTGAAAAAGAACTTAGAATGATGAAGAGAAACGCCATCCTGATCAACACCGCCAGAGGAGCTGTGGTAGACGAAACCGCCCTCATCCGGCTGCTCAAGCAGGAAAGAATCGCAGGAGCCGGCTTTGACGTCTACGAGCAGGAACCTTACATCCCCAAAGAGCTGATGGAGCTCAAAAATGTTGTGCTGCTTCCACATATCGGCTCCGCCAGCATTGAAACCAGAACAGAAATGGCGATCATGGCCGCCAAAAACGCCATCGCGGTGATCAAGGAAAAAGAGCCGCTGGCGAGAGTGAATTAGCCCATGTCACTATATATTGTAACCCCATAAAAATAAATACGATACGAGAGGAATACGTATGAAAACTACTCAGGAAAAGCAACAGGCAGCCGCAAAAGAGCGCGATGCAGGTCTAAACTGCGCCCAAAGCGTCCTAAAGCAGTTTGTCGACCCCGCCCATGAAGAGTATGCCACCAAGATTTGCGCCGGATTTGGCGGCGGCATGAAAACGGGGAACGTTTGCGGAGCTCTTACCGCCGGTATTATGGCTCTGGGACAGAATTTGGCAAGTGCAGACCCAAGCTGTAACACCCTCGCTGATGAGCCGGCCAGAGAGCTGACCCGCCGCTTCTTGGAAACAATGGGACATGCCGACTGCTTGGACATCATAGGCTACAACGTAAACATCCCGGAAGAAAGGGAAGTGGCCGCCAGTAAAGGAATTATGGCAAAACAATGCAAGCTGGCAATCAATACGGTAATTGAGATCGTGGATGAAATGATAGCCGCAAAAGCTGCTAAATAAATCACCAAGTTTTTCCGGTATAAATTCTACATGAAAGCTGCTAATTTATTGGCAGCTTTCTGCTTATCCTGAATTATGCAATCGGCTCTATCCCTATGGTTGAGCTTTTCTTCCCCTCATCTACAACTGTACGGGCGGTCACTGAACCGCCGCATGTAGGGTCGGTCGCTGAACCGACCATGTGCAGACTGTCCCCGTACGGGGTCCTCTGTACATCCAGCGGTGCGGCTAACGCCGGTACCTTCGGTGCGCAGCGAGTGCCCGTACAGGGTGCCATTTTGGGCCTTAATCACCCCTGAAAAACCGAGAATATATCAAAACATTTGACTTTTTGAAAAGGTTCACCTTCTTTCTTGGCCATTCCCCTCCCAAACGTGTAACCTATTGCAATCCCATGCCATTCCTGCTCAATGGAGGAGGAGCCGAGCAGGGGCGGGGCAGGGACGCCGCATAAACAGCGGCTTTAAGGTGGGTCAAAAAAGGCCGTTTCCTGTTACTTTTTTCCGTCCGACAGTCAAATATTTCAGAAAGACCTGCTTTTCCCGACACCCGTGCGCGGAAATGAACACCTACTAAAATAGTAGGTGTTTCGAGAGTAAAATGAATCCGGTTTGCATAAAGGGTGGTGAGGAGGAAAAAGGGAAAGGTTTTGAAAAGGGCAATCGTAATAGGCATAACTGATTGGTATGAAGTTAGTAAACCTCTCCTTTTATTCATAATTCTTTACATTTCGCTTGACATATGAGGCACCTACAAAATAGTGCTCTCAAGTATGTGCATCTCTAGCTCAGTCGGTAGAGCAACTGACTCTTAATCAGTGGGTCCGGGGTTCGAATCCCCGGAGATGTACCATCTTTTTAAAATCACGGTGATTTGCCCTTTGCTCCGTGTGACAAATGTGCTAAAGTGCGGCTTCTTCTCTAAAGAATGACCGGCTTTAGCAGCCGGTCATCTGCTTTTGGGCAGGTTATTTATAAAAAAACAATAAACCTAAGAGGAGAAAAGAGATGAGTGCACTTAATGCCAATCTCCCTTGTGACAAGAATGCTTACGTTTTCACCAGTGAATCCGTGAGCGAGGGGCATCCGGACAAGGTTTGTGACCAAGTTTCGGATGCTGTTTTGGATGCGTATTTAGCTCAGGATCCCAATAGCCGTGTAGCTTGCGAGACCCTCTGCACCAAGAATCTTCTGATCATGGCTGGCGAAACTTCCAGCACCAAGAAATTGGATTTGGACCTTGAATCCATAGCCCGCAAGGTTATCAAAGATATAGGCTATATCTACCCGGATAAGGGTTTTGGCTTCAATTGCAAGATCCAAAACTACATGCACAATCAAGAGGCCGATCTGGCCAGAAATACAGGTGCTGGTGACCAAGGCTTGATGTTTGGTTATGCCTGCAATCAGACGCGTCAGATGATGCCTATTCCCATCACTATGGCTCACGATCTGCTGCTTAAACTCAGTACGCTTCGTAAAGACGGCACCTTGCCGCAGTTGCTTCCGGATGCCAAATCGCAGGTCAGTATGCGCTTTTGTGGTCATAAAGCCACATCTTTGGAAACATTGGTGATTTCCACAAACCATCAACCTCTGGATGAAAAGGGCTTTGCCCAGCTCAAAGAAGCCATCACCGAGCTGGTGATCTATCCCACCATCCAAGCGATGGAAGACGATGAGCATACGACAGTTAAGGCTAACAACTACGAGATCAAAATCAATCCCTTGGGCATGTGGGAAGATGGCGGTCCGGCTGCGGATTGCGGTCTCACTGGTCGTAAAATCATCGTAGACACCTACGGTGGTTGGGCTCCACATGGCGGCGGTGCTTTTTCTGGTAAAGACCCCAGCAAGGTGGATCGCAGTGCGTCCTACATGGCGCGGCATATCGCCAAAAGCGTGGTTGGTTCGGGTTTGGCAGAAGAATGTCTGATCCAGATTTCTTTTGTGATCGGTGATCATGAGCCTATCTCTTTGATGGTAGACACCTTCGATACCGGCGTTATGCCCAATCCGGAGATAGAAAAGCTGATAAGAAGCAATTTTGACTTGACAGTAAAGGGAATCATAGAATATCTCGACCTTAAGAAAGCAATATATCTGCCCACGGCGTCCTACGGTCATTTCGGTAGAGAGGATCAGGACTTTAGCTGGGAGAGAATACACAAGCTATCTTAAGGCAAGAATTATGAATCTATATAATAAGTTAAAGCAGGCGCAGACCTTCTTTTTGATCGCTGGGCCTTGCGTGGTGGAAGAATATGCCATCATGAAAGAGGTGGCAGAAAAGCTGTGCGAGCTGAGCGAGAAGCTGAGCATCCCTCTGGTGTTTAAGGCTTCTTACAGCAAGGCAAATCGCAGCTCGGTGGCCTCTGCTTCTGGGCCGGGCATTGATGAGGGCTTGGAGCTCTTGCAGAGGCTAAAAGGCGAGTATGGCTTTGCTGTGCTCACGGATGTGCACGAAAGTGACGAGGTGGAAAAGGCTGCTAAAGTGTGTGATATATTGCAGATACCGGCCTTTTTATCCCGGCAGACTTTCCTGATTCAGGCGGCTGCGCAGACTTCGCGTATCATCAATATCAAGAAGGGACAGTTTATGGCGCCGGAAGACATGCACGCTGCGGCAAAGAAGGCCAGTAGTGCGGGGAACGAACAGATTTTGCTCACCGAACGCGGGGCAAGCTTTGGCTATCACAACCTGGTGGTGGACTTCCGCAGCTTTCCCATCATGGCGGAAAGCGGCTTCCCGATAGTCTATGACGTGACGCATTCGCTGCAAAGACCCTCGATCGGCAACGTGTCCGGTGGAGCACCGGAGTACGCGTCCATGATGGCATCTGCTGCAATCGCAACAGGATACGTGCAAGGTCTTTTCATCGAGACTCATCCCAATCCAGCGCAAGCGCTCAGCGATGCAGCCAGCATGTTGCCTTTAAATGAGCTTGAAGCCTTGTTAATCCGTGCTAAAAGGATGAAAGAGACGTTTATCTGAGGGAGGTGAAGAAAAGGTGTTTAAAGAGATTGTGAAACCCCGGAAACCGGCTGTGAACTGGGATAAGATAAAGCTTTTGGCCTTTGATTGTGATGGTGTGCTCACCCAGGGTGGGATCATCTATGGCAATGAAGGGCAGGAACTTAAGGATTTTGATGCCCGCGATGGACTGGGCTTTATGATGCTGCGGTCTACGGATATTCAGACGGCTGTGATCACGGGACGCACTTCTGAAGCGTTGGCACGCCGGTGTCAAGACCTAAAGATTGATCATGTCTACCAGAAGATTCCCTATAAACTCAAGCTCGCAGAAGAACTGCTGAAAAAACTGGGCTTGGGCTTTGAAAATATGCTGTTTATGGGCGATGACTGGAATGATTTTCCCCTGATGAAGGCCGTGGCGGTGTCTGTCTGTCCTGCCGATGCTGCGGCTGGGATTCCGCAATTGGTGGATTATGTGACACAAGCCAAGGGCGGCGAAGGCGCAGTGCGCGAGTGCATCGAGATGGTGCTCAAGAAGAAAGGAATTTATGAGCAGGCGATTCAGGCTTATCTGGCGAGGATTTCTTAGCCTCCTCTTGCTTTTCTGGGCCTTGGCTCTTATCTCCTGTAAAGGGCAAGATTTAACTATCGCTACAGAAAGGTCTGACCTCAGTTTGCCAGATGAAACCAGCGAAAAAGTGACCATCCTGGAATATGTGGGAGATCACGTGGAATACGAGCTTTACGCCAAAAAGATAGACCGCTGGTATGAAAAGAGGATGCTCAAGGCAATTGATGTGAGGATAACATCAATGGATCCTAAGACCAAGCTTCCCACATATTTAAGTGCAGATTCAACCATCGTGGATGATACCAGAAACATGATCTTTGCCTATGGGAATGTGGTCTTGAGTTCGCCTTCAGGTAAGGTGTATGGCGGTTCTATGGTCTGGGATAGGAATACGGATGAGATCACAGTGCCAGGGAAAGTGACGCTGGAAAATGATGGTAACATTCTGAGGGGAGAAAGCTTACGCACCAATCCGGCGGTGGATTTTGCCTATATGGACATCGTGAGTGCAGATGGAAAGTTTGATGAAGCGGATTTCAATTGGTAGCCTGCTTTTGCTGCTGATACTCTGCATTTGGGCTAAGCCGGCGTCCAAGCAGGAAAGCTTCAAACTCATCCATTCTGACAAACTTTTTCTGAACCGTATGCACAATGAGCAGGTCTTGGAGCTCAGCGGTAAGGTGCATTTCTTCTATGGAGATACGGAGTTTAAGAGCGATCGGGCTTATCTCTTTGATACCTCCAAAGTGGCGCGCTTGGATGGGAATGTGAGGGTTAGCAACGATTCTTTGGCTATCGTGGCGGATAGCGTGGCCTATTATCGCTACTCGGAAGAGCTGAATTTGGGTGGGAAAGTGAGGATCACTGAACAGCGTAAGGATGGCTCCTTTAGATGGTTTGAGAGCGATTATGGGGTCTACAGGCGGGATTTGGATCAGCTCACCGTGTGGAAGGATGTGCGTGCTTGGGATAAGGATGAGGATGCTCTGGCCAGTTGTGGCTATGCGTTTTGGGATAGAAAGGCTGGCTATGCCTACATGATCGAAGAGCCTCAGATCAGGTCCAATGCGCCGGATAGCCTCTTTATCCGGGCGGACAAGATCGAATATCATCACGAAGACCGCAAGATCATTGCCACCTTCAATGCCTTCGTCAGCAGTGTAGATTATCAGGTCAAGAGCGACTTCCTCATCTACCTGCTCAATGAGGAAAAGGTGGTCTTCACGGGGAAGCCGTCTTTCAGTTCGGACTACGCAATTGCCACTGCAGAAGAATTTTACCTCTATCTGGATGAACGGAAGCTTCAGCGGGCAGAGCTGCAGGATAGCTGCAGGGTGTTCTTTTCCCAAGAACGGGGCGGCGAGAAGGAAAACGTGGTGGAGGCTGGCTTTGTGAGCCTCGCTTTCCAGGATGATGGCATTGAATCCTTCAGTGCTTCAAATAAGGTGAGCTACTCTTTCCACCGGCCTGAAGGCGAAAAAGAAGACGAGTTTTTCAACGTGGCAAAAGGCGAGTTTTTGGAGGCGAAGTTTACGAGTGATAACAAGTTAGAGCTGATGAGGATGAGTCAGGGCATTCGAGGCAGCTACAAATTCTATAACAAGCCTTGACAACGGCTGAATTCCAGCTAAATTTTAGGGTATGAAGACACAAACGATAAGAGCTCACAACTTGGTGAAAATCTACGGGCGGCGCACCGTGGTCAACGATCTCTCCCTTGAGATCAAGCAAGGTGAAGTTGTAGCTATTTTGGGGCCGAATGGGGCTGGAAAGACTACCACGTTTTACATGATCATCGGCTTGGCTAAACCCAATCGAGGCAAAGTGATGCTGGATGATAAAGAAATCACTCGTCTTCCCATGTACAAGCGTGCACGGTTGGGGCTGGGCTATCTGGCTCAAGCTCCCTCTATCTTTGCCAAATTGAGCGTTCAGGACAATATCCTGGCCATTTTGCAGACGCTCAAGCTGCCCAAATCAGAGCAAAAGCGTCGTTTGGAAGAGGCTCTAAGCGAGCTTGGTCTCACAAAGCTTGCCAAACAAAAGGCATACACGCTTTCGGGTGGCGAACGCAGGAAACTGGAGATCACCCGTGCGCTGGTGACTTCGCCCGCTTTCATCTTCATGGATGAGCCTTTTGCGGGTGTGGATCCAATAGCTGTGGCGGATATTCAGGATATCATTGGCAAGCTTAGAGATAAGAACATCGGAGTGATGATTACGGATCATAACGTGATCGAGACTTTGAAAATCGTCAATCGTGCTTATATTATTTTCGAAGGGAAGGTGATCGTCTCCGGATCTTCACGTGAGCTTATCAACGATGAAAAGGCTCGGCAAGTGTATCTGGGAGAACGCTTTCTCAGTAACCCTTTTGAGTGATAATCATGCAATTTAGTCAACACCTCGGTCTACGTCAAAAGCAGGAGCTTGCTCTCAAGCCCAAGATGCTGCAATCTCTCAAAATGTTGGCATTGCCCATTTTGGAGCTGGAAAGCTATATCAAACAGGAGCTTGAAAGCAACCCACTTTTGGAGATCAGAGAAGAAAAGGACGAGGAGACTACAGATGAAACCACGCTCAAGGAAAACAGGGAAAACGCTGCCTCCATCGAAGATCAGGATGGCTTGGACAGCGAGTCAAACACCATAGACGAGGTCAAGGAGCTCACGGAAATCCTTGATCAATGGAACGAATATCACTATTCATACACCTCCAGAAGAGAGGATTATGACGTGGAGCAACCGGAGCGGCAGATCGTCTATGAGGAAGATGGACGCAGCAACTACCTGGATCAGCTAAACGCCTATGACCTGAGCGAGGCGGAGCTGGATTTCTGCAACGAATTGCTGGATAGCTGCGACAGCTTTGGCTTCTTGCCCCAAGGCTATGATATCGCTGCTGCAGGAAGAATCTTTAAGCTCTGTCCCAGGCGTGCTGAGGAGCTGCATCAGCTCATGCTGCATCTCAGTCCGAAAGGCATCACAGCCCTCGATATTTCACAAAGCTTGCTGGCTCAGTTGTCTGAAGAGCAGCGTGGGAACCGCATCTTGGTGGGCTTGGTCACAGATCAGTTTGACAACCTCATCCACCGTCGCTATCAAAAGCTTGCTTCGCATTTTGGCGTCTCAGAAGAGACCATCCTCATGGCAAAAGAGCAGGTTGCACGCCTTGATCCCAAGCCCGGATTGCGCATCCAGCCATCCAACGCCAGCTACGTCTTTCCAGATCTCACATGGAAGCTGGTGGATGGCGAATATGTGGTGATTCTCAACGATCAAATCACACCCAACATCATCATCAGCCCTCGCTACAGAAAGCTGATTACCAGAGGGTTTTCGGATAGGGAGACGCTGAGCTTCGTCCGCAGTAGAGTCAATTCCGCCAAGTTTTTGATCAAGTCCATCCACATGCGCATGCGCACCTTAGAAAAGGTCTCGCTCTCCATCATCAAGCATCAAAAGGACTTTTTCTACTCCGGCACAGGCATCCTGAAACCGCTCACCTACTCAGTGATAGCGCAGGATGTGGGTGTGAATGAATCCACCATATCTAGGGTTGTCAGCCACAAATATGCGGAAACACCCTACGGAATCTTTCCGTTGAAGGACTTTTTTACCAGCACAGCCGGCTTGGATCAAAACTTTGAAAGCATCTCACGTCAACACGTTAAGAGCCAGATCACCCTCATGGTGGAATGTGAAGATAAGGATCAGCCCTTGAGCGATCAAGACCTCATGGATAAGCTCAAAGAACAAGGAATTACAGTATCGAGACGCATTGTAGCCAAGTATAGGCAGGAGCTTGGCATTCTCAATAGCCGTCTGAGAAGGAGTTGATAGAACAAAATGAAAGAATATCAAGTAGTGATCATCGGTGGAGGCCCTGGTGGTTATGAGACGGCCATCCGTCTCGCTCAATATGGCATCTCTTGCGCTGTGGTGGAGTCGCAGCGCTTGGGTGGTGTGTGTCTCAATTGTGGTTGCATTCCCACCAAAGCTCTGGTGAAGAGCGCAGAGCTGTATCGTGAAATGAAAGAAGCTGATCGATTTGGCTTGCCTGCTGCCAATCTGCCCGTGGATTATGCTCAGGTGTTTGAACGCAAGAACAAGATTGTGGAGCAGTTGGTGGGCGGCATAGAGTTTTTATTCAAAAAGCGCTCCATTGAAGTGATCAAGGCGAGAGCCACTGCTATTGCTCCTCTGGGAGACAAATGGAAGATCATGCTGGATTCCGGTGAAGAGCTGAGCGGCGAGCGTGTGATTCTTGCTACCGGCTCCATCTCCAAAACTTTGCCCAACATCACGATAGATGAAGTGGATGTGCTGTCTTCCACTGGGATTTTAGCTTTAGACAAGCTGCCCAAAAGCCTTGCTGTGATCGGTGGCGGCGTGATCGGTTGCGAATTTGCCTCCATCATGAATAGCTTTGGCGTAGAGGTGCATATCATCGAGTTTCTGCCCCGCATCGTGGCTCTGGAAGACGACGAAATGTGTAGACGCTTGGCTCCCGCCCTCAAGAAACAAGGTATCAAGATCAGCACCAACGTGGGCTTGCAATCCATCAAGAAGACGGATGCAGGCTTGGAACTGGGGCTTTCCAACGACAGCACTTTGACAGTGGAAAAGGTGCTGATGAGCGTGGGCAGAGCACCGAACCTGGATATAGACTTTCCTGCAGAAGCACCCGAGATGGAAAAGGGCGCTGTGGTCATTGACGACCAGATGCGCACTTCCCTCAAGGGCATCTTTGCCATCGGTGACGTGACCGGAAAGCTGGCTTTGGCGCACACTGCATCCAAGCAGGGCTTGATGGTGGCAGAGCTGATCAAGGACGAATTTGAAGGCAAAGAAAGCCATATCCAGCCACTCAATTATGCCAATATCCCCCGTTGCACCTTCACCTCACCCGAGCTGGCTTCGGTGGGGCTTTCCGAAGCAGAGGCCAAGGAAAAGTATGGCGAGATCATCGTGGGTAAGTTCCCCT
>Ga0116178_10002380_pt1 | contig 14841 bp, 14 predicted proteins | sample AD_STIC12_MetaG_FD_89880 | JGI IMG/M metagenome (GOLD analysis project Ga0116178, IMG submission 89880) | Active sludge microbial communities of municipal wastewater-treating anaerobic digesters from USA - AD_STIC12_MetaG | ecosystem: Engineered > Bioreactor > Anaerobic > Digestate | place: USA... | reverse complement strand
TGACGCGACGAACATGTCTCGCCCTCCTGGCCGCGATCGCCATCGGTCAGGTGTTCGTTTCGGGCTCTCGGGCGGATGATGCGCTCGTGACCGTCAAGCGTCTCGTCTCCCCGCGCTCCGCTTCCGTCGACCGCATCATACCCTCGCCCGACGGCGCTCGCGCCGCGGTCCTGTATGCAAAGGGCGAAGCGCGGTATATCCAGGTGGGCGACCGGCTCTATGCGGGCGATGATAGCATGTCCGGTTTCACCTTCAGCGCGAACGGCGCGCGATACGCCTTCTGGTATCGCAGCCCCACCTCGACGCAGACGCTGTACAATGCGTGCTTGTCGAAGCCCATCGCCACAACCCATTGCTGTTACGACCTTGCGACATGCAATTGGAGCATATTGGGAGGGGGCGGGAAATACACTCCGATTCGGAAGTGGTCGTATTATATTCAGGTCGATACGGAAACGCATGGACCATTTGACAATCTCTTCATCACGCCGCGGCTGCACGATCCGCGGGGACGCCACTCTGATATTCGTTACGCAAGCGATTCCTTCGTGTCGTTCAGTCCCGTGAGTGGGGATGTCGCTTTCGGGGGCATGCGGGACAAGCAAACGTTTGTCCGCATAGCCAACAGATCGATCGGTCCCTATGGGTACAGCGAGATGGGGCACACGAACGTCTATCTGCATTTCAGCGACGATCTCGGTCTCTTTGGCTATGAGTATGAAAAGATGGAGCGCGGGGATCGGTTTGGCGTTATCAGGTATGCGCAAATCGGCGGAACAACCTACGGCCCGTATGATTTCCTAAAGCATCTCACCGTAACCGCGAACGGGGCATGGGCCTTCGCCTACCAGAAGGGTGACGGATATTATGTGAAGCTCAAGGGCGCTGATATCGGCCCATTCCCCGTTATCAGGGGCTTCGGCCTGAGCGATGATGGCAGGAGGTACTATGTCTGGTATCGCGAGCAGCAGGCGAACTATCTTCGTGTTAACGATGCAGTGACCCGGCTGTCGCACGATGGTGATGGGATAACTGATATATTTGCGAACCGGGGCCTTTCGAAGATCGCGGTGAGATACATGAAAGGGAGCGATTACTATATCGACATCGACGGGAAGACCTACGGGCCCTCGGATTATCACGGGAGCATCGGCATCCGTTTCGGCGATACGGGCGACGGGTACGCCGTCTGGCATGCGCTGCCCGGGAGGCCCGCACGGTGCTATCTGCACCTGCCCGGAAAGACCATAGGGCCCTATGCTTCGATCAAGCTCGAGCGCCTGTCCCCGGACGGCCTGCGCTACGGGATTGTATATCAAAAGGACGGAAAGCGCTTTGCCGGGACGACGGATGCGACCCATGGTCCATTTGAAAGCGTCGTCGAGACGGCATTCAGCGACGACGCGCGTCGATGCGCCGTCATCTACAGTTCGCCCAAAAAAATCGGCAGCTGGGACTGTTACGTTCGCGTGGACGGGAAGGTGTTCGGCCCGTATCGGGATGCGCGAAATTTTTCGTTCTCACCGGATGGCCGTCGGTATGGTTTCACCTTTCATGCGCACGGTGACGGCCGGATGGTGTCGGCGGTCGTCGACGGTACTGCCATTCCGCGCTTCGCGGTCGCGCCGGCGGCGTTTTCGTTCACGAAGGACAATCGCGCCATTCTCGCCTATTGCGACAATGCGAACGTAACGGTGCGCGAGGTCCGGTAACGGACGGGGGATGATTCCGTCGCGGCCGCGCCGGTTTCCTCCTCAGGATTCGCCGCCCGCGCCACTGATCTGCCTGCGCATCTTCACATGCCCCACGAACATCGCCACTCCCGCCGCGAGCAGGAACAGGCACAGCGCGCTGATGCCGATGAGGTCCACCAGGCCCTTGCCAAGCGGATCGGCGAGTTTCGACAGGCTGAAATAGGCGAACACGCCCGTCATGGCAATGATGAACACGCCCACCATGACGAAGGCGAGTCCCTTTTTGAAGAGCCAGTAGACGAGAAAAAGCCCCAGCGCCAGGCCCAGGAGCGGTCCCCAGATATATTGCGTCAGGCACAGCGCGGCGAAGATGAACGGGCTGTCCTGCGAGCGGATTTGCCAACTCTCGGTGATCCAGACATGCGCGCCTCCCGTTCGGAGGAGAGCGACGGCAAGGAAGATGGCGTATGCGGCCGCGCTTATCGCCACGAAGGCGATCAGCGATCCTTTATGTTTGTTCGTCATGTTTGCAGCAACCGTTCGCTTGGAGCGGTAGGAGCGCAGCCGTCAATGCTCGTTGCGCCAACAAATGCGGGTGCGTGTATGCCGGGAGAGGGCATGGCGAATTCGGCGCGCTTCGGTTACGATTTCTTGATTACGCGTACGGCGATGGACGCGATGAAAACGCCGGTAAAGACCGCGCACGCGATCGCGAAACCGCGCCGTAAGAGCGCGAAGAGGTCCGCATTTTCCGCCATTGACGCGCCCCGCGCTGTAAACGTGAATGCGGGCGCGCTCCGACGCGGGTCCTCCGGGTCGTAGCGGACGGCAAGGGTGCGCCCCACCGCGGGACCGGCGAACAGTGCGCGCATGTCGTCATCGTCGATCCAGTACTCGGTGTCGATGCCGTTCGCGCCCGCCGTAAATCGCGCGGAAACCGAGTGTCGTATTTTGTCGGTGATCTTCGTGCGTCGGGGCGTCGTGACGCCCGTTACGACGGCGGTCGCCTCCCGACCACGCTCGGCGATGATCCGGTAGTCCTCCATCTCCGTTGCGATGCCAGTGATGGTAATCGGCCCCACCGTTGCGCCCGAAACGATAACGCGAACGATGAGAAGCGCCGCGGCGCAAAAGATGGCCAGCGCGGCCGATGCGTTGGTGAGTGCTTTCATGCTCGGTTCCTCCGTGGTGCCGTCTCTGTGTCTTCGCTTGAGCGTACGCCCGGCGCGTCATTCATTGCAGGTAGATCCGCGGGACGCGCGCGCTGATGCCGCAGAGCACCTCATAGGTGATGGTGCCGATCTTCCCGCACAACGACTCGAGCGGGATCGATACGCCGTCCATCTCCCCGAAGAGAAGCGCGTCGTCGCCGTTGTACGCAACGCCGTCGGGCCCGATGTCCGCCATCATCTGGTCCATGCAGATGGTGCCGACCAGCGGATGGCGCCGCGTGCGGATCACCACCTCCCCGCGGTTGGTGAGCAGCCGGCTGTATCCGTCCCCGTAGCCGGCGGGGAGCGTCACGATGCGTGTCTGCTCCTTCGTTCGATACGCATGGTTATAGCTGATGCCGGTGTCCGGCGGCACCACCTTGAAGTACGCCACCTTCGTCTTGAGCGACATCACGGGCCGCAGCGCCCGCTCGCCGAAGCGCACCTCGGGCAGGTGGCCGTTCGGGTTGTAGCCGTAGAGCATGATGCCCGGGCGCACCATCGTGTAGTGCGATTCGGGATGGTTGATGATGCCGCCCGAGTTCGCGATGTGCACCAGGCCCGGCGTGAGCCCCTTGTGCGCGCAGAAGTCGAGGACCGAGTCGAAGCGCTCGAGCTGGGTCTTCGTGAAGGCCGGGTCGCTCTCGGATTTCGCGAAATGCGAGAAGATGCCCGTTACCCGGATCCGCGGCAGCGAGAAGGTCTTCTCGATGAAGGCCGGCGCATTGTACCAGTGGACGCCGATCCGCTCCATTCCCGTATCGACCTTGAGGTGAACCAGCGCATCCTTCCCGGCGCGCACGGCCGCCGCCGAGATCGCCGCCGACTTGTCGTATGAGGAGCTCGTGATCTCGATATCGTTCTCCAGGAACTCGGCGATCTGGTCGGTGTTGATGGCGCCCATCACCAGGATTGGCGCCGTGATGCCCCGCCGTCGCAGGTACAGGGCCTCCTCGAGATAGGCCACGCCCAGATAGTCCGCGCCGGACGCTAGTAGTTCCTTTGAGATTTCGTGGATGCCGTGTCCGTACGCGTTCGCCTTGACCACGGCCATGATTTTCACGCCGGGCGCGACGATGGACCGCACGACCGCGAAATTGTTCCGCAGGTTCGGAAGCGAAATCTCCGCGCGCGTGGGGCGGTTCTTGTATGTTTCGATGTGGAGCTGCATTGCTTTGTCCGCAAGTAAGAAGCGGGCCCGGCGGGTCTGTCAATTGTTTTATCGCTCCGGCACCCGCCAGAACCGCACCAGCATGTCCTCCCCGCCGGTGATGACGCTCTTCCCGTCGTGAGTAAAATGAATGGCATAGCTCGTGCCTATGGGGGAGAGCGTCCGCAGCGGCGCGCCGTCCGCGGTTGTGTAGATGCGCATTCGTTTCGCCTCCGGCATGGGGCAGATGAGCCGGCCGTCGGGGCTGAAGGCGATTGACCAGCCGCTCGCCTCCGAATCGTGCCGAATTCTCGCGACGACGTCACCGCTCTCGATGTCTCTGACGAAAAGAACCGATTCTTCGTTTGAGGACTTGTCCCGAAGCAGGACCTGATACGCAAGCCGCGCGCCGTCTGGGCCGAAGGCGATCGAACCGAGGGCGGCCGGTACGGCCTCGAACGCTGTGATCACGCGCCCGTTTTCCGTGTCGCAGACGGCGAGGGACTTGTGCTGGGGGAATGCGATCATCGAACCATCGGGGCTGATCGCGCCGGAAAACACGCTGTCGATGTCGCTTTTCATCTTTACCCTTGCCGATATTGTGGAACCGCGAATTGCATAAAGGATAACGTACCGGTCCACGTCGATCCTTGTCTCCGTGAGCGCAAGCACGGTGCCGTCGTGTACAATGCGTCCCGCACGTAATTCGCTTTCATGCGGCAGGCTGATCCGATGGATCGGATTCAGTGTTTTCGCGTCGAGGATGAGGACCCTGCCGTAGTCGGGCGCACACGCAATCCGTTTGCCATCGGGAAAGAACTCGATCCAGCAGATGTCGCGAAAATATCCTTCGGCCTGCAGCGTTGATCGATCGGCATGCGCGATGACCGATCCGTCAGCAACGTTCCATACGATGATGTCCTTTTCCGCCATCGTGGCGAGCGATTTCCCGTCGCGGCTCAGCGACATGGCGCGGATGGCGTTGGGCCGCGCGATCATCGAATGATCGTCGAAGATCGCGCCGGTCATCGACGGGATCATGCGGCCATGACCGGATCGGGGAGATCCGAAGCGCTTTATTTCGCGCGATGCGAGGGTGTGGCTTCGTGCGAGGGTGAATATCGCGCCGTACGCGGTTAGGATCGCGAACACTATCACCCCTCCCGCAATTGTAAGGAGCGCGATTTTTTTGCGGAGTGCGCGCTGTTTTGCCTGCCTGATCTCGTAGGCGTCGACGACGTCCTCGGGCACCGTCACGATGGTGATCGCCCCGCAGTGGCGGCAGCGATACTCGCGCGGTGATGTCTTTTCAAGGTCCGTGCTTGAGCATTGGTGGCATTCGAGCGTCATGGCGCCCTCCAGAAGCGTATGAGCTGGTCCGTGCCGCCCGTGATGAGCGTTTTCCCGTCCGGCGTGAAGATTGCCGTGGAGAACAATCCCGATCCGCGGACGGGCGGCAGCATCGCCCCGCCCGGAAGGCGGCGTACGGTGATCGTCCGGGTGCTCCAGTCGAAGAAGAACGCGCGGGCGCCGTCGTCCGATACGGAGCAGCGCATGTCGAAGCCGTAGAAGGTTTGATCCAGGGGAATGTCGGCGATGATGGTAAAATCAGAGATGTCGCGGATGATCAGGGAATCGTTGTTCGTATAGATGAAGTGTTTTCCGCTCGCGCTGAAGGCGAGGTAGCGCCTGTTGTCGTTTTGATGCCGGACGCAAAACATTTCCTCGCCGTCCGTCGCGGAGCGTACGATGATCGTTTCTCCGTCCGGGGCGAAGGCCGCATAGAGCGATCCGAAAGGATGCAGGACGGCCCCCATTTGAGTATGCGGGTATGATTCCGAGCGGTGCCGGAGGATCATGCCCTTCGTTCCCACCGTTCCGACTCCCAGCCGAAAGGAGTACTCTGCGTCACTCCTGCGTTCGAGCACCAGGGCGACCACCCGATCGTCCGGGCGCGCAGTGATGTGAAGGATGCTGTCGTTTGATACCGTGCGGGCATTCTCCGCGAGTGTTCGCTCGTCGAGGAAGAGCACATGGGAATCGGTCGAATGAAACAAAACGGCAATCTCGCGTCGTTTCGGAAGATGAACGATGGCTACTGCGGAACCGTACAGGAATCCCCACTCGCGGAAATGTATCTGTTTGATGATGCCGCCGGATTCCACATTCCATGCGATCATGTCATCATGCGCCCCCGAGTAGAGCGTTTTCCCGTCCGCGCTCAGGCACAGCGCGGTGATGCCGTTCCGGTCAATCACATGGGGCGGGTCGTCCATGAAGAGACCGGCGACGGCCGGCAGGATGCGCACATGGCCGCCGGCGAGGCTTCCCAGGCGCTTGATCTCGTCCGCGTCGAGCGTGCGCAACTTGATCCACGTCGCCGCGACCGATCCGAGAAGGAAGATGATAATGCCGCCGAAGATGACCGCAAGAGCGAGTCGGACGGGGTGACGACTCTTCCGCGCAGACGCCGTGCGCTCGGCACGGCGCCGCTCCGCCTCCTCGATGGTGGGCTCGATGAAGGTGATGGTTCCGCAGTAGCGGCAGCGGAACTCGTCGGGCGACACCTGCTCGAGGTCGGTTCCGGCGCATTGTCTGCAGTGGAGGGGCATTGGCGCTCTATGGAAAATCATCAAAATAGTATTTGAGCGCCCAAGCCGTGTCAATTAGTAATTGTATTTTTCTCGATGGGTTATAGAAACGGCAACAAGACGAGACCATCGAGAGCGAATCACTTCACATGGAAAAACAAGAAACCGAACAGTACGAAAAGATCGAATCCGGCAAGTTCGGATTCTTCTCCAAACCATATCTTGCCACTGCGGGTCCCGACGCGGGGAAGATCATCAAGCAGTATCATCATATTAAGAAACGCGCCCTGTGCGAGGAGCTCGTTTCAATTCACGACGAGTACTTCGCGCTGCTGCGGAAGGCGGGGATATCGGTCCCCGACACGGAGATACGCCTGGTGGCGGAGAAGGGCGGGGCGCATACCATCCGTATCGTCCAGAGCGCCTTCCCCGAGGCGGCGCTAGTGCGTAACATCATGCAGGCGACCGACTTTCCGCTCTGCGAGCGCCTCATGCGCGGCATCATCGACGACGCCGTGACCGTGCTTGTCTTTATGCGGGAAAACCCGAAGGAGAACATGGGCTTCCATCCCACCCTGCGCAATTATTCCTTTCACGATGAACGGCTGCACTACTTCGACACCTTTCCGCCCTTCTGCCGCTGGGGCCAGCGCCGGGTGGAGGAAATCATCCTGGAGTTCGCGCCCTTCGGTTTCGTGAAGTACGTGAAGCCGCTCTTCAAGCCGTTCATGCACCGCGTGACCGACGAGTACTACTTCGAGGACAAGATGGTGCTGGGCATCGTGGGGAGCTCCTGCCGGCTGCGGCCGGAGTTTTATCAGCGCTTTCTCGATTCTGCAAAGGAGCACGTGGGCGCGGTGCCCGACGCGAGGCTGCTTCAGAAGCAGGCCATTCTGGATCAGCTCTCTCAGCCGCCGTCGCTGAGCCCCATCTGGGTGTTCACGCGACGCATGCTGGGCAAGGAAGGGCAGCCGAATTTGAAGGTGAAGTAGGACTAGCGCGGAGGATCGCATGATGCAAGCCCACGGCGGATCGGCGAGCAAACGAATGACGATTGAGAAGGCGGCTGGAACCGATGGCGGGCGAAACGCGTTTCCAATCGGTCGGATTCTCGCGATCGGGATCGCGCTCTTCGTCGCGATCTTCGCGGGCGTCATCGCCTTCATGCTCCTGTCCGATCGCATGATTCTTCGCTCGCCCGTGCTGGTCCTGTCCCGCCCAAGGGTCACCTTCGCGCTCGGCGAGTCGAGCTATCGCGAGCGTGCGGACGGGCCGTGGCGGCGTGTCACGATCGGGTCGGCGATCGGCGAGGGGTGCGAGGTGAAAACGGGCCCCGGCGCGCTTCTCGATCTCCATCTTCACGATGGAACGACCGTCCGGATCATGCAGAATACGCATGCAAAATTGCTGCGGCATGTGATTAAAGAGCTTCATGTCGAGGTGAGCGGCGGATCGTTGTACGGTCGCTTCAAGAAGATCTTCACCGAGCATCAGATGAGGATCAGCACGCCCACGAGTACGGTCGCCGTTCGCGGCACCGAGATCGGCGTCGAGGTCGCGCGCATCGCGCCGCCTGCGGTGCCGAAGGAGAAGCCGGCCAGAAGAGGGCGCGCGTCGCGAGCGGCGGTTCCCGCGCCCGTTCCCGTGGAAACGGTTGTTTCGACAACGGTGTACGGGTTGAGCGGCGTCGTCGAGGTGGTCAATCCCCTATTTCCTGACCGTCCGGTGCTGCTCGGAAACCGAAACATGGTGCGGGTGGTCGCATCGGCGCCGCCGTCAGATCCGGAACGGATGTCCGAGAACGACATCATCCGGGTGCAGACGATCATCAACGCGCTGCACGACGAAGAGGTGTTGCTCATTACGAACAGGATTTACTTCGAGACGGACAGCGCGGCCATCCTCGCGAATTCGCACCCCGAGCTCGATCGCGTCGTCGCGTTGATGAACAAGCGGCGCGCGAAGGTGCGCATCGAAGGCCATACCGACATCACGGGCTCCGCGTCAATAAACCTCCCGCTCTCGCGACGCCGGGCCGATTCGATACGCCAGTATTTGATCGCAAAGGGTATCGATCCGAAAATGCTCATGATTGCCGGATACGGCTCCGGAAAGCCCATCGCCGACAACCGCACGCCCGAGGGACGGGCGCAGAACCGGCATGTCGAGTTCATCGTGATCGAGTAGAGGGGGCGTCACATCAGCATGAACATCGAAAGCGTTCTGGGCGTTCTCAAGGCATTGCGCGACCATGGCGTTGCGTATGTTCTCGTTGGCGGTCTCGCCGTCGCGTTGCACGACGTGCCGCGGATTACCGAGGATGTCGATATCTTTGTGCGCGATGACGAACAAAACGTGGGTAAACTGCGATCGGCGCTCCATTCCGTATATCGCGATGCGAGCATTGACGAGATCACGAAAGCCGATATGGATGCCTATGCCGTGATTCGGTATGGCACGCCGGATGATTACTATATCGATATCATGAGCCGTATCGGAGAGATGTTTTCTTTCGAAGATGTTGAGTTTGAGGTCGTCGCATTCAAGGGGGTTCCGGTTAACCTCGCGACAATCGATGCGCTGATTATGCTGAAAAACGGGACCCTTCGCGATAAGGACCGGGCGGATGTCATTCTGCTGAGGGAGAAGCAAAAGGAGAAACGCTGATGCCGGTCTACAAGTACAAGACCTTTGCCCACGCGGAGGCGCATCTGCAGGAGCTTCTGCCGAGTGACCCGGCGGAGAAAATCATGCGCATGCAGAATATGCTGAGAATACGCGGGGCCGCAGTATCGGTCCAGCGCGGCGTGCATAAGTTTAAATCATTTGCCGAGGCGGAGGAGCACCGGAAGGGCTCTTCCGGGTCAAGTTCATCGTGATCGAGTAGGAGCGTCACGCCGGGAGCGAAACGTTGAATCGCACCCACGAGCCGGCCTCGGAATCGACCCAGATCTTTCCGCTGTGCTTTTCGACTATTTTTTTGCAGATGTAGAGGCCCAGCCCCGAACCCTTCACGCCCTCGGTCCCCTTCTGTTTGAGCCGCCCGAATTTCGAGAAGAGCTTCTTTTCGATGTCCTCCTTTGAGATGCCCACGCCCTCGTTGTGGACTGAGAAGACGACCGCGCCGTCCTGTTTTTCAAGGCGCAGTTTGATAGGCGTGCCGGCCTTCCCGTACTTGATGGCGTTGCTCACCAGGTTGGTGACCACGATCTTGAGGAGATTGGGGTCGCCCTGCACCGGGGGGATCGCGGCGAAGTCGGTCTCGATGGGCATCTGCTTCATGTTCGCGCTGTTCTCGGGGACCTCGATCACCGGCGTGATGACGTCTTCGACGAGGTTGATCTCGGTCTTGAACGACTCCAGGTCGTCCAGCTCCATCTTGGACAGGTCGATGTAGCTGCGGATAATGTCTTCGAGGTACTGGCAGTTGCGGATGATGGTCTCGATCGTCTTCTGCTGCGCCGGGTCCAGGTTGCCGAAATACCCGCGATAGAGCGTGTCGGCGGTGGTGTGCACCACCGAGACCGGGCTCTTGAGCTCGTGCGAGACGATGGCCATGAGGTCCAGCATGCGGGCGTCGCCCTTCTCGGCGCGCGCCGCGATGGCATTGCGGACAACGTCGCGGAGCTCGTCGGGCGTGAACGGCTTGGGGATGTAGTCGAAGGCGCCCCGCTTGAGGGCCTCGCGCGCGCTCTCCACGGTCGCGTAGCCGGTGAAGATGATGACGGTCGCGCCATGCTTCGTCTCCGTGAGCGATTTGAGCACGTCCATGCCGCTGATGCCGGGCATCTTGAGGTCCGTGAGGACGATGTCGTAGTCCTTCTTCTCGGCGAGCTTGAGGCCCGCCTCGCCGGAGTAGGCGGTGTCGATCTCGATGTTGTCCTTCTGGAGGATGCGCTGGCAGCTCTTGATGACAATGTCCTCGTCGTCGATGATGAGCATGCTGGTTTTCTTTTCCATGGCTACCGTTTCCTCGTGCTTCGTGTGCGCCGCCGGCGGTACGCCCGACCGCGACGCATGATATTGTGCGCCCGCTCCATCAGCCCAGCGGCAGCGTGATGGTGAATGTCGTCCCCACGCCCACCGTGCTGCGCACGTCGATGGTGCCCTTGTGGCGCGCGATGATGCCGTAGGTCACCGCGAGGCCCAGCCCCGTGCCCTTGCCCGTTTCCTTGGTGGTGAAGAACGGGTCGAAGATCTTGGTGATGTTCTCCTCGGAGATCCCGGCCCCCGTGTCCTCCACCTCGATGATCGCGCGCCCCGCCGCGCGGTCGCAGCGGGTGCGGACGGTGAGCGTCCCGCCGTGCGGCATCGCGTCCGCCGCGTTCACCGCCAGATTGCTGATCACCGACTGGAACTGGTTGATGTCGAGCTCCATCACCGGGATCGAATCATCGAGCTCCTTGACGATTTGAACATTCTGGAAGCTCATGTGGCGCTCCAGGATGGCCACCGAGTTTATGATCACCTTGTTCACGTCCACCAGTTTTTTTTCGATGCCGGTGTCGCGCGCGAAATCCAGGATCCCGCGCACGATGTCGCGGCAGCGGAGCGTCTCGGTCACGATCACGTGGAGGTCGTCCTCGTGATCGGTCCCCTTGAGGTCCTCGAGCAGGAGGCTCGAGTAGGTGAGCACGCCGGTGAGCGGGTTGTTGATCTCGTGCGCGATCCCGGAGGCGAGCCGTCCCAGCGACGCGAGCTTCTCGGACTGGGCGAGCTTCTGCTCGGTCTGCTCCTTGAGCCGCCGGTCGCGCTCCTCGATGGCGTCGATCATCTTGTTGAAGGTGAGGCAGAGGTACCCCAGCTCGTCGGCGCTCTCGACCTCCAGCTTTTTGGTGTAGATCCCGTTGGCGATGTCGCGCGAGGCGTCCACCAGGGCGTTTATGGGAATGATGATGTTCTGTATCAGGTACAGCGACAGCAGGATCGCGATGATGGCCGAAATGATGATGATCAGCAGGAAGTAGAACGCGGCGTCGTTGCGGATCTTCTGGTACTTGGCCTCAAGGATGCCGACGTACAGGATGCCGATCACCCTGTTCTCGATGTCGTAAATGGGGCTGTAGGCCGAAATATACCAGTCGTTCACGACGAAGGCCTTGTCGAGCCACAGGCCCTGATTGACGATCACCTTGTTGTATACGTCCTCGGACACGCGCGTGCCGATCGCGCGCGAGCCGTCTTTCCGGATGACGTTGGTTGAAATACGAAGGTCGTTCAGGAAGACGGTCGCCGTGCCGATGGGCGTCCCCTTGAAGGTGTCGTCCTTGAACACCATTCGCTTGATGCGGTCCACGAAGGTGTAGTCCTTGTTGAGCACCTTCGCGCCGTAGATGACGCCGATGAGGCGGCCCTGACGGACGATGGGCGCGGCGGCCTTGAGCACCATGGCGCGCTCCTCGACGGCGGCCTCCTTCGCGCGGGCCATCGGCGTCGGTCGGATCTCGATGTAGGCGGCCTCGGCAAGATCTCTCCCCTCGCGCAGGAGCTCCTCGCGTCCCATGATGCCGGTGCCCCGGGGGGACGCGCGATTTCGGATGGCCTCGCGGACGAAGCTGTCGTCGGCCACGGAGTCGCCGATGACGTTCTCGTTTCGGGCGCGGACGATCACCCGGCCCGTCGCGTCGGTGATGTTCAGGACGTCGAGATTGAGCTCCTCACGGACCTCCTTGAGCTTTCGAATCAGGAGGGCGCGGTCGTTTCCGGCCACGGCCTCCTGGAGATACGCCAGCGACGCGAGGTGCTTGATGAACAGGTGGATCACGTTGATCATGTCGTCGTAGATATAGCGGGCGGTCTTCAGGTCGTTCTGGACCGTTTCGTAGGCCTGGCCCACCACCTTGTCGTTGATGATGGACACGCCGACCACCACCGACACGCCGCCGGTGATGAGCACCACCGACAGCAGGCTTGCGGTGAGTTTAATGCGAATGTTGGCCTTGACTCGACGTAGCGGCATCCCGCACCCCTATAACGGGAAAAGGAAGAAATCAACTAAAATCTCTTCCCCTCCGATAAAACATGATCCCGGCGCTCACGAGCCGGGTACGCGCTCACGCGTATCGTTTCACCTTCTCGAGCAGGTCCTCGATCTTCACCGGCTTGGTGAGGAAATCGTTCACGCCCGGAAGGAAACTCTCCTTCTCGTTGAGGGAGAAGCGGGAGTTGGTCACCTGGTTGATCGCGGTGAGCATGATGATGGGAACGGTGCGCACCTCCGCGTAGCGCGAGGAGTCGCGGGTGTCGCGGATCTGATAGGTGATCTCGAAGCCGGCGGTGTCGGTTTCCATCATGACGTCCAGGATCATGAGGTCGGGCCGCTCGGCGAGGAGCTTTTTGAGCCCTTCCGCCCCGCTATAGGCCTCGACCACCGTATAGCCGTTTCCCCGGAGCACCTGTCCCAGGCTGGCCACCAGATCGGTGTCGTCATCTACGAGCAAGATTTTCTTCGCCATGGTTATCTCCAAATCAGGGTAGTTGTCCCTCTCACGCCGTTCCCGTTACTTCTCCAGACATTGGTAAATCACGTTGCGCTCCTCCCACGCCTTGTTGCGCGCGATGGAGTCGATCGGGAACTCCATTTGCTTGAGCTCGATGGGCGCGACCTTCTTGTCCACCAGCCCAAGCGCCAGCGCGACCCCGTAGATGATCGCCTCGGGGCGGGGCGGGCAGCCCGGGATGAAGTAGTTCACCGGGACGGCCGTATGCGCGCCGCCGCAGACGTTGTACGAATCGAACCAGCAGCCGCCGCCGGTCGCGCAGGAGCCGATGCCGAAGACCAGCTTGGGTTCCGGGATCGCCTCATAGGCGCGCTTCACCAGCGGGAGCGTGGGCCGCGTCACGGCGCCGGAGATGAGCATCACGTCGGCATGGCGCGGGGAGGCCACCAGCTTGATGCCGAAGCGCTCCACGTCGTAGTACGGAGTGAGCACGTTCAGGATCTCGATGTCGCAGCCGTTGCAGGCCCCCGAGTTGCAGTGATACACCCAGAGTGATTTTGGAAAGGCCTTTTTCGCGAGTCGTGCTAGCATGGTTCATCTCCTCATTTCGCTGGTCTCTGATAGGTTTCCGTCTCTGTGAGGACGGCCGTGTCGATGCACTCGGTCGCCTTCGGGATGAGCGCGCGGGCGTCGAGGTTGTCGTAGCGGTAGCCCTTCAGGTCCATCTTGTCGATGATGTTCTCGGTTTCCATGTTATAGCAGCGCCCGCAGCGCTGGCAGGTGAGCATGAACAGCTCCATGCGTTCGGTGAGGTCCTCGCGGTCCCCCGTGGCGAGCTCGAATTTGTCGGTCATGGTGATGGCGCTCTCGGGACAAACGTCCGCGCACCGTCCGCAGTAAGTGCAGCGCGATGAGTCGTACAGCATCACGCGCAGCTCCTGGCAGAGGTCGCGCACCAGAATCGTGCGGGCGGGGCAGTGCGCCGCGCAGCCGCCGCAGCCGATGCACTTGTGGTGGTCCCAATAGGGCTGCCCGCGAAAATCCTTGGGGGCCGGGTTGGGGATGAACGGGTAGCCAAGCGTCACTGTGCCGGGCTTGAGAACCATGAGAACCTGTTTGATTTTACTTGTCAGCCACACGGTCATTCTCCTTTATTCATCAATAGTTTCCCCTTTCGGGATGAGGTCATCACCCCTACAGGCCGTACACGGACAGCCCGACCGCCGCCAGCGACAGCACGATGAGCGCGGCGTAGTATCTCACCGCCTGGTCGATCCGGAAGCGTGGGTTGGTCGAGCCGATGAGCGATATCAGCACGAACACCCCGAAGATTTCCGCGAGCTGTATGCCCAGGTCCGCGAAATAATAACCGGTCCGCAGAAACGGTACGAACATCGTCACGAACAGCGCCGCGTAGAACATCTGCTTGAGCATCATGTAGTACTTGAAGAGCGCGTAGTTGGGCCCGCTGTACTCGATGAAGGGGCCCTCAAGGATCTCGATCTCCGCCTCGGAGATGTCGAACGGCTGGCGCGCCACGAACGCCTGGAGCGCCATCAGGTAGACGGCGAGCATCAGGAAGACCGAGGCGCCGAACCCGCCGGAGGCGACTCCCGCTATGGCGGTATCAACCCCCATCGTCCGCACCTTCACCACGCCCATGATGAGGGTCATGGCCAGAACCGGCTCCACCATGATCATGGTGACCATCTCGCGGCTCGCGCCCATGGAGGCGAAGGTGTTGCGGCTGGAAAG
>Ga0116178_10002376_pt1 | contig 14847 bp, 17 predicted proteins | sample AD_STIC12_MetaG_FD_89880 | JGI IMG/M metagenome (GOLD analysis project Ga0116178, IMG submission 89880) | Active sludge microbial communities of municipal wastewater-treating anaerobic digesters from USA - AD_STIC12_MetaG | ecosystem: Engineered > Bioreactor > Anaerobic > Digestate | place: USA... | reverse complement strand
TTTCACTTTCTATAGTGATATTGATGCGGATTCTTATCCAGAAAAAGTCCGTTATTTTATTTCTGGCTCTGTCTTTAAAAAAGGTGTTACTAAACCTTCGGGCAATCCTTTAACTTATAATCCTCTTAATGAAGTGGTGGTCGATGTGGTTCATGATTTAACAGCTGGTCAACAACCTTTTTTGTATTTTGACAGCAGTTATACTGGCTCGGGCCAAGCCTTATCTTTTCCGGTTAATATTTTAAATATCAGAGTAATCCATCTTTCTTTAACTATTGATCAAAAACCCAGTGTTTCTCCACTGCCTATCACAGTTAGTTCTAAGGTGGAGTTACGTAATTTAAAATATGTTGAATAAAAAACAATCAGGAACAATTTTATTAACCGCTTTAGTTTTTGGTGCGGTTGCTATAACCATGATTTTTAACGGGGTGGCTGTTTTTGGAGTGGTCGAAAGTCGTGCTGCTAAATTTAAACATAATAGCGAAGCGGCTTTTCAAATCGCAGAAGCCGGAGTGGAATATTATCGTTGGCACTTGGCTCACAATGGCACAGATTATACTGATGGTACTGGTGCGGCTGGTCCTTATGTTCATGATTATATTAACAAAGAGGGGGAAATCATTGGTCAATATAGTTTAGAAATAACTCCTCCCGCCTTTGGTTCGTCAATCGTTACTATTACTTCGACTGGTAATACTTTAGAACAGCCCAATACTAAAAGAAAAATTGAAATGAAATTGGGTTTTCCTTCTTTGGCTGATTATGCTTTTTTAACTAACTCCGATGTTTGGATTGGCGACAACGAAACTATCCATGGTAAGTTGCACGCGAATGGTGGTATTAGGTTTGATGGCACCGCTGATGCCCCTATTACTTCGGCTAAGCAAACTTATGTCTGCAAACCGGTTTTTGGTTCTGGATGTAACAACACCATCAAGCCGGGTGTTTGGGGGTCGGGTGAACCAAAAGATTTTTGGCAATATCCAGTTCCGGCTTTTGATTTTAATGCTATTACCGTAGATTTATCAGAGATTAAAACTGGGGCACAAGATGGTGGTTTTTATCGTTCTTCTTCTGGTGCTCAGGGCTATCATCTTAAATTTAAAAGTGATGCGACTTTTGATTTTTATAAAGTTACTTCTTTAAGAAGAATTCCTTCTCCGGGTTATGGCAAAGATATTAACGATGTAAAACATTATGAATCTTATGATATCCAAAACGAGGTTTTTCTAGGAAACTTTTCTAATCCTGAAAATGGTTTAATCTTCATTGAAGATCAATTGTGGGTGGAGGGAACCGTTCGTGGTCACTTGACTGTTGGTTCGGGTAAATTTCCTGTTAATTCTAACACCTATACTAGTATTATTATTCCTAATAATATTTTGTATTCTACTAAAGACGGGAGCGATTCTTTAGGTCTGATTGCTCAAAATAGCATTTTAATTCCTCGCCAGTCACCAGACGATTTGGAAATTGATGCGGCGGTGATTGCTCAAAATGGTAGCGCTCAGCGTTTTTATTATTCGGGAAACATTTTAGATACTCTTATTATTTACGGTTCCGTGGTGTCTAATGGTATTTGGACTTGGAGTTGGGTGACCCAAGGCGGTTCCGTGGTGTCTGGTTATCGTAACACTATTACTAATTACGACGCCAATTTAACTTATAACCCACCCCCATCTTTTCCTGTGGGCACAGAATATCATGTTATTTCCTGGAGGGAAATTAAGTAAATTTAACTTTGCTCTTTTAGGCTATTGATGTTATAATTTAAGCGCAAGTTTAATGATTAAAATTCTTAAATTTTTTTGCGGTATGAAACAGAAACAGCCTAGAAAAATTACTAAAGCAATTATTCCTGCTGCTGGTTTTGGTACCAGATTTTTGCCCGCTACCAAATCCATGCCTAAAGAGATGTTGCCAATTGTTGATAAGCCAGTTATTCAATATGTGGTAGAAGAAGCCGTCGCGGCTGGCATTAAAGATATTATTATTGTTACCGGTTGGCACAAGCGAGCCATTGAAGATTATTTTGATTATCCTTTTGAATTAGAAAAACGATTAGAAGAAGCTGGTAAAACAAAGGAGTTGGAAGAGGTCCGCCATATTGCCGAAATGGCTAATTTTGTTTATGTTCGTCAGAAAGGCCCCTATGGTAATGCTACTCCAGTTTACTGCTGCCGTCATTTAATTGATGATGATGAAGATTTTGCGGTGATGTGGGGGGATGAATTTATTTATTCTAATCCGCCACGTTTAAAACAAATGACCGAAGTCTATGAACAATACGGCGGAGCGGTTATCTCGGCGGTTAGGGTTGACGACGATAGCGTGAGTCGTTATGGTATTGCCGATGTAGACCCAGTCAAAGACAATATTTATAAGATCAAAAAAATTGTGGAGAAGCCTAAAAAAGGCGAAGCCCCCTCTAATTTAGCGGCTCATGGCGCTTATATTTTACCTGGGAAAATTTTCCCTATTTTGCAAGAATTAAAGCCAGGCCAAGGTGGGGAACTGTGGTTGCCAGAAGCTATCCAACAGCTCATTCAAAGTGAATTTCCAGTTTATGCTTGTGAAATTAAAAATGGTCACTATTATGATACTGGCAATAAATTGGAGTATTTAAAAGCTAATGTAGATTTTGCCTTGCAACGCCCCGATTTATCTCAAGGAATGTTAGAGTATATTAAAAAGCTTAATCAGGAAAAAAAATAAAATTTACTTTTTGATTTTTATTTTATGTTAAAGAAAATTTTTCCCCTAGCACTCATTTTTTCTTTTTTAATTACTTCTGGCTTGGGTTGCAAGGGAATATCCCAAGAAGAACAAAATGCCATCAAACCAATTACTTTGAATTATTGGCGAGTAATTGATGAACAAGATTCTTTTGGAGAAATTATTCAAGCCTATAATGCTTTACATCCAAATATTTCCATTAATTATAAGAAACTGCGCACCGAAGATTTAGAAAGCAGTTTGCTTAATGCCATGGCCGAAGATCGGGGGCCGGATATGTTTTCTATCCCCAATACTTGGTTAAGAGCTTATCAGAGTAAAATTTATCCTCTGCCAGCTAGTTTAAAAGTGGCTTATCAAAGTGTTCAAGGGACTTATCAAAAAAAGACCGTGGTGACAATTAAAAATACTGCCACCCCTTCAGCTAAAAATATTCAGGATACTTATATCTCTGATGTGGGGAATAATGTTATTATTCCTACTTTAGATCCTGCTACTAACCAATATAGTAAGATGGTTTATGGTTTGCCCCTGTCGGTAGATACTCTTGTTTTATATTATAATAAAGATTTATTAGATTTAGCCGGGATTGCCTCACCTCCTCAAACTTGGTCTGATTTTCAAAAGGATGTGATTGCTTTAGCTAAGATTGATCAAAATAATGACATTATTCGGGCGGGAGCCGCTATCGGAACTAGTAAAAATGTTGATCGTTCGGCTGATATTTTAGCCTTATTAATGATGCAAAACGGGGTAGTTATGGCTAACGATAATGGTTCGCCAACTTTTAATCAGGTTCCGGCTGGTTGGAGCGGATCCACCCCCCCAGCCGAGCAGGCTTTGCAATTTTATACCGATTTTGCTCAGCCGACCAAGCAAGTTTATACTTGGAATAATAAAATTTCCGGTTCTCTAGATGCCTTTGTCCGTGGACAAGCAGCTTTTTTTATTGGTTATGGTTACCATCAAGGTTATATTAAAGCTCGAGCGCCTAAACTAAATTACAACTTAGCAGCCATACCCCAAGTTAATCTAGAAGCTCCGACTAATTTTGCTTCTTATTGGCTAGAAACAGTTTCTAAAAAAACTAAATATCCAAATGAAGCTTGGGATTTTATTCTTTTTGCTAATAAGGCAGAAAATGTAGTAAAATATTTGAATAAGACTGGCAAGGTTGCTGCTTTAAGGGAATTGATTTCCAGTGAAAAGGAAAATCCGGATTTAGCGGTTTTAGCTGGACAACTATTAACAGCTAAAAGTTGGTATAAAGGACAAAATGTAACGGCAGCTGAAAAATATTTTAATGAAATGATTGATACGGTCTTAGACGAAAAAACTTTAAATGATACGGCAATTTATAATAAAGTAGTAAATAGTGCGGCAGGTAAAATTCAACAAACAATTTATGCAACATCTCAATAAAATTATTATTATCCTCGGTTTAAGTTTGACCTTGTGTTTTTCAAGTTTTTTGGTCAATCCTGTTCAAGCCCAAACTACTGCTCAAAGTAATACTGCCGCTCCTATGTCACCGACCTGTAATTTAACTGATGTTGGTGAAGAAAATAAATCATGGGTTTTACCAGATTGCGTTTATTTTGAAGGCACTTCTCAAGAAAAAGAATGTGGCTGCCGTAATATTAATGTTTTAATTCAATTAATGATTAAAGTAGCTAATAAAGTTTTGATGGTGGTTGGCGGGGTGGCTTTACTAATGTTTATTTATGGTGGTTTTATTATTTTAACTGCCGCTGGTAGTAGTGAGGGTATTAAAAAAGGTAAACAGGCACTAACGGCCGCGGCCATTGGCTTGATTATAATTTTTTCCGCCCAGATGCTGTTGAGCTTTTTATTAGCTAAAGTAAATAAAGCGGCTACGGAATTAGGAGGAAAGGCAACTGTGGAAGGGGTTAAATTAAATGCTCCAGAAATTAAATAAACCCAATAATTACTAAAAGATTATGTCCAAAAGATTTTTTTTCAGCTTTGTTTTGATGGGTAGTTTAGTTTTAAGTTGTTTAGGTTTTTCAATTACCATGGCGGAAACCACAGAAGAATGTTATAAAACAGCCAATAAAAATTTTTTAGATTGTCTTGGTAAACTCGGTACAGATATCTCTGAAGGAAGTGCGGAACAGACTTGTAGTGATACGCTGAAAAAAGCGTTGGATGCTTGCAGTTATTCTCCAAATGAAGTTGGGATGATTATCAATCCTCTCGCAACAGAAGGTATGAAAATAGAAGATTATGTGCCAACTTTAATTAGTAATATTATTAGAGCTATTTTAGCGTTGGTAGGTTCAATCGCCTTAATTTTATTTGTTGTAGCTGGTTTCCAGTGGATGACGGCTCGTGGTAATCCAGAACAAGTTAAAAAATCTACCCAAACGATGTTGTGGGCAGCCTTAGGATTATTGGCAATTTTTAGTAGTTTTCTAATTCTGCAGTTTGTTCTTCAAACTTTAGGTGTTCCGAAGACATAATTTAAAAATATGATGTTTAAAAAAAATCTTAAAATTATTTATTTAATTGCCGCAGCCTTAATTTTATTTTTAAGCTTTAATATTTGTTTAGCGCAAACTAATGCTATCCAAGGATTACCCAATCCCTTGGGTCCGCAAGAAATTTCTGAGAGTACAATTTTACAATTAGGCGGGAAAGTAGCTAATATTTTTATTTCTATCAGCGGTTCTCTTGCTCTTTTGTTGTTTGTTTATGGTGGTTTTATGTGGTTGACTTCCAGAGGTGAGCCTGATAAAATTAAGAAGGGTAAGGATATTTTTTTATGGTCAGTGGTTGGTTTGGTTATCATTACTAGCAGTTATTTTTTAATTAGTTTTATTATTAAAGGTTTGTCTGGCGGGAATGTTTCTGGTTCTGGAGAATATTGTTGTGTTGTTGAACCTAAAAGATGTACACCAATTGCTAGCGAAACAGAATTTAAAACTTGTTTGGGTACAATAACCCCGGGTAGCTGTGGAGACATTCCATCTTGTAAGTCGTCAAAATAAATTCAAAAAGTTAGCATTTTAAAAAAGAAGGGAGGTGAACTAAATGAACAGCAAGAAAATTTTATCTTTTGTGCTTGGTTTAATGATGATGGCGATTTTAGTATTACCTACAGTCGCTGCGGCTCAATCAACTGTGAATGCCAATGATTTAGGAATTTTTTATGGTACTTACACTGGTTTAGGCACTAAGGATGTTCGTGAAACCATTTCCACTATTATTAGAACAGCCATGGGTTTACTCGGTATTGTGGCTGTCGGTATTATTTTGATTGGTGGTTTTGAATGGATGACTGCTGGCGGTAATGAAGACAAGACCAAAGACGCTAAAAAGAGAATTATGTATGGTGTTATTGGTTTAGCCATTATTTTGTCCGCTTACGCTATCGCCACCTTTGTGGTTAATAGTTTAGTTAACGCTACTACCACAGTTTAGTTTATGAATATGGGGCGGGGAAAAAGATTTATTAATAGGTTTTTCGGCCCAAGGCTTAAGCAAAGACTTACATGTAAATCTCACTTCGCCCCTCTGGTAGTAAACTGAAACTAAAAATTTTAAAATCTTTAGAATTTTAGTTTCAATTTATTATCAATTTTATGCGCAAAAAAATTTATCTTCTAGGGTTGATTTTATTAAGTTCTTTTTTAGCTCCAGCTGCTTTAGCTCAATATGGTTTACAAGAAACAGCCAAAGGAGCGGGTATTCCTACCTCAGGAACTTTACAGGGTAAAATCGGTCAAATTACTGGTGCGGCTTTATCTTTAATTGGGGTTATCTTTTTTGTGTTAATGATTTACGGTGGTTACTTGTGGATGACCGCTCGGGGAGATAGCAAAATATCCGAAAAAGCCAAGAATATTATAATTGATGCCGTGATTGGTTTGGTTATTACTGGCGCCGCCTATATTATTACCAGTTTTGTCTTTACTGCCATAACCAGTTAAAAATATGAACAAAAAAGTAGCCATTTTAATGTTAAGTCTAAGTTTTTTAACTCTGTCTGTTCCCAATCTAGTTTTTGGCCAAGGTGTAGGCAATTTTCAAGATGCCTTAAAGATTTCTAACGATACTGTTAAAAAAAGCGGTATGAAAGCGGAGGGGTCTGTTGAAGGTTATGTGGCCACCCTAACTTCTATCGCCTTGTCTATTATTGGCGTTATCTTTTTTGTGTTAATGTTTTACGGTGGATACTTGTGGATGACCGCTAGGGGAGATAGTAAGATTGCTGAAAAAGCCAAAGATATTATTATTATGGCCGTGATTGGTTTAGTAATAGTAGTTTTGGCTTATGCTATTTCTAAGTTTGTTATTGATGCTTTGGTGGGTGCGGCGGTTAAAACAGGTTAGTAATAAATATCAAATTAAAGATATATAAGATTTTATGTTAAAGAAAAAAAAATTATTAGTTGGTTTGTTGTTTAGTTTAACAATGATTTTTTCTTTTGCTCCTGTTGTGGCAAATGCTCAGGACGTTCCTACTTTAAAAGATGCTTCTGACAAATTTACAAAGTCAGGGGCTGCTTACGGGGAGTCTCCTATTACTTTAGAGACTGTTATTGGTAGTATTGTTAAAACTGCTCTGTCATTGATTGGGGTGATTTTTTTGGTGTTAATGATTTATGGTGGTTACTTGTGGATGACCGCTAGGGGAGATAGTAAGATTGCTGAAAAAGCCAAAGATATTATCACTATGGCGGCGATTGGTTTAGTTATAGTCATGTTGGCTTATGCCATTACTTATTTTGTAGTAGCTAATTTATCTTCATCCACAGGGTTGTCGGTAGATAAATAATAAAGATAATTTTATGAAAATCAAAAAAATCAGTCTTTTAATTTTTTCTTTGGTCCTTTCCCTATCTTTTATTATTTCTAATATTTGTTTTGCTCAAGTGGGGATGCTTAATGCGGTGGGTGACACTGCTGGGTATGATCAAGGCACGGATTCCAGTTACCTCTCTGTTTATATTGGTAAAATAATTTATATTATTTTGTCTTTGTTAGGTGTAATTTTTCTAGCTTTGACTGTCTATGCTGGTTTTTTGTGGTTTACTGCTGGAGGTGATGAAAAAAAAGTAGAGAAAGCCAAAGATTATTTAAAAAACGGAATTATTGGTTTGTTAATAGTTTTAGCTTCAGCTGGAATTACAACTTTTATTGTTGGCAATTTGGTTGAGAGTACACTTGGTTCGGGGGCGGTTGATCCAGCACAAATTACTTCAACCTAGTATTACTATTTAAAAGAAATGTCTTCTATCTTTAAAAATATGAATAGAAAATTAAAATATTTATTACTAGTTTTGTTTTTTTCTTTACAATTTTCTATTTTAGGAATTAATATTGTTCAGGCTCAGGCACAAACAGATCTCCGGGGATCTATTGGTGTACAATTAGGTAATTCGGTGTCTAATTCTCAGCTTTCTACTTCTGATCCTCGTGTTGTGGCTACTTCAATTATTAAAGTTGTATTAGGAATTTTAGGTGTAGTTTTTTTAGCCCTGCTGTTTTTTGCCGGTTTCTTATGGATGACTTCTGGTGGTGATTCTAAAAAAGTAGAAAAAGCCCAACAATTGATTAAAAACTCAATTATTGGGCTGGTAATAATTTTAGCGGCTTATAGTATCGTTTTAATTGTTACTGTTTATTTGCTGCGTAGCACAACCTATAATCAGGGAGCTACCTATCAATTACCTGGCGGCTATCCTCAATATTAAAATTGCCTTGAGGTATTTTCCAGTGACACTAAAAACATTCAATTTATTTCCTCTTTTTTTATCAGGAATCTCAGTCCAACGGACTGGGATTTCTTGTATTGAAAAACCTTTTTGATGAGATAAATAAAGTAATTCCGTATCCCAAAACCATTCCTGATTTTGAATTAAGGGAACAATTTGTTGTACAATTTTTTGGTTAACTCCTTTAAAACCACAGGCAAAATCTTTTAAATTTAGTTTTAAAATAAATTTAGCTAGATTAACATAACCCCAAGAAAAAATTTTCCTTTTCCAGCCCTTTTCTACTTGAGAATTAGGCAGACGACGGGACCCAATAACTACGTCTGCCTCTTGTTTAAGCTTATTTATTAAAATCGGCAAGGATTGTAAGTCCGTGGCCAAATCTGCATCCATAAAAATATAGTAATCGGCTAAAAAATTTTGCCAGCCAGCGGCGATTGCTAATCCCTTACCGTTTTGTTTTAAATTTAAGAGTTTAATTTTTGTGGGGTTTCGTTCAGCTAATTTTTTGCCAATTTCGGCCGTAGCGTCCGAGGAATTATTATTAACTATAATTATAAACCAGTCATCTTTAAGGTTCTTATCACAAAAATTGGCCAATTTAAGAATATTGGTTTGTAAAATTGTTTCTTCATTATAGGCGGGGATTGTAATGTTGATGGTAGACATTTAATTGGTTATAACTTGGTAGATAGTAACCTTAGCATTTTGATAGATGGGGTGCAAATAAGGTTTTTCTGCTGGTTTAAATTGAGGCTTAGTCATTTGTTCGTAGGGTCCCCAAAATAGGTAATCAATTTTCCATTTTTTTAAAAAATCTATCTTCTTTTCTTCGTCGGTGTTATTGTTAATAAAATTAAGCCAGTCTTCTTTTTTTTGGTTGGCTGATAAGGTTTCCAAACCGTGACCAAGAAAAATTGTTTTATTAGCTAAAAAAGTAGCATTGATTCCAGTTAAAGGGGCGGCCAGAACAATTTTACTAAAATCCGGATCAGTTTGTTTTAGCCACAATAAAGCTTGTCGAACGTCAGTAGACAAATAATACATTCGACGCTCGGTTTTTTGTTGAGGAATAAAAGTTTCCAACATAAAAACAAAAAGGCTGCTGCTTGCAAGTAAAACGATAATTAAAATTAGGAAAGATTTTTTAAATGAAATTTTTTGATAAAATATCCATAAAGTTTCTATTGCTAAAACAACTACTGGCAACTGCCAACCCTCTACCAAACGTCTTTCAAAGGGTAGTCCTGAGTATAATAAAAAGGGAACAATTATCAACCAAATAATTAAAAGTTTTTTAAAAATATTTTTTTCTTGATTTTGAAAAAATAAAACTAAACCGATAATAGCACATAAAAATAATAAACTAAAAGCAGAGAAAACATAAAACAATCCAGGGGTTAGCATTAAATTTTCTGTTAAACGTTTAGCCATCACCATATCAGTGATTGTCATCCAAAAATAATAAGCTATTACTGGTAGAAAAAAAGAATAATAGACAAGAGTTTGCCACAAAACAATTCTTTGATTTTTTTTAACTTCAACTAAAGCGAAGACGAGAGTCAAGGGGATTAGTAGGGCTAAATAAAATGTATGAAATTGAGTTAAGATGGCGCCTAAAATACCACCTAAAATTATTTTTTTGTAGTTTTTATTTTGAATCCCATCTAAATAAAAATATAGTGAGGCTACAATTAGTATCCAAGACGCAATGAAATGAGGAGTAGCGTAGATACTAGTAAAAGCATAGGCTTCCGGCCACCAAGCTTCAGTAGTGTAAAAAATTTTAACTTTACCAAATAAAGCTATCCAGCCACCCAGGCTGGTGGAGAAAAAAAACAAAATTAAAGCCAGGGTAGTTTTTAAATTTTGTTTAGGATCATTATGCCAAACTCGTCGCAAAAACTTAAAAATGGTGAAAACGAATAGGGGAATTAAAAGAATTCGACTTAAATGAAAGGCCCAGATTGGTGAAAGAGTAAATAATTTGGCCAGCCAACCCACTATCAACCAAAAAATATGTAAAAATGGCTTGTGTTGTTCAGGAGTAAAAACATCATAAAAAAGCCAATGGCCAGCCTTAGCCTGTTCGATATAGGCGTAATAGACATGATTATCATGAGGATTAAATAGGCCGTTGCCTAAATAGAAAGTATTAGTTGGTTGACTAAGCCAAGCATAAAGATAAGGTAAAGAAGTTACCACAATCAAAATTAAAGAGATTAAGCTGATAATTTTTAGATTCTTTTTTTCCATAAGTTTACTGTATTTCGTAAATTTGAGCTTCTTGATCGGCAAAACGCAGTTTTAAATTATGAGTTTGTCTAAGAGCAGACAAAAATTCCGTTTCATTATTTTTTACCAAAATCCAGTTTGTGCCAAAATCATTTTTAATTTTTTCTGTCATTTTATCTGTTATTTGTCCTCGGCCGATTTTAACCCATTCTTCATAAAGTTGCGGGTTTTTTAAATAGAAAAAAGTTGGGTCTAGACCGCTTAAATAATAATTTTGGCTATTATGATAAAAAAGCATAGGCCAATCACTCCATAAGGCGTGAAAAATTATGGTTTGTGGCGGGGTATTTTGTTTTAACCATTCGCTGGCATTTTGTAAATAAGTCCAGGAATAGCGCCTAGTCATTTGTTTGTTTATTTCTAAAGTATTTAGGGCAAAAAACAATATGAAAGTAACAATCAGGTAAAAGATTAGAGCCAAGTTCATCTTCTCTTTATTTTTATAAGTTTTAGTTATTTCTTGAAAATAAGAAAAATCTTTAGGCAGAAGAGGGTTTAAAAGGAAGGTGGCGGCTAAGATTGCCAGAGGGACAAAATATTCAACAAAGCGTTGGGATTTAAGGGTGAGCAGACATAAAATAATTGCAAAAATATTTAAAGTGAAAATTTTGATAAAAATTTCATCTCCTTTTTTAAATTCAACTTTGTGGTTGTTTTTAATTTTAAAAATCAAAAAAGCAAAAGTTAGAATGGCTAATAAAAAAATGAAAATATTATTAGCCAGTAAATCCAGCGGCTGGTAAGGATACCATTCCATGCCAACTTGAATTTGATTTTGGTAATTAATCAAACCTATTTGTACCATCTGTTGCCAGTAGAATTGAAGATTGTGAGGAAAAAATGGATTAATAATTAAACCTAAGAGCAAACCACTGCCAATTGCCGCTAGAGGTTTCCAATCAAATTTTTTATTGATGATAATTTCGCTAACTAAATGACAAAAAAGTAAAATTAGTAGCAAACTCCAGCCGCCATAGAGCCAGACATATAAAAAGGAAACAAGGATTAACAGAAGATATTTTTTTTGCCACAAAAAATTTATGGCCAAAAGTAAAATTATCAAAGAGAGGGCGGTGGTTTTTGCTAAATTAAGGCGAAAGAGAAAGGGCGAGGAGGAAATTAAAATCAAGGTATAAAAAAGAGGCGATTTAATGTGCCATTTTTTTAAAAAACAATAGAAAAAAATTATAGCCAAGGTGGCGAAAATAATAGTGGCAATTTTTCCTCCCCAGAGAGGAGGGAAGAAATAAGTGAAGGGGATTAACAAAAGGTGATATAAAAATTGGTGATCGGTAAAATTATGAGTAAAATCAGCTTGTTGGATCCAAGGAAAGTCTTGAATAATTAAATTTTTTTGCATCAATACGGACATTTTTATGTGGTAAAAAGAATCTGGATCAGGAAAAGTTGGGTAAGCCTGTAAAAATATAAAATAGCCCAAAATCAGGCTAAAAAAAAGAGGGACAATTATTTTTGATGGAGAGAGTTTCATATAATGATTTTAACAAAAAATAAGCCTAAAAACAAATAAAAAACACTTTTCTTTTATAAAAGAAGAGTGTTTTTGGGGTGGCTAGAGGGAATCGAACCCTCGCTAGCGGTGCCACAAACCGCTGTTCTACCATTAAACTATAGCCACCATGGTAGCGCTATTATATCGGTTTAAAGGCTTTTTGTCCAGAGAAGGCTTCTACCAACCAATTAGTCGTTTTTTCTGGGGCTGGTTCTAAAGCTGGAGAAAGGGGGATATTATAACGCTCACAGGCAGACTTAATTATTTTGTGGAGCATTTCTTCATAGGTATAGCCGGCCGTTTTAGCGGCTAAAGGAAAACGAGAGTTTTCTTTTGGATCCGGGATAATTCCGGGGATTTGGTTGATTTCTAAAATATGAGGACGACCATTAGCATCTAAACGTACATCAATGCGGCACCAATCTAAAATGTTTAAAGCCTGCTTGGTTTTTAAGCAGATTTTTTTGATTTGTAGAAATTTTTTATAATCTAGTTGAGCTGGACAAGAGATAGTTTGAATATTGCTGTCTGGGCTGTCTACTAACCATTTAACCTCGTAAGAGTCCATTGGTGCGAGGTTATTAGGTAGATTATTAAATAAAATTTCTACTGGAGGCAAAACTTCTACTGGGTTGTTGCCAATTAGAGAAACCGTAAATTCTCGGCCAGTCAAAAATTCTTCAACTAAAGCTGGCTGTTTAAATTTTTCAATCAATTCTCCTAATTTTTTATATAATTCCATCTGGTTATTTACCAAACAATCATTAGTGATGCCTTTGGAAGAACCCTCGGAAACCGGTTTAACAATTAAAGGAAAGGTCATTTTTCTGGATAATTTTTCATTTGGTTCATAAAATAACTGAAAACGAGGGGTGGGGATTTGATGATAAGACAAAACTTTTTTGGTGTAAGCCTTGTTCAAGCACAGAGCTTGAGCTAATGGCTTAGAACCGATATAAGGAATATTCAAATTCTCAAGCATGGCGGGAATTTGAGCTTCTCGGTCTTGATTACGTAAACCTTCGGCTACATTAAAAACTAAGTCTATTTTATTTTTTAGGCTTTTTAGTTTTAAATAAGCCTCTTCGTTAGCTTCTACACGATAAACTTCATGCCCCAATTTTCTTAAATGATGAGCAATGCCGTTGATCGTTGTTGGTTCGTCAAATTCCGCTTCAGCAATCGCCTGCTCGTCAGTTAACGAAGGCTTTTTGTGGCGGACATTATAGACGAAAGCTAAATTAAGTTTTTTGGCTTTCATGTGTTTATTTTAACCCTAAAGGGTTAAGCGCGTTTTAAGGCGCTTTGAATAATATGATTAAATACGTCTTTGGTCGATAATCCTTGTTGAGCGGCTGAGAGGTATAAACTAACACCTTCATCTAAATAGGGTAGACAGTTGATTTCCAAAAAGTAAATTTTACCTTCCGGGGTCAAACGAAAATCCATTCTAGCTAAATCACGGCATTTGAGGCTTTTAATTACTTTTTTAGAAGCTTCCTTAATTTCTTGCTTTAAAGAATCACTTAAATTGGCAATTTGGATATCTACGCTATCATAAAAATTATTTTTCATTTCGTAATCATAAATCTGATAGCTTCTAGTTTTTAAAAATTCTGGATCTACTATATATTCTACAACATCTAGTATGGGGTCTTCAAGGTTTTCTAGGAAGGGAACAGTGATATCTTTGCCAAAAATGTACTCTTCAATCAAAATTCCCTCAGGATATTTTTTAAGTAAATTAGGCAGTCGTTGTTTTAAAGTTTCTAAATCTTCAATCACACTATCCTGGGTAATGCCTTTAGATGATCCTTCATAGTTAGGTTTAGCAATAATTGGAAAATGTAAATGAGAGATATCAGGAGCAAAATCTGGATAAATTACTTCTGCTTGCGGAGTCGGGACACCAAATTTAGCTGCTAATTGTTTAGTTAAATTTTTATCTAAACTTAGTGCTAAAGTAAAGGGATCAGAACCAGTATATTTTAAGCCTAATTCTTCAAAAACTCCGGGCCAGAAAGATTCTCGATATTTGCCTTTAGTTCCCTCACTAGTATTAAAAATTAAATCAGGTTGGTAATCTGTTAAATCTTTAATTACGTCTATCAAAGGTCTAGTTAATTCAATAAACTTAACTTCGTGACCTAGGTCTGCCAAATTTTTGGTCATGAATTCAATAGTATCTGGCGAATCGAATTCCGCCTGTTCTTCTACTTCCGCAGTTCTTAAATTAGAGGTGATAGCGATTTTCATAAATTTTAAGAAAGATGTTTTAACTCTTGTTTATAAATATTGGTAATTTTTTCTCGGTATTCTTCCGGGATCATTTCGGCGGAATGAACTCCAAAAAAGCGACGACGCAAAATCTTTTCCTTTCTAATGGTTTCGGCTAAAAAATTCTTTTTGAATTCTTCCATTAAAGGTCCTTTAGCACCACGACGCATAGCCAAGAGAAAAGAGAGAAGTTGTTCTTCTCGAGCATTGGGAATTATTTCGGAAACCGTGTTTATTTTTTTGTTAAAAATAATAAATAGTCGCCGCTTGTCTTTAGTAAAC
>Ga0116178_10002373_pt1 | contig 14855 bp, 12 predicted proteins | sample AD_STIC12_MetaG_FD_89880 | JGI IMG/M metagenome (GOLD analysis project Ga0116178, IMG submission 89880) | Active sludge microbial communities of municipal wastewater-treating anaerobic digesters from USA - AD_STIC12_MetaG | ecosystem: Engineered > Bioreactor > Anaerobic > Digestate | place: USA... | reverse complement strand
CGGCACTGGAACGATCCGAACGCCTTGATCTCTTTCACGGGCGAGCCGAGATATTTCTCCGCCGCCGGGATCACGATGTGGCGCTCCCACAGATGCATCTTGGCTGCGAGGTCGCAGGTCATCGGCATCGCGTCCGGCGCTTTCCACGCCGACAGTGAAGCATCGACCACCACGGCCTCGTCATAGCCGCACGCGCCATCATGCTCGGCCGGCGCGATCGTGAAATCCACGCCCGCCGCCGCCAGCGCGTCATGGCAGGCGCCAAGATTTTTCGACAGACCGGCGAGCCGCTTCACATCGCCGAGCGCGCCATACTTCTGCAGGTCGATGGTCGCGCCGGCGCGCGCTGCATCATAGCTCGGCCGCGCGAAATGAACGCCGCCTGCTGCCGCTTCCGCCGAACGCCAGTTCGCCAGCAGCACGCCGCCTGACAGGGCGATCATGACGCCAGCGCCGAGCGCGATAAAGGAATGGGACTTTTTCATCACAAACAGATCTGCAAACGAGGCGCCCCGCGCCCCTTCTACGATGACAGGAAGAGCGCTCGCAAGGTTGCCGAAAACCTAACAAGGCCAGGCCCTTGCTGCATTGTAACGCTTGACGGCGCGAGGCTGTTAACCTTCGTCGTCGGCCGTCAGCTCAAGCTTTCCGCCGCGTCTTTCCTGCTGCCGCGCGCCTTCGAGAATACCGAGCAGGCCGTAATTGCCCTCGTGGCACGCGTATTCGTAAACGGCGCCGGTGGCGGTCCGCATCGGCATCTCGCCCTTCCAGACCTGGCTGTACTGGTCCGGATCATCGATCTCGAACTGGTAGAGAATCACGCCGTCTTCGGTGCGTGTGAAGCGCTCCGTCATCTTGCCGTTATCGGAAACATACCCACGCTGCTGCGGGTGAACGTTCTTCGTTTCAACAACCAGCGTCGAGCCTTCATACCAGCCCACGCTGTCACCGAGCCACTTCTTGATCGCGCTCGGATCGTGCTTCGCGTCAGCCTTGCTCGCGACGATCGGAATGATGCGCGCATCGTGAACCATCTCGACAAGGATCATCGCATGACCCGGCGATTGCACGATCTGGTACGTGTTGTTGTACAGCACGTTGTTCATCACCGGCCCGCCCGTATTGCCGAAGCCGACAATGCAGCGCTCGCCCACGCTGCGCGATTCAGGACCTTCATAGGAGCGCGATGCGGCGCTTGCACGCGCGGCAGCTGCAGCTTTCGGATCAGCCTTCGCCGCGGTGGCCGCCGGGAGCGGAGCTTCCTCGTAACGCCCTGCGCCGCGTCCGGGCTTGTAGGGAATCCTTCCGTTCGCCGGCACGGTGATCCACGACGAACGCGCCTCGCCATTCACCACCGCGACATGCGCGCCCGGATCCACCCACACCGCGTTGTAGTTGCCGACAGGCGGCAAGGGCTTGCCCTTCTCTGGCGCGCCTTCCTTCTGGTCAGTCGGCTTCAGCTCCTCGCGCGTACGGATATTGTTGTAGTCGCCGTCCTCAAGTTTCTTCGCCTGCTCGGGCGTCAGCACCAGCGCATCGATACCGGGCGGTCGCGTCATCCGCGTGATCGAGGCGTTGGTCCAGTTGCCCTGAAGATCCGGCACGCCCCAGCTGGTCTTCGGCGGCGTGTACCCGGCCTGCGCCAGCGCTGCCGGCGCGATCGCCAGCCCAAGCGCCAACAGCCCCGTTCCAACCAACATGGACCTGCGCATTGATATCTCCCCGTCTGGCCGCGCCTTATGGCGCTTGTTGCGGCGATCTTTGCCGCCAGGGAACGGACGGCACAAGGCCCAGCCCGTTCAAGAACCAGAGAACGCGGAAAACCGGAAGTTCCGTCGCTTAGCCCTTGAGGGCCCTCAGGTCATCCGCCAGCGCATTCGCATAGGATGTGATGTCACCCGCCCCGAGACAAACCACCATTTCATCGCCCGTCTTCACGGCATTGCGGATTTCCGAAGCGAGGCTCCCCAGCCCATCGATCGCTCGCGCCGAACGGTGGCCGTGATTGATCAGCCCCTTCACCAGCGTCTCGTGATTGACACCGTCTATCGGCTGCTCGCCCGCCGCATAGACCGGCGTGATGATCACATCGTCCGCATCGTTGAAGCAGGTCGAGAACTGCTCGAACAGGTCACGCAGGCGCGTATAGCGATGCGGCTGCACCACGGCGATCACCCGCTTGTCGCGGCCCTGCACATCGCGCGCGGCGCGCAGTACTGCCGCGATCTCCACCGGGTGATGGCCATAGTCGTCGATGATCTTGACCTTGCCCCACTCGCCCACCGGCGTGAACCGCCGCTTCACGCCGCCGAACTTCGACAGCGCCGCGCGGATCTGTTCTTCCGTGCCACCGAGTTCGCGCGCGACGCCGATCGCCGCCAGCGAGTTCTGCACGTTGTGTCGCCCAGCCATCGGCAGCTTGAGACCAACCCAGCGCGTCTGGTCCGTCGCCCCGCGCGAGCGCAGCACGAGATCGAAGGTCGAGCCCTCCGCTTCCGACCGCACATTCACCGCCCAGAGATCGGACTGCGGATTGAAGCCATAGGTAATGCGGCGACGATCAGGAATGCGCGACGCCAGCGCCTGCACTTCGGGATGATCCGCGCACAGAACAGCAAAGCCATAGAAAGGCAGGTTTTCGACAAACGTGTCGAAGCCCTTCCGCAGAGCCTCCATCGAGCCGTAGTGATCCATGTGCTCAGGGTCGATATTGGTGACGATCGCCACGGTCGGACGCAGCTTGGTGAACGTGCCGTCGCTCTCATCGGCCTCCACCACCATCCACTCGCCCTGACCAAGCTTGGCGTTCGACGCATAGGCATTGATCACGCCGCCATTGATGACGGTCGGGTCGAGGCCCACGCCATCCAGCAGCGCCGCCACCATCGAAGTCGTCGTCGTCTTGCCATGCGTGCCGGCAATCGCAACCGTCCATTTCAGCCGGATCAGCTCCGCCAGCATGTCCGCCCGGCGCACGACGGGAATGGCCTTCAGCCGCGCCGCATCAACTTCCGGGTTGCCGCTCTTGATCGCCGTCGAGATCACCAGCGCGCCCGCGCCTTCGATGTTCTCGGCCTTGTGGCCAATCATGATCTTGGCGCCCAGCTTGGCCAGACGCGATGCGTTCGCGTTTTCCTTGATGTCCGAACCGGAGACATCATAACCAAGGTTCAGCATCACCTCGGCAATGCCCGACATGCCAATGCCGCCAATGCCCACGAAGTGGACCGGACCCGTATCGAAAGGAAGTGACTTACGCATCCCGCTTTCCTGTCACGCCAGCAGCCTGCTCCGCAAGATCAGCCAGATCGCGCGCCGCGTTCGGGTTGCCGAGCTGCCAGGCCGCCTTGGCCCGCGCCTTGAGCACGCCAGCGTTGGAAATACGCTCCAGCAGCAGCGGGGCAAGCATCTCCGCCGTGAATTTCGGCTCCGGGACGACATCCGCGGCTGCGCCGGTCACCATGCCCTCGGCATTGGCTGTCTGGTGGTCGTCCATGGCGATGCCGAGCGGGATCAGGATCGCGGGGCGGCCCGCCACAGCAAGCTCGGTCACTGTACCTGCGCCCGAGCGTGCGATCACTAGGTGCGCCGCCGCAAGCCTGTCCTGCATGTCCGAGAAGAACGAATCCACCGTGTGCTTCACGCCGGCTGCCCGATAGGCGGCGCGAACAGCTTCAAGCTGTTCTTCCCGCGCCTGCTGCACCACGGTGAGACGCGCTCGCTGCGCCTCGGGCAACGACGCAATCGCTTGCGGGATCACTTCGCCGAACAGCCGCGCGCCCTGGCTGCCGCCCGTGACGAGAATATTCAGCGGTCCTGTATCGCTCAGCTCAGGATAAGGCTTGTCGCGCACCGCCTTGATCGGACTACGCACCGGATTGCCCACCACCTTCTTGCGGTCCTCCGCCGCCAGCGGCAGACGGTCGAGCCGGTCGAAGCCGCACGCCACGAACTTCGCCGTCTTCGCAAACAGCCGGTTCACGCGACCCAGAACCGAATTTTGCTCGTGAATGATGATCGGCAATCCCATCGACCGCGCCGCCGACAGCGAGGGGTAAGACGGATACCCGCCAAAGCCCGCGATCAGTGAAGGCTTGGTTTTCTCAAAATTCTTGCGCGCCTCGTTCGTGCCCTTGCGCAGCTTCAGCGCCGACGCGAGCAGCTTGTGCGGCATCTTCGATCCGAACGTCGCCGCATCGACTTCCAGCCGCCAGTCGGCTGGGAAATTGGTCGCGTATTTCTTCCCGCGCTCATCCGTCACCAGCGCGATGGTCCAGCCGCGCGCGCGCATTTCGTCGGCGAACGCCTGCGCCGGAAACATGTGGCCGCCCGTGCCGCCCGCCGCGATGACAACCAGAGGCTTGGAAGAAGAGGTCATGCATGTCTCAGATGAGCGAGGGTGGATTCAGGCTGTTTGCGAGTTAGGGCCAAAGCAAGGCCGAGCGTCAAAGCGCTGCCAAGAAGCGACGATCCGCCTGATGAAACCAGCGGCAAAGTCATGCCCTTGGGCGGAATCAGCGACAGGTTCACCGCCATGTTCACCGCCGCCTGCAGGCCGAAGATCGCATAGAGGCCAACGCCAGCAGCCCGGCGGTACGTGTCCTGGTGCCGGGAAGCATCCATCACGCCCTTGATGGCGATCACGGCGAAGAGGAGCGTCAGCAAGGTCAGCAGAACGAGACCAAACTCCTCGCCCGCAACCGAATAGACGAAGTCGGTGTGCGCATCGGGCAGCACGCGCTTCACCGTGCCCTCGCCCGGGCCCACGCCAAACAGGCCGCCGCGCTCGATCGCCTCGCGCGCGCGATCGATCTGGTAGGTGTCGTTTTGCGTCGGATTGAGAAACGAATCCACCCGCTGCCGAACGTGCGGCAGCAATGCGTAGAGGCTCCAGCCAAGTCCCGCGCCGCCAACCACAAACCCCGAAGCCCACAGCCAGGGCAGGCCCGAAATGAAGAACACGATGATGAAGCCAACCGTCAGCAGCGCCGACTGCCCCACGTCTGGCTGAAGCAGCAGCAGGCCGACCGTCACCGCATAGAACGCAAACGCGATCACCGCCCACGGCCCGCTCGGAAACTTCTCTCTCTGGGCAAGAAGCCACGCCGACAGCACGATCAGCGCCGGCTTGATGATCTCGGAGGGCTGGAACGTCGTGCCCCAGAAGCGGATCCAGCGCGTAGCGCCCTTGGCCTCGTGGCCAAACATCAGCAGCGCCGCCATCATGAAGAAGCAGATCACGAACAGGATGGCGCACACCCGCCGCGCCCACATCTCGTTCAGGGTCGAAGACGCCACCAGCACGCCTGCGGATGCGACAGCAAACACCACCTGCCGGTAGACGAAATGGAAGGGGTCATCGTAGCCGATCCGGCTCGCCGCTGCCGGTCCCGCCGCCAACGACAGCACAAGGCCGGCGCCCAACAGGATCAGCGCCGCTGCGATCAGCCCCTTGTCGACCGTGCGCCACCATTCGGCGAGGGGCGATCTGTCGGACCTGCGAAAGACCTGCATCGCATCACGCCGGTTCGGTCGTCGTGCGCCGCTTCACCAGCTTGGCGGCCTCCTGCCGGAACGCCAACCCACGCTGTTCGAAGTCCTTGAACTGATCGAAGCTCGCGCACGCTGGCGCGAACAGAACCACCGCACCCTCGACCCCCGAAGCCCGCGCATCGTCGAACGCCTGCTCCACCGCCACGTCCAGCGTGCGGCACTTCACATGATCCAGCTTGCCCGTCAGCGTCCGTGCGAACGCCTCGGTGGATTCGCCGATGAGATAGGCCTTCCTGATCTGCCCGAAGAGCGGCGCGAGATCGTCGATGCCCTCTTCCTTCGGCCGGCCACCCACGATCCACCACGCATTCGGGAAAGCACGGATCGCCTGCTCCGCCGCCTGCGCGTTGGTCGCCTTCGAGTCGTTCACAAACCGCACGCCCTGGATCGTGCCGATCGTCTCCAGCCTGTGCGGCAGGCCCGGGAAAGTCTCGATCGCCGCGAGAATGTCGCTCGCTTCCAGCCCCAGCGCACGGCATGCCGCATAAGCCGCCGCAGCATTCTGATGATTGTGCCGCCCCGGCAGCGCACGCGCATGCGAGATATCGACCGGATGCTCCGCCCGGCCCGACATCGAATCCTGCAACATACCATCCAGCACCGCGACGCCACGCCCCAGACCATACTCCGCCGACACCGGCACGACTTTCCGCAGGCCTTCGCACGACAGCTGCGTCGCCATCACGCCCGAGCGCGTGTCGTCGACGCCGATGATCGCGTAATCCTCCGGCCCCTGATTGCGGAAGATGCGCCGCTTGGCGCTGACATAGCCGTCCATGCCGCCATGGCGCGCGAGATGATCCGGCGAGATGTTCAGCATCACAGCCACATCGCACTTCAGGCTCTCAGCAAGATCCAGCTGATAGCTCGACAGCTCCAGCACATAGATCGCCGCACCGTGCAGCCGCTCGAGATCGAGCACGCCCACGCCGATATTGCCGCCGACGCGCACGTCTTTCCCGCACGATTTCAGGATATGACCGATCAGCGCCGTCGTCGTCGACTTGCCGTTCGTGCCCGTGATGCCGACGATCCGCGGCCGCTCGAAATCCTTGAGCTCCGCGACCGCGCGCGCAAACAGCTCCATGTCGCCGATCACCGGCACGCCCACCATCTGCGCCATGCGCACGAAGCGATGCGGCTCCGGGAATTTCAGCGGGATGCCCGGCGAGAGAACCAGCGCCGCGAAGTTCTGCCAGTCGCGCCGGTTGAGGTCGACCAGCGGCACGCCCGCAGCTTCCGCCGCCTTGCGCGCAGCTTCGTTCTCGTCCCACGCACACACGCGCGCGCCGCCGGCCATCAAGGCGCGCGCCGTCGCGATACCAGACCTGCCAAGGCCCAGTACGGCGACGTCCTTCCCCTCGAATGTGCGGACTGGGATCAAGCTGGCCTCACCTCAGACGCAGAGTGGCAAGGCCGGCAAGCGCCAGCAGGAAGGCGATGATCCAGAAGCGGATAACCACGGTCGGTTCCGACCAGCCCAGCTTCTCGAAATGGTGGTGGACCGGCGCCATCTTGAAGAAGCGCTTTCCGGTCGCCTTGAAGTACAGGACCTGGATGATCACCGACAGCGCCTCGAACAGGAACAGGCCGCCAACGATCGCGAGCACCATCTCGTGCTTCACGCAAACCGCCATCGCGCCAAGACACCCGCCCAGCGCCAGCGATCCCGTGTCGCCCATGAACACCTTCGCGGGCGGCGCATTGTACCAGAGGAAGCCAAGCCCCCCGCCAACCAGCGCACCCATCACCACGGCCAGCTCCGCCGTGCCCGGCGTCGGCGTCAGCAGCAGGTAATCGGCAAAGCGCGGCGTTCCCGTCGCATAGGTAATGAAGCCGAACGTCGCGCCCGCGATCATCACTGGGCCGATGGCCAGGCCATCCAGACCGTCCGTGAAGTTCACCGCATTGCCCGCGCCCACGATCACGAACGCGCCGAACGCGATGAAGCCGTAGATCGTCAGGTCGAACATGAAGTCTTTCAGGAAGGGCAGCGCGAGGCCCGTCGCAAAGCCCGGCTGCGGCGCCGCCGCCAGCGCGCCGCTCGCCAGAGCCGCCGCTGTCGTCTCCTGCGCGTAGTGCGAGATCCAGAACACCGCGATCCCGGCGATCACGAACTCCATCAGGAGCCGCACCTTGCCTGAAAGCCCCGCCGTGCCTTTCTTCGTGACCTTCTGGTAGTCGTCGATGAAGCCAACGCCGCAGAAGCCGATCGTCACGAACAGCACGATCCAGATGTACTGGTTCTTGAGATCGCCCCACAGCAGCGTGCCGGAAAGAATGCCGAACAGGATGAGGAAGCCGCCCATGGTGGGCGTGCCCTTCTTCGACTGGTGGCTTTCCGGGCCGTCGGTGCGGATCGGCTGACCCTTGCCCTGCCGCGCGCGCAGCCACGCGATCATGGGTGCGCCAAACAGCATTGTCAGGATCAACCCCGTCGCGAGCGCCAGCGCCACGCGGAAGGTGATGAAACTGAACAGGTTCATCGCGCCCTGATAGGGCGAAAGGAATTCGTACAGCATGCTACGCCCCTGACGCTTTCTGCGAGGAGGAGGCGCCTTCGCTCATCTGCCTGAGCGCCGTTCCCACCTTCGCCATGCCGGATGCATTCGAGCCTTTGATCAAGACCGCATCGCCCGGTTCTAACCAGCTTTTCACCTGTTCGGCCGCTTCCGTCGGACCTGTGACATGAACGACTCGCATCGATTGGTCGCGGGCCGTCAGCGCATCGGCCAGATGTTTCATCTCACCGCCGGAAAGAACCGCGGCCGAAACCTTCGCCGCGAGGATCGACGTGGCTAGCCCGGCATGCAGCGCCGCGCTGCCCTCGCCCAGCTCACGCATCTCGCCCAGCGCGACAATCTTGCGGCCCGGCCGCCGCGCAAAGCCCTCGATGGCGGCGCGCATGGATTCCGGGTTGGCGTTGTAAGCGTCATCCACCAGCGTCACGTCGCCGCCCTTCGGCAGCTTCAGCGTTTCCGCAACGCCCCGGCCCGCCGGAGGCGCATAGCCCGACAGCGCTTCTGCCGCCTGATGCGGCGGCACCCCGGCGACAACCGCAGCCAGTATCGCCAGCGCCGCATTCGCGGCCCAATGCTCGCCAACCGCATCGAGCTTCACGACCACCAGATCGCCCATCACATCGATGGCGATCCGCGAGGTAAGCCCGTCCGTCTCGTAGGTCACCGGCGTAGCGCTCGCCGGTCCGCGCGCCCCGCCATAAGTCAGCAGATCCGCCGTCGGCTGCAGCGTTTCCGCATGGCGCTTCAGCTTGGCGAAGAAATAGTCCTTCTCCGGCAGAATGGCCGTGCCGCCGGGCTCCAGCCCCGCGAAAATCTGGCCTTTTTCATCCGCCACCGCATCGACCGAACCCATGCCCTGCAGGTGCGCAGGCGCGACGCGCGTAATCATCGAGATATGCGGCCGCACCATCAGCGACCGGGGCCCGATCTCGCCTGGCGTGTTCATGCCGATCTCGAAGATCGAACGCTCGGTTTCGCGCGGCATCCGCGCCAGCGTCAGCGGCACGCCCCAGTGATTGTTGAACGACTTGTCAGACCAGTGCGCCCGGCCCGCCGCACGGAAGATGCGCGCCAGCATCTCCTTCACAGACGTCTTGCCGACCGATCCGGTCACAGCCGAGATCACGCCGGAATTCCGCGCCCGGGCCGCAAGGCCAAGCCTCTCCAGCCCGTGCAGCACGTCGCCAACCATCAGGCCGGGATGCCCGCCCAGCACATCGCGCGACACAAGCGCCGCTTCCGCGCCCGCAGCAAATGCGTTGCCGACAAACTCATGCCCGTCACGCACATCCTTCAGCGCCACGAACAGGTTGCCGGGCTGCAGGCTGCGCGTATCGATCGACACGCCGTTCACCGCCCAGACGCCAAGCGCCTTGCCATCAGTTGCCTTGGCGGCCTCGTCGGAGGTCCAGAGCGGGGTCATCGCCGGATCAGCCATGCGAGCCTCCCACTTCCGTCAGAGCCGAGCGCGCCACGTCGAAATCCGAGAACGGGATGGTGACACCCTTCACGATCTGCCCGGTCTCATGGCCCTTGCCTGCGATCAGAAGCGCGTCGCCAGCCTTGAGACGGCGCACGCCTTCCATGATCGCCGAAGCACGATCGCCGATCTCGCTGGCGTCAGGCGCACCCTTGCGAATTGCCGCGCGGATCGCTGCGGGTTCTTCGGAACGCGGATTGTCGTCGGTGATGATCACCTCGTCCGCCAGACGCCGCGCCACATCGCCCATGATCGGCCGCTTGGTCGCATCGCGATCGCCGCCGCAGCCGAACACCACGATCAGCTTGCCGCGCACGTGCGGCCGCGCCGCGCGCAGCAGAACGTTGAGACCGTCCGGCGTGTGCGCGTAGTCGACAAACACCGGGGCCTTGGCCGCAGTCTGGCCAACAAGTTCAAGGCGGCCATGCACACCCTTGAGCACGGCCAGACCATCCAGCACCTTGTTCACGTCATCGCCCAGCGACATCGCGATGCCGGCAGCGCACAGCGCATTCAGCGCCTGGAATTCTCCGATCAGCGGCAGGTGAACCTTGCGCTCATTGCCCGCGCTCGGCCCCTCGCCCCACTGGATGACGAGATCCTGGCCGGTCCCGCGCGGCAGGGCTTCGGCGATGCGAAGATCGCGGCCGCGCCAACCAACCGTGAACGGCACGAGGCCGGCCGCCTTCGCCGCAGCCTCGAACGCATCCAGCTCCGCACTGTCCGCATTGATCACCGCAGGCGCGCCCTTCGGAAGCAGCTCCGAGAACAGCTTCAGCTTGGCGCGGCGGTAGTCATCGAAGTTCGCGTGATAGTCGAGATGGTCCTGCGTGAGGTTCGTGAATGCGCCCGCGGCCAGCTTCACGCCATGCAGGCGATACTGCGCAAGGCCGTGGCTCGACGCTTCCATCGCGGCGTGCGTCACGCCTTCATTGGCGAGCTTGGCCAGCGTCTCGTGGATCATCACCGGATCGGGCGTCGTGTGACCAAGATCGATCGAGCCCGAAGGGCCGATCGCGCCCAGCGTTCCCATCGACGCTGCCTTGCGGCCCATATGCGCCCAGATCTGGCGCAGGAAATCCACCGTCGAGCTCTTGCCGTTCGTGCCCGTCACAGCCGCCACCGTTGCAGGCTGCTGCGGATAGAACGCCGCCGCGGCCGTCGCGAGCGTGAGACGCGGATCGGCAGACTTCACCGCCGGCACGCTCCACTCGCCCGCACGATCGTCGGTCAGCACAGCTACTGCGCCAGACTTGATTGCGCCCTCGATATAGTCGCGCCCGTCCTTCGCCACGCCCTGCAGCGCCGCGAACAGGAAGCCCGGCTTCACCTTGCGGCTGTCAGCGGTGATGCCGGTGATTTCGATGGAGGGAGCGCCCGCAACGAGCTGGTCGAGTTTCATGGCGTCGTCGCCTCCGATACGCGCAGGCTGGCTGCTTCCGCCCTGGAAGCCGTCAGCACTGGCCGCACGTCCAGCAGAGGCGCCGCACGCGCGATCACTTTTCCTGCGATCGAGGCCGCCGTGTAGGAAGCCGTGCGTTGGTCGCCCCTTCTGGGCTGGGCTTCATCGAGCACAACAAGCACGACAAATTGAGGGCGGGAGGCCGGGAAAACGGCGGCGAACGACGTGATGTTCTTGTTCGGATCATACCCATCCGGTCCCGGTTTTTCCGCCGTGCCGGTCTTGCCCGCAACTTCGTATCCCTGCGCGTCGGCATTCTTGCCCGTGCCGCGCGTTACCGTCTCGCGCAGCATCGTCATCACCTTCGCGGCCGTATCCGCCGACATCACCTGCGACTTCTCGACCTGCGCCGCATCCACCGGCTCGACGAACACCGGCGAGACATAATTCCCGCCATTGCCGAACGCGGTGTAGGTCATCGCGAACGCCAGCGGGCTCACCGAAATGCCGTGACCATAGCTGACCGTCGCCATGGCGGTCGCGTCCCACACTTCCGGCGTCAGCGGAGACGCCGTCTGCGGTCCCTCATGGCTCTGCCCGCCCAGCAGGTGAACGCTGCGCAGGAAATCCTTCTGGCGCTCGACGCCCATCCGCTGCGCAATCAGCGCCGTGCCGATGTTGGACGAGTGCGCCAGGATATCCCCCGCCGTCACCGACTTCGCGTTCGGCAGCGGATGCGGGTCCTTCACCAGCGCCGCGCCGATCTTCACCGGCGCCGACACGTCGAAGCGATCCTGCGGCGTCAGCACGCCCGCCTCCATCGCCGCCGCCACCGTCAGCGGCTTGTAGATGGATCCCAGCTCGAAGCGCGAATTGAGCGCGCGATTGGCGCGAACGTCTGCGCTGAAATCACCACGCCGGTTCGGATCGAGCGCCGGCCACGACGCCACCGCCCGCACCGCGCCGCTATGCGTGTCGACAACAACGCCCGCACCGCCCTTCATGTCGAAATCAGCAAACGCCCGCTCAAGCTCTTCCTCGAGCACGAACTGCACGCTCGCATCCAGCGTCAGCTTCAGCGGCTCGCCGCCCGCCTTCAGCCGCGCGTCAAACGCCAGCTCCGAACCCTCGAGCCCTTCGCCGTCGATATTGGTGTAACCGAGAAAATGTCCCGCCAGCTTGCCACGCGGATAGACGCGCCGCGCCTCTTCCACGAACTGCAACCCCTCGACGCCAAGACCGAACACCGCGTCCTTCTCTTCCTGCGTCAGCCCGCGCTGCACCCACACGAACTGGCGCTTGCGGTCCGACAGCTGCGCCGTCAGCCCGATCAGGTCGAGCTTCGGCAACACGCTCTTCAGTTCAGAGGCAATCTCGCCCGCATCCCAGATCGCGCTCGGGTTCGCCGCCAGCGACCAGCCCGGCACAGTCGTCGCCAGCAACTCGCCCTTGCGATCGACAATGTCAGCCCGCCGCGTCGCCGCCACAGCTGCATGCCCACTCGACGCCGCCTGCTCTGGCCCGTTCATCGCGACATACGCGGACCGTCCCACGATGACCACGAAGACCATCGCCAGCATGCCCGCAACGATGCGAGCGCGGCGTGGACCCCAGACGTCCTCCTGAGGGCGGTCGAACGACATCATTGCCCGGACTGCACCTCGCGTGACTTCACCTCTTTCGGTGCTGGCGCCGACGTGGGCGACGCCTCCTCAACCGGCGGCAGCGTCAGCCGCTCTTCGCCCAGCCGGCGCGACAGCGCTTCGCTCGCCGTGTATTGGCCCGGCGTCGCCTGTTCGAGCCCGAGCTTCTGGCGCGCGATCGGCCCGATCCGCTCCGGCCGCGTCAGATACGCCTCCTCGGCCTTCATCACCGCAATGTCCTTGCCGATCGAAGAGGCTTCCGCGCTCAGCGTATCGATCTCGCCCTGCGTTTCTTCCGCGCCCAGCTTGGCGCGATAGACCGCCACTGCGAGCACCACGACGATGAGACCGCCGATGATGGTGAGCTTCCGCATCACGCAACTCCTTCAAGCTGTTTCAGCCCCGGCAAACGGAACCCCTCATCAGGAGGAGCGTCCCACGCCGGCGCTTCCGTCCGCAGCGCCCAGCGCAGGCGCGCCGAACGAGACCGCGGGTTGGCTTCGAGTTCCGCCTCGCCCGGCTCGATGGCCTTGCGCTGAAGAACCTCGAAGGTCGGCGTCTTGCCCTTGGGCGCTCCCGGCAGGTGCCGTGACGCGCCCGGCTCGTTGCCGGATCGCGCCCTGAGGAACAGCTTCACGATGCGGTCCTCGATTGAATGGAAGGTTACGACAACCAGCCGCCCGCCAGGTTTCAGCACACGCTCGGCAGACGCCAGCGCCCGCACCAGCTCGCCGCTCTCGTCATTCACCCACATCCGCAGCGCCTGGAACGAGCGCGTCGCCGGATGCGTCGGCTTGCCGCGACGCCCGCCCAGCGAGCGCTCGATGCACGCGGCGAGGTCCAGCGTCGTCTCGAATTTCTGCGTCTTCCGGCGGTAAACGATGCCACGCGCCACGCGCCGCGCACCGGGTTCCTCGCCAAGAATATGAAAGATGTCGGCCAGCTCACCCTCGGTGAGATGGTTCACCGCGTCGGCCGCAGACGGCCCCTTCTTCTCCATGCGCATGTCCAGCGGACCATCGCGCATGAAGGAAAACCCGCGCCCTGCTTCATCGATCTGGAAGGACGACACGCCAAGATCGAGCATCACGCCATCGACCTTGTCCTTGCCCGTTGCGTGGACGATCGTTTCGAGTTCACCGAACCGACCCGGGGCCGGGATCAGCCGCGCATCCTTGCCCGCATGCGCCCACGCCCGCTCCATCGCTTCAGGATCGCGGTCGATGCCGATCAGCGTGATGTCCGCCACGGCCAGCGCGGCGCGCGCATAGCCGCCGCCGCCATACGTGCCATCCACCATCACCGCGCCGTTCACCGGCGCAAGCGCGTGGATCACCTCCTCGATGAGGACGGGCACATGGCCTGCCGTAACAGGTGAGTTGAGTTCCAGCTCGCTCATTCAGCCGCCGCCTGACCCTGCCCCTGCTGACCGGAGCGGCGCGGCTTGGCTTTCAGCAGGCCTAGGCTTTCGCGCGCCAGTGCGCGCATCTCTTCGCGCATCGCCTCAAATGCCGCCGGCTCCCAGATCTGGAAACGGTCGCCAAGGCCAACGAACTTTGCCTTGTCCGAGATGCCGGCCTTCGCCAGCAGCTCCGCGTCCAGCACGATCCGCCCGCCTTCGTCGAATTTCGACGGCCTCGCCTCGCCCATGATGTAGGTCGCGAGCGCGTAACGGCGCGGGTCCATCAGGTCGAGGTCGGCCATGGAATCCTCGAAGCCTTCCATCAGGCGCATCCCCGCGCCCTCGATGCAGGCCTTGTCCAGCGACGGCCACAGGTAGACGCTGTCCTCGCCGCCAAGAGACTTGCGGAAAGGCGCGGGAATCGACACCCGCTTCTTTGCGTCAACGCTGCTCTCGAAGGAGGAGAGAAACATGCCCCTGATTGCCCGCTAAGCGCTCGCCCGGATGGGTCGGCGCACCCTGAAATCGTCCCGCCACGGAGCCCCTTCCGTGGAGTTTCAGGGGATACCATGGGAGGGTATGGGCAACAACGGGACATTAGGGTCGCGTTAACCATTTGGACGCCGACTAGCGGAACAAAGCAGGTAGATCGGTTAGCTATATCCGCCGGGGTGTGGATAAGTTGTTAGCGAGATGTGAACCGAAGGCGGAATCCGCCTGTGTTTACTGGCATTCGCGCGGGTGAAAACGTCGCGGCCAGCTGTCCACAGCAAATGGGTAAATCTCGATCAGGCGGCCTGTAAGCCGGGTTCTGTCCAGGACCTTTCGGCCCGTGGGCGACCATTCCTCTGGG
>Ga0116178_10002342_pt1 | contig 14972 bp, 8 predicted proteins | sample AD_STIC12_MetaG_FD_89880 | JGI IMG/M metagenome (GOLD analysis project Ga0116178, IMG submission 89880) | Active sludge microbial communities of municipal wastewater-treating anaerobic digesters from USA - AD_STIC12_MetaG | ecosystem: Engineered > Bioreactor > Anaerobic > Digestate | place: USA... | reverse complement strand
GTTAAAAGAGCTCACTTCTGAGTTGCGGGGCAGTAGCGTTTCGGAAGAGCGCCTATACGGAGCCCGGTCACCAGCATGACAGCTGACAATGACGAATCCGCCGACGAGCGCGTGCTTGCACAGCAGCTACATTCTTCCGTGTACATACCTTCTGAGGCCCCGGTAGCGCCGCCACTCGGTGTAACACGGCGCATCGGCGTGCGCGCCTTCGCGCCGCTTCTTGCCACGCTCGCCGTTTCCGCGTGCGGCGGCGGTGGTGACGGCGGAACCACAAACAGCGGCGGAGTCGGCACCTCACCACCGGTATCGCCACCTGCTTCGCCACTGCCGCCCGACCCGCTGGCGCCGCCACCACCTCCTCCACCGCCCTCGCCTCCTTCGCCGGTAGGTCCCGTGTCACAATTGGAAGCGTCCAGATTCCTCGTGCAGGCAGCGTTCGGCGCGACTATCGCCGACGTCCAAAACGTCGCCAGCAATGGATTTCCTGCCTGGATCGACGCACAGTTCAACATACCCAGACCCAGCACTCATTGGGATTTTCCGCGCCGTTCGCCCGAGGCGCTTTGGGGCACAGTCGAAAGCTTCTGGACGCAGGCGATCCGCAGCTCAGACCAACTTCGTCAACGCGTGACATTCGCGTTGTCTGAAATATTTGTCGTCTCTGCCGCTAATGCCGAGCTGAGCTTTCGCGCTGAACCGCTGGCTGCTTACCTGGATATGCTGGCAGAAAATGCGTTCGGAAACTTCAGGACGCTGATTGAGGGCGTGGCCCGCTCTCCGGCCATGGGCTATTTCCTGTCTCATCTGGCCAACGAAAAGGAAGATCCCGTCACCGGACGGATTCCCGATCAGAATTTTGCTCGCGAAGTAATGCAGCTCTTCACGATCGGATTGTGGGAGCTCAATCAGGATGGATCGCGGCGTGTCGATAGCGCTGGCCAGCCCATTCCGACTTACGGCCAGGCGGAAATCGCCGGCATGTCCCGCGTCTTCACCGGACTGAGCTGGGCCAATGGCTGGGGTGGCTACGACTTCGGACGCCCCATGGTTCACTATCCTCAGTATGTTTCCACCAGCGAGAAGCGGATCGTTAGCGGCGTTGTGATCCCCGCGAATACCTCGGGCCCTGAAAGTCTTCGCATCGCACTCGATACACTTTTCAACCATGCGAATGCGGGACCGTTCTTCGCAGAACAGCTGATCAAGCGGCTGGTGACCTCCAATCCAAGCCGTCCCTATGTGGGACGTGTTGCCGCCGCTTTCGCCAACAATGGCGCTGGCGTGCGGGGAGATATGCGCGCGGTGATCAGAGCCGTGCTTATGGATCCCGAAGCGAGAGACCCGGCCAAGGTGCAGGATCCGAACTGGGGCAAGTTGCGCGAACCGATCCTGCGGTTTTCTGCATGGCTGAGGGCATTCAATGCCTCAAACTCGCTCGGACGTCTTTCGCTGTGGGGTTATACGGACCCGCTCAACAACATGGCCGAACCGACGCTGAAGCCGCCATCGGTGTTCAATTATTTTCGACCGGACTATTCACCACCGGGAGTAATTCGCGCCAACGGTATCGTCGCGCCCGAGTTCCAGATTACGCACGAAAGCTCGATCACAGCGTACGCGAATTTTGTCGGCACTGTCGTCTCAACCGGCTTTGACGTCACATACTATCACCCCGAAAATCCACCGATCACTGGCAACTACACAACCGAATTGACGCTTGCAGCACAGCCGGATGCATTGCTGGACCGTCTCAACCTGCTCTTGATGGGCGGACAGCTGTCATCAGCGACACGCGCAACCATCAAGACTGCAATCGAGGCCATCGCAATTGGCTCAACGAATGCCGCGCTGCGCCGGGTGCAAACAGCAATTGCACTTTGCATGGTCTCCCCCGATTTCATCGTTCAGAAGTGAGCGAGCTTAAAATGTCCTCACCATCCGATTTCGATTCCTCCGACCGTAGCCATGGCGCGGCAACACGCCGTCAAGCCCTGAAGACACTCGGCCTTGCCGCTTCTGTCGGCGTACCAATGCTCACGCCGCTAATCGCGAGCGGATCAGCGTCCGCGCAAACGACTGATGACTACAAGGCTCTGGTATGCGTCGCCCAATTCGGCGGGAACGACCAGTCCAACACCATCATGCCACGGTCTGGCGCCGCCTACACGGCCTACCAGACGGCTCGTCCGACACTGGCGCTTTCGTCGACCTCGATGCTTCCGATCACCCCCACCGGGTTTGCTGGACCGGAACTGGGTTTTGCTCCGACGCTTCCGGGGTTGCGGACCTTGTTCGAGCAAGGACGTTGCGCCGTGCTTGCCAACGTTGGCTCGTTGGTAGAGCCGATCACGCGCGATCAGTGGCGCGCCGGAACCAGGCGTGTACCGCGTCAGCTCTTCTCGCATTCCGATCAATATACGATCTGGGAATCTGGCCTGCCTGACCGTACCTCTCAAAGCGGCTGGCTGGGCAGGTTGGGAGACTTCACCGCCGGGGCATTCAACCCGAACAGTCAGATTTCGCTGACGATGTCGATTGCGGGCACGAGCCTGATGCTCGCCGGCGATCAGACAATTCAATACCAGATCTCGGCAGCCGGCGTGGAGCGCGTTCAAAATACCAGTGCGCTTTACGGCTCTGCAGCAGGTGGCGCCGCGTTGCGCCAATTGCTGACGCGGCAAGGAACGAGCAATTTCGAGAACAGCCTGACGAACATCAGTACGCGGGCCTTGAACAATGCCAGCCTGATCGAAGATGCACTGGCCGCCCAACCGCCTTTGACGACCGTGTTCCCGAATACGGGACTCGCAAACCAGGCCAAAATGGTCGCTCGGTTGATCGGCGCGCGAAGGCAGCTGGGACAAAGGCGTCAGATTTTCCTGATCTCTTCCGGCGGCTGGGACAACCACGGCTCGATTGTAGATGAACACCCTGGGCAGCTGAGCCAACTCGATGGAGCAATGAGCGCGCTCTATGCGGCTACTGTCGAGATGGGCGTCGCCAGCAGCGTGACCAGCTTCACGGCCTCCGAATTTGGCCGCTGCCTGCAACACAATGGCCGCGGATCAGACCATGGCTGGGGCGGGCACCACTTCATTGTCGGCGGTGCAGTTCAGGGACGGCGGGTTTACGGGTCATGGCCAACCGTTGCGCTTGGTGGCGCAGAGGACGCTGGAAACGGAGCGCTCGTGCCAACCACCGCGCTTGATGAGTATGGCGCCACTCTCGCACGCTGGTTTGGAGCGAGCACGGCGCAGCTGAGCACGGTCATGCCGAACCTTTCCCGGTTCAGTACGCCAAATCTCGGCTTTCTGCCGTAGGTACAAAGGCGAGACGATCTGATCGACGGCAGCTGTCCGACCCTCTAGTCTTGTTCCACGAACATCAGACTCAGGGACGGACACATGCTCATGCGCTTGATACTCTCAACTGCAGCCCTTGCCCTGCTCGTGGGATGCAGTGGCGCAAGTGATAAGACGGCTGCGCCGAAGACCGACGCCGAGAAGGCTGCGGTTGCGAACGAGATCGCCACGCTGATGTCAGACCCGAAAATGGTCGATCAGATGTTCGACGGCATGGGCCAGCAGGCGATGCAGGTCATGCCGCAGATGTGCGCTCAGGAACCCGCGGATCAGATCGCAGCGTGCCAGGCCCGCATGTCCTCTGCCGAGCCCATCATCAAGCAGGTCATGGCCGAGACGATGGACGAAGCCAAGACGATGATGCCTGACCTTATGCAGCAGCTTGGCGCAATCATGGCGCGCGAATACACGGGCGAAGAGCTTGCCGTGATGAAGGATTTCTACGGCTCGCCCGAAGGCAAATCGATTGTCCAGAAACAGCCCGCAGTCATGACCGAATACATGGGCAAGGTCATGGAAACGATGCAGCCGCTGCAAATGAGCGTCATGCAGAAGATGATGCAGCGCCTCAACGCGATGCCCGATCCGGCCGCTCCCGCCGCACCGAACTGATCTGCGCTCCAGCAACGCCGTATGGGGTGCAGCGCACGTCAGGCTGGAGCCTTTGTTATTAGCCAACCGCTCCAGCCCATCACGATAAACGATAAATTGCCTCGCCACCTGTCGCGGGCCTTGCTATGCCTCGGGCAAATTCAATCTGCAGAGAGACCAGTCGAGCCATGATCCAGCTCCGCCTCGCCGCAACCGCCCTTCTTGCCGGCATCGCCCTCGCCGCCTGCGGTCCCACCGAAGACGGTCAGCTCGCAGCGTGTGGCGGCAATGATGCGCCAGCCGCAGCGCAGACCGGCGGCGGCCTCTCGATCCAGCCGCTGCAATTCACCTGCAAGAAGCTGGAAAACGGCCTGCGCGTCTATGCGATGCCGGATGCGAACACGGCCAGTGTCTCCGTCGCCGTCTGGTATGATGTCGGCTCGAAGGATGATCCGCAGGGCCGCTCGGGCTTTGCGCACCTCTTCGAACACCTGATGTTCAAGTCGACCACCAACATGCCGCCGGAAACCTTCGACCGGCTGACGGAAGATGCAGGCGGCTTCAACAACGCCTCCACCTGGAACGATTTCACGAACTATTACGAGAGCGTCCCCGCCAACCATCTCGAGCGCGTGCTCTGGGGTGAGGCTGAGCGCATGGGTTCGCTGGTCATCGACGACGCCAACTTCAAATCCGAGCGCGACGTGGTGAAGGAGGAGTTCCGCCAGTCCATCCTCTCGAACCCGTATGGCAAACTGCTCGGGCTTTATCTCTACCAGTCGGGTTTCAACGTTCACCCCTATGGCCGCCCCGGTATCGGCTCGATCGAAGATCTCGACGCGGCAACCGTGGAAGACGTGCGCGCTTTCCACGCCGCCTACTACCGGCCGGACAACGCCATCCTCGTCGTCTCGGGAAACTTCACCGAGGCGCAGCTGGATGGCTATGTGAAGAAATATTTCGCAGGCCTGAAAACCCCTGAGCGCGCCATCCCGCGCGTGACCGCGATTGAACCGCCGCGTACCGAAGCGAAATCCTACACCGTCTACGAGCCGAACGTGTCGCTGCCTGCCGTTGCGGTTTCCTGGCCGCAGCCCGACGCGAACAGCCCGGATGTCGCCGCCATCATGATGATGGACGCCATCCTTACGAGCGGCCAATCCTCGCGCCTGTATCAGTCGCTGATCTACGAACAGCAGATTGCCGCCGACGCTGGTTCGACCTTCGAGATCAATGCACAGCCCGGCCTGTACGGGCTCTACATGATCCTTGCCGGCGGAAAATCCGCGGATGACGGCATCGTTGCGCTGAACAAGGAAGTCGCCCGCCTGCGCGACACCGAAGTCACGCAAGCCGAGCTGGATGAGGCGCGCAACGAGCTGATCACTGGCGCGCTTCAGGGCCGCGAAACATCCGATGGCCGCGCTGATGATCTCGCGCGCAGCGTCATTCTCTACAAGAACGCCAAGGCGTCGGACGAAATTCTCGCCAAGCTGCAAACTGTAACGGCGGCCGATGTTCAACGCGTCGCCAAGGCCATCCTCGACGACACAAAGTCCGTCACCATCAAATACCTCCCGGAAGAAGACCAGAAAGGCGCCGCTGAAGCGACATTCGCTGACGCTCCCACGATCCAGACTTCCAAGATCGAAATCGCTGCCGCAGACATTCCGACCTACACGCTCGCGGCAGAAGCAGATCGCGCCAAGCCGCCCGAGGCTGGCGCCCCGGTCGAAGCGAAAGTGCCCGGCTCGTCCGAGAAAACGCTGGCCAACGGCCTGCGCGTCATCGTCGCCAGCAAGCCCGGCCTGCCGCTCGTCAGCGCCAGCCTGCGCATCTCGGCAGGCAGCGCGCTTGATCCTGCTGACAAGTCGGGCCTCGCTTCGATGACGGCAGACCTTGTCACGCGCGGCACCACGACCCGCTCGGCGACGCAGATCGCCAGCGAAATCGAAAGCCTTGGCGCCGCCATCGGCGCCGGTGCTGGCGCTGACGCCACCGACGTCTCGATCTCCACACGCTCGGACAAGGCCAAGGAAGCCTTCGCCATCATGTCGGACGTCGTCCAACACCCGGCCTTCGCGGCCGAGGAGCTGGCGCGCGCCCAACGTGAAACGCTTGACGGCCTCGAGCTTGCGCTCACCGCGCCACGCTCTGTCGGCAGCCTCGCCATGACACGCGCTGTCTTCGGCGCCGGCCCCTATGGCGGCGTCGCAACCGCGAAATCGATAACGTCGCTGACGACGCAACAACTCACGGCTTTCCACGCGACCAACTGGCGCCCCGACGCGTCGGTGCTCGTGATCGCGGGCGACATCACGCCGGAAGACGGTTTTGCTCTCGCCGAAAGCGCCCTTGGCGCCTGGGCCAAACCAGCAACGCCGGTTCCCGCCGCCGCTGCTGCGGGCGCAGCCCTGCCCCCGCGCGCCCTTACCGTCGACATGCCGAAGATCGGTCAGGCCGTCGTGTTCCTCGGTCGCGCCGGCCCCACGCGCATGGCGGATGACTACTTCCCCACCGTGGTCGCCAACAACGTGCTCGGCGGCGGGTACTCAGCGCGTCTCAACGCGGAGATCCGCATCAAGCGCGGCCTGTCTTACGGCGCCAATTCCGGCCTCACGGGTCGGAAGCAGCCCGGCCCGATCACCGCTCTGGCGCAGACGCGCAATGATGCGGTGCCGCAAGTTGTCGACCTTATGATGTCGGAATTCGCCCGCCTCGGCGCCGAACCTATCCCGGCGAACGAGCTGGCCGCGCGCAAGGCCGTGATCATTGGCGGCTTCGGTCGCTCAGTCGAAACCACGGCGGGTCTTGCGAGCCAGTATTCGGCCCTCGCCCAGTTCGGCCTACCGCTTGAAAAGCTGCAAACCTATTCGGCAGACATCAACGCGGTCACCGCCGAACAGGCCGGCGCCGCAGCGAAGGCTTACTATGATCCCGCAAATGCATCGCTGATCGTGGTTGGCGACGCCGCCCAGTTCTGGGACCAGATCAAGGACAAGCGCGCCGGCATGGAACGCCTGGCCGTGGACAAGCTGAACCTCGACTCAGCGACGCTGAAATAGAGAGCGGGGTCACGCACAAACAAAAACGCCCCGGCGAAAGCTGGGGCGTTTTCTTTTCGGAACCGGATCGATCGCCTAGAGCAGCGCGATCCCGCCAAACTTCACAGCAATGGCCATTACCAGCAGCGCCGAGAGCATAATCGCCAGCGCGATCAGCGCGGTCACAACGCGACCGCGCGTCATCTCGGTGTCAGCGTTCAGATCCAGGAAATAGCTGCGAACGGTTGGCGGCTCGAAGCCTTCCTTGAGAAACCAGGGGGCCATCTTGCCGCCCAGCCACAGTGAAACACCCGTCAGAACAAGGCTCGCGGAAAAAAGCATGATGGCGGGGAACACCATCGCAACTTCGGCGTTCATATCGATTCACCCTCCAACAGCCCAGCGCTGCTAGAGGTGAATCAGACCGCAGATTCAGTCAAACAGGATTATGGGCAGCGCTGCTTTTGCCGCGGCGTCTGCCCATGCTTTCCGCAACGCCAATAACTAGCGCTTCAGATTCCCGCAGAAGCGCTGGATGCGGCGGCAGGCTTCTTCCAGCTTCTCTGTCGACGTCGCGTAGGAAATCCGGAACGCCGGGCTGAGGCCGAATGCCGAACCGAACACCACCGCGACCTTTTCTTCTTCCAGAAGCGCCGCTGCAAAATCCTCGTCGTTGGTCAGCTTCTTGCCGCCTGCCGTCGTCTTGCCGATGGCGCGCGAGCAATCCGGGTAGACGTAGAACGCGCCTTCCGGGACCGGCGTGTGCAGTTCCTCGGTCTGGTTCAGCATGCTGACCACGAGGTCGCGACGCTTCTTGAACAGCTCCTGGTTCGGCTTGATGTAGTCTTGGGTTCCGTTCAGCGCCTCAACCGCCGCCCACTGCGAGATCGAGCTCGGGTTGGACGTTGTCTGGCTCATCACCTTGGCCATGCCCTTGATCAGGGCTTCGGGGCCTGCCGCATAGCCGATGCGCCAGCCCGTCATCGAATAGGCTTTCGAGACACCGTTCATCGTCAGCGTGCGCTCATAAAGCCGGGGCTCGACCTGCGCGATCGTCCAGAACTTGAAGTTGTCGAACACAAGGTGCTCGTACATATCGTCCGTCAGGATCCAGACATGCGGATGGCGCAGCAGAACATCGGCCAGCGCCTGCAGCTCTTCCTTCGTGTAAGCCGCGCCCGACGGGTTCGAGGGCGAGTTGAGAATCAGCCACTTCGTCTTCGGCGTGATCGCCTTTTCCAGCGCTTCCGGCTTCAGCTTGTAGTTGTCGGCCGCGTAAGCCTGCGCAAACACCGGCGTCGCGCCGCAGATCAGCGCCATTTCCGGATAGCTGACCCAGTACGGCGTGGGAATCACGACTTCATCGCCAAAGTTCAGCGTCGCCATGAAAGCGTTGAAAATCACCGGCTTGCCGCCCGGCGAGACGTTCACCTGGCTTGGCTTGTACTCGAGGCCGTTTTCGCGCTTGAACTTGGCGCAGATCGCCTGCTTCAGCTCGGGGATGCCGTCGACGTCAGTGTATTTGGTCTTGCCGTCCTGAATCGCCTTGATCGCGGCCTGCTTGACGTTTTCAGGCGTATCGAAGTCCGGCTCGCCCGCGCCCAGACCAATCACGTTTTCGCCCTTGGCTTGCAGCTCCCTCGCCTTCTGCGTGACGGCGATGGTGGCCGAGGGTTTGATCCTTTTGAGCGCTTCCGAGACGGGGGCGGACATGGACGTTTCTCCAGTTTTATGGCGCGGCTGATACGCTGTTCCGACCGGGGAAAAAAGGGCAAGATCGAGGCGCGCGGCCATCTGTTCGCAATTTAATGGCAGTAACGGCGCGTACGCCTGCCCCAACTGCCTCTCGTGGCACTGTCACGCAGTCAAATTACAGTGGGAGGCGTTGTCTTCCGGCCCATCTCATATGTATCGACAGGAAAACGGAGGAACCGCATGCAATTCCTGAAGCTCGGCGCAACTGCCATCGCGACCGGCGTCCTGACCGCCCTGACGATGGCCCCGGCGCTTGCCCAGCAACCAATCCCGCTGACCAAGCAGATCATCGCGCCGCTCAACGAAGCGCGGGCAGCTATCATTGCCAAGGACTGGCCGACCGCGAAAGCCAAGCTCGCCGCTTCCACCGCGCAGGCGAAAACGCCGACCGACAAGCTGGCGATCGAAAAGCTCACCATCGTGATGGCGACCCAGACCAAGGACTCGGCCGAGCAGATCCGCTCGCTCCAGGCGATGCTGTCCAGCGGCCTGCTGACGCCGGACGAGAAGAAGCAATACAAAGGCGCCATTGCAGGCGTCTATGCCGAAGCCGGCGACGCACAGAAATCCAACGCCGCCTTCCGCGAGTTCATCGACGAATACGGCGGCACCGCCGAGCAATATGCCGCTGTCGGCAACGAATATCTGAAGCAGAAAGATTTCCCGACCGCGATCACCTACGGCAACAAGGCGATCGATGCGGTCAAGGCAACTGGCGGCAAGGCGCCCGAGCCTTACTATCACCTGCTGATGCGCGCGCATAAAGAGTCCAATGACATGGACAAATATTACGCGGTCGAAGAACAGCTCGTCGGCGTCTATCCGAAGGAGCTGTACTGGAAGGAACTGATCGCGGCGCGCACGCAGGACGCGCCGGGCTATGGTGGTCTGATCCGGCTCGACATGTTCCGCGCCATGCAGGCCGCCAACATTCCGCTGTCCGCGCAAGAGAAACGCACGGCATCGGCCGAAGCTCTCAAGCGCGGCCTGCCGGCCGAAGCCATTCAGATCCTCGAACCGGCAATCGCCAGCGGCGAACTGTCTGAAGCCGACGACAAGGAAAACCTGAAAGACGCGAAAGCCATGCTCGCCACCGACAAGACCGGTCTGGTGAAAGAAGCTGCCGACGCGATGGCCAAAGGCACCGGCCTCAGCCTCGCGAACATCGGCGAAGCGATGCTCAGCCATGGCGACAACGCCAAGGCTATCGAGCTGATCCAGAAAGGCATCGAACGCGGCATCTCGGACGCGGGCGAGCTGGATATCGCCAAGCTTCACCTCGGCATCGCGCAAAGCCGCTCTGGCCAGAAAGACGCCGCACGCGCGACGTGGGCCACGATCAAGTCTGACAATGGCTCGGCCGTTCTCGCCAAGAACTGGACGCTGATTTCGACCCTGCTCCCGTAGCAGCGACGTCACAACAACAACGGCCGGGCGCGCCATTCGCACGCCCGGCCGTTTTGCGTTTGTAGCCTGCCGTCACTTCAGCCCGAGCTGCCGCGCCAGATAGATGTAGTGACGCGCCCAACGCTGCGAGTTCAATAGCGGATCCGAGTCGTTGGAGTGACCACCATTGGTCTCTTCAAAATACAGCGCAGGATGACCCATCGCCTGCAGCCGCGCCGCGAGCTTGCGGGCATGGCCGGGATGCACGCGGTCGTCATGCGTGTTCGTGGTGATGTAGACTTCGGGATACTTCGCTCCCTCGCGAATGTTCTGGTAACCGGAATAGGCAGCGATCCACTTGGCCTCTGCCGGAATACGCGGGTCGCCATACTCGCCCATCCACGACGCGCCCGGCGGCAGTTCGTGATAGCGCAGCATGTCCACCAGCGGACTTTCGATCACCGCTCCACCAATCAGTTCGGGGTGCTGTGTCAGCGTAACCGACGTCAGCACGCCGCCATTCGAGCGGCCATAGATGCCCAGATGCTCCGCCGACGTGATCTTCCGCGCCGCCAGATCAGCGGCAACCGCCGCGAAGTCATCGAACGCCCGCTGACGATTGCCCTTCAGCGCGGACTGATGCCAGGCCGGACCGAACTCACCGCCGCCACGGATGTTGGCGATGACATAAGCCCCGCCCTTCTCCAGCCACAGCTTGCCAAGCTCCGGCTTGTAAACCGGCGGGTAGGATACCTGGAAACCGCCATAGCCGAACATCATGGTCGCGGTTGAACCATCCAGCGGCGCATCCTTCGGGCGGACGACGAAGTAGGGAATTTTGGTTCCATCGCGCGAGGTCGCCTCGAACTGCTCAACCACATCTTTCGACGCGTCGAACCGTTCAGGCGCTTTCTTCACCACCTCAGCCGTGAACGCATCGACGTTCGCTAGGCTTAAGGTCGAAGGCGTCAGGAAACCTTCGTAGGAATAGAATAGCCGCCGGCTGTCCCGGCTGTATGAGCCAAGGTGGATTGCAGAGTTCTCAGGCGCCGGCAGCGCTGTTTCGCTCCAGCCGCCAAACTCGCCCTTGTCCGAGAATACCGCCGCGCGGCCACGGACATTGTCGTACAATGCCGCCACGACGCGATCGTCGAACACAGCGACTTCCTCAACCGACTGACGGGCAGTGGGTTCGAAGATCGTGATGTCCTTGTTGGTCAGCACCGCACCGACGCCCGGCGGCGGCGGCTTCAGCATGGCCATCGGCACAGCCATCAATGCCCCGGCGGTCGCCGTGGTATTGTTCACCTTCCACGCTTCATCGATCGAGAAAACAAGTCGCGGCTGCCCGCTCGACAGCACGCCGCGTACATTCACGCGTTGTGGCAGATCGAGCTTCACCGGCCTGACACCCACGAGTTCGTAGGTTTCCTGCCGGAACGTATCCAGCGGCCGCGAGATGATCACCGCAATCACCTGCCCCGAGCTGCTGCGCATCACCTCCGGGCTTACGCCATAGCCGCCATCCCGCGCCGAGCCCTTGAAGACCTCAACGGCGTTGGCCAGCTTCTGCCCGCGATTGAGCGCCTTCACGATGAACGGATAGCCGCTCTCTGTCAGCGTGCCCGGGCCAAAATCGGTTGCTACCAGAATGGTGTCATTGTCCATCCACGCAATGCGGTGCTTGCCTTCCGGCAGATTGAAACCGTTCGACACGAACTTCTTCTCGACCGTGTTGAACTCGCGGACGACCACTGCGTCCTTCCCGCCATCCGACAGGCTGACGAGGCAGCGGGTTTCTTCGGGCGGCAGGCAATCGACGCCCTTGTAGATCCAGTTCGCCTTCTCGCGCTTGGCCAGCGCGTCGATATCCAGAACCGTCTGCCATTTCGGCTTGTCGCTCTGATAGCTTTCCAGCGTCGTATGACGCCAAAGCCCACGAACCTGTTTCCCGTCCTGCCAGAAATTGTCGACGCCATCTCCCCGGAAGGTAGGTTCTGGTGTCCGGTCCTGCGCCGTCAGGATCGCCAGCGCTTCCTTGCGGAACGCCTCGTAGCGCGGATCAGCCTTCAACACGGCGTCCGTCTTCGCATTCTGTTCCTTCACCCAATCGAGCGACTTCTTGCCGTTGACGTCTTCCAGCCACAGGAACTCGTCCGCGGCCTTGACGGTGTCCGGCGCGAGATCCTTCGGCATGTGCGGCGGCGGAGCGACCGGCTCGATCGCCTGAGCGGCTTGCACCGATGGGCTCGGCTGTTGCGCGACACCGGGCTCGGGCGTGTCTCCCAGCGTGCCCGCACATCCACTGAAGCAGGCCGCAAGCGCCGCGAGCGCAATCCCGGAAACGATGCGGATCGAAGTGATGCCCAAGGCGGTCTCCCGTTAAGTCAGCCCCGGAAAGCGAATACGCATGCGTTTCCAGATAGGGTGATAGCTTGCTAGCACACCTGTCCACGTGTCTTCCACTTAACGCTTCGCGCAACCCCGCCACAATTCCAACGCCGGGCGCCGCCGCTCCGCCGCAGTCGCCGTAACAACGTCATGGCGCGATCAACAGGCGAACGTGGTCACATTGTCTTGTCTGCTTCGAAGGGGCTGGGACCCCTGATGGAACAGATGATCACCCTCACAAATAATGGACTGCGCACGCGCCCCGCTCTGGCAGGCGCGCTGCTCGCTGCTACGTGCCTTGTGCCTGCGGCCTACGCGCAGCAACCGCGAGACGGAACTGTCAGCAAGTCTGAAGTCTCGTCCGGATCTCTCCTTCTCCAGTCGTCGACGCCGGGCCGCTATGTCGAAGCGCCTCTGGTCGCCGCCGACGTGAAGATGGATATCGCTGGCCCCATCATCCGAACCAAGCTGACCCAGCGCTTCACCAACCCGACCCAGCAATGGGTGGAAGGCGTCTATGCCTTCCCGCTGCCGGAAGGCGCGGCGGTGGATACGCTGAAGATCGTTATCGGTGATCGCTTCATCGAAGGCGATATCAAGGAACGCCAGGAAGCCCGCATCATCTATGAGGAAGCTGCCGCCAGCGGCCAGCGCGCCGGCCTTGTGGAAGAAGAGCGCCCGAACCTGTTCACCACCTCGCTCGCCAATATCGGCCCAGGCGAAACGGTGGCGGTCCAGATCGAGTTCCAGGACAAGGCCCGTCTCGACAATGGCGTCTGGTCCACCCGCTTCCCGCTGGTCATCGGTCCGCGTTACAATCCGAAGCCGACTTTCGGCCTGACCGCTGACCGCACTGGCCGTTCGCTTTCAGTGACCGATCCCGTGCCAGATCGCGACCGCATCACGCCGCCGGTCCTGCACCCGGCGCACGAACCGACCGGCACCGAAGGCCTGCGCCTGCCTGTCAATTTCGACATCTCGCTCGAAGCCGGCGTACCTATCGCGGACATTTCTTCGCAAACGCACGGCCTGGTCGTCACCAAGTCCGGCGCTGACGGCGCGCGTATTCACCTCAAGGACGGTGAAGTTCCTGCGGACCGCGACTTCGTCCTGTCGTGGAAGCCTGAGCCTGCCACGGCGCCGACGGCCAGCCTGTTCCGCGAACAGCGCAATGGCGAGGACTATCTTCTTGCCGTCGTGAACCCGCCGGCGATCAAGACCACCGCTCAACGCCGCGATCGCGAGACCATCTTCGTGATCGACAATTCGGGCTCGATGTCTGGCGACTCGATGGATCAGGCGAAGCAGGGCTTGCTGCTCGCGCTTGATCGCCTCGCGCCAACGGATGAGTTCAACATCGTTCGCTTCGATGACACGATGGAACTGGTCTTCCAGACCGCCGTGCCCGCCAACGAGCAGAACCTCGCTCGCGCGCGCCGCTTTGTCTCGAACCTTGAGGCCAATGGCGGCACGGAAATGCTGCCTGCCCTGCAGGCCGCGCTGGTCGACAATGACCGCAAGAATACCGAAGAAGTTCGCCAGGTCGTGTTCATCACGGACGGCGCGATCGGCAACGAGGACCAACTGTTTGCCGCGATCCATGATGGCCTTGGCCGCTCGCGTCTGTTCACGGTCGGCATCGGGTCTGCGCCCAACGCCTACTTCATGGCGAACGCCGCCCGTCAGGGCCGTGGCACGTTCACCTTCATGGACGATGTCACCAAGGTTGCAGAGCAATCCGCGAAACTCTTCGCGGCGCTTGAAAATCCGGTGATGACTGACCTCGAAGTGAAACTCCCCGCCGACACGGCAGACGCATTCCCTGCGCCCCTGCCTGATCTTTACGCCGGCGAGCCGGTCACCATGGTCATGCGCGCCAAGGACGTGACCGGCGATCTCACGTTCTCCGGCAAGCTCAATGGCAAGTCGTGGACGATGACGCTGCCGGTCTCGGCTGCGGGGCAAACGACCGGCGTCGCCCAGCTCTGGGCGCGCGCCAAGATCGCGAACTTCGAGGAGAGCCGTTACACCGGCATGACGATGGAACAAGTCGATGCGGGCGTCCTCAAGACCGCGCTCGACTTTCATCTCGTCTCGCGCCTCACCAGCCTGGTCGCCGTCGACAAGACGCCGGCGCGCCCGGCTGGCGAAAAGCTCGATACGCGCCAGATCGCCAGCATGCTGCCGAAAGGCTGGGACTTCGGCGCGGTCTTCGGAGCTGCTGCTGAAACCCGGGCCCTGCGCTTCGACCAGCTGCCTGACGGCGTGATGCAGAAGATCAACGCCCGCGCCACGCAGGAGAAACCCAAAGCCGAGCATGACCTCGCCCTGCCCGGAACGGCCTCGGGCTGGGAATTGATGCTTGCCTTCGGTCTATCGCTCTTCGTGTTCGGCGCTGCGCTGCTGCGGCGCGGACGTTCCGCCATTGGCCTCCGGGGACAGG
>Ga0116178_10002341_pt1 | contig 14974 bp, 9 predicted proteins | sample AD_STIC12_MetaG_FD_89880 | JGI IMG/M metagenome (GOLD analysis project Ga0116178, IMG submission 89880) | Active sludge microbial communities of municipal wastewater-treating anaerobic digesters from USA - AD_STIC12_MetaG | ecosystem: Engineered > Bioreactor > Anaerobic > Digestate | place: USA... | reverse complement strand
TCTGTTGTAATACTTGTAAGACCTTCTTTACCGGCAGGATCACATATTGATCCGTTTCGGAACATATAACGAAGGGTAACTTTCCCCGATTTGGGAATTGGAAGTTGTACGATCTCCTGTGCTCTTGCAGCAACGAAGCAGATCAGAAACATTCCTGCTATAATTATTTTTTTCATGATGATTCGTGTGTAAGATTAGAATGTTACTTTCTCTGTTGGTGCGATTGTACCTATCGTTAATCGCTGCGGTAAAAAATATTTCTGCGCAACACGCATGATATCCTGCGGAGTAACTCTATCGTACATACCGAAATATGAATTAAGTTGTTCCGGATCACCGCTCACCCATGTGAAGTGACTTAAGTTCTGAGCGATTGCTGTTGGATTATCAATTGACATGATCGCTGAATTTCTGAAATTCATTTTTGTCTCCTGAAGAATCTTACCATCAATCGGTTTATTTTTTGCTTCTTCCAACACTCTTTCCATTTCTTTACGGATATAACCGAAGTCAGTAGCATCAACTAATGAGGCTTCAACAGAGATCAGATAAGGATCACGAGTCGTATAAGAATCAGCACCGATTGATCTTACTTTTTGTTCCTGGATTACAAGTTTGTTATACAAATCAGAATTTTCGCCGAAGTATGCAGCACAAAGAAGATCCAATGCAGGAAAATCAATTGATTTCGGATCGTAACCCGGGCCTTTAAAATTCAGACTTAAGTAAGGAGGGAAACCTTCTTTTTGAAGGTTAGTATATTTTGTTTCTTTCTGTGCTGGTTCTGCAGGAACAGTTGACACATATGTTCCCGTTTTCCATGCTCCGAAATATTTTTTTGCAAGGTCGTTTACTTTTTGTGCAGTAACATCACCAACAACTATGATCGTACAATATTCAGGGCGATAATAACGGTTGAAGAATTCGATCGAGTAATCATATTGATTTGGCATATCAACGATGTCTTCGAAGAAGCCCATTGTTGTATGCTTATATGTATGACTTTCGAAAGCAGTATTCTGAATCATTTCATTCAGCTTAGTATAAGGGTTCGCTGAATTTTTTGTGTATTCACCTTTCACTGCTCCGGCTTCTGTTTTAAAATCCTGAATAGAATATTTCAGATTTTGAAAACGATCAGCTTCAAGCATGAACATTGTTTCAAGTTTGTTAGCATCGCCGGTCATATGATAAAGTGTTCTGTCAAGACTGGTATTTGCATTTGCTGAAGCACCTGTTGATTTTAGTACGGCGCCATATTTATCTTTTGGATAAAGATCAGTTCCTCTGAACATCATGTGTTCGAAGAAGTGAGCGAAACCTGTGTGTCCCGGTTCAACTTCATTTCGTGAACCTGTGCGAACAACAATATAAAAAGCAGCAATTCCGGGACTCTGATATGGAACTGTAACGACATTTAAACCATTGTCCAGTTTTGTCTGAAGAATTGGATACGGAAAAATCTTTCTTTCCGGTGGTGTCATCGTCTTACCTTCATCTTGAGCATAAGGCGGGGCTAACTTTACCAGTTTTTGCTGAGTTGGTGTTGCTTTGGGTTCACTTTTCGGTCTTGGTTTGGCTTTGTCTTGAGAGAAAGCATTTGACCCGGTGAAAAGCATCAGGAAGGCAAGGCTTCCGGTAACTATTCGATTTGTTTTCATGTGCTATTAATTGGTATGCGAAAGTATCCTTTTCATTGAAATAAATAAAGGATTTAACATGATGTTAAGAGTTTCTTTGACTGTATACATAGGTAAAAGTGACCTCTCCTCTTAAATAGCTGCGGGAACTGCGGGAAATGAACAACGCTTAATTATTTCCCGCAGAGTGGCGCAGATTGCCGCAGATGACGGCGCAGAAATTGTCTATAGTTTTTTCGCCGACTTGTGCAGAAAAAGTACACGGTACTAAAGCAAAGTGTTCAGAAATGAAAAATTTGCAATTTAAATGCAAGTATTCCCACTCACTTGAATTAGATTTGCATTAGGAAAAATATCATGAAACTCAAAACCATCGTCATCACATGTTTAATGCTGCTTAGCATTTTGCCTGACACTTCTTATGCAGACGAACGTACCGCAGCGCGTAAAGAACTTTTTGGACTTTTGCAGGAGAGACAAAAGTTGTTTGATAGTTATAGTCAGACAACAAAAAAGAAAAGCGGTTTTTTTGGAAACCGAACAAAGAACGATATGCGCGAAAGTCATGCGACGCTTCAGGAAATTGTTTCGATTGACAATAAGATCATGAATTCACTGGAAAGAGTGATCGATACAAAGAATTTTGAAAAGACAACTATGTCATTTGATGTAAGTGGATATCAGGAAAGAATAGATAATTTATCGAAAGTAAATGATGTAACGCTTGCACAGAATGACAATCTTGAGAAAGAAAAAAAATATCTGGGAAGACTTGTATTGAGAATGAAATTTTATTTTGTTTTTTTGCTTTTGATAATAATTGGATTGCTTTTTTGGATTTATCGAAAGAATTAAAATATAAAAATAAATTAAAAACAAGAAAATATTTAACAATTTTTTTTGTGAACGTCCCGAGCCCGCAGCATATTAGCAGTCCGATGGATTTCAAATCAATAGGAGTCCTACTCCATTTAAGTACATATGCTTATTCTTCCATTCTTGGAATAATTTAAGTACTTTTTCATCAAGAATGTAGGAAAACTATATTTTCATTATTGATTTTTATTTACTAATCTTGGTATTTAAGTCTAAAAAAATGAGATCCGGAATACTATTTCTTGCAGCTTTAATTGTAATACAAAGTGGCGGAATTCTATTGATTTGCCATATTGAACAGGCTTATATGAAATGGACTATGGATTTCAATGAAAGCGAAATAGAACAGATCCGGATTACCAAAATTAAATTTGAAGTTCACAAACTGGACGATAATGAAATCGTGATTGGAAATCAATTGTATGATATCATTAATAAAACAGAAGTAAATTCCATCTTAATCCTTAGTGTTATAAATGATAAAAAAGAATCAAATATTATCCGGGTTATAAAAGAAATATGTTCAAGCCCGTTTGAATCCCACAAAAACTACACGAATTTACTTCTTAAATTGATAAAACTAATTTATAGTTATCAATCTGTCATAGTAACAAAAGTAAAATTATCCTATATCACTAATCTGGCATATTACAAAGGTCAGTTGTACACTACCTCTTACTCAAATATTTTAACTCCTCCTCCACAATTCTGATATATTTTCCTGTTTTATAAATTAATTTTTTAACCCTTAACTATTCTATTATGAAAATGATAAAATCGACAATTATATTGTTGCTGTTTTCCTATACCATTACTTATTCACAAAACAATCTGAAGGGAATAATCACCAATGCGGAAAATACCCCGCTATCAAAAACCACTGTATTTATACCCGAACTGCAAAAAGTAATTATAACAGATTCACTTGGAAATTATGAATTAACAGATTTACCAACAAGTAGTGTTATTGTGCAATACTCCTGTATCGGGTATAAAACGATTGCAGAAAAAGTTGAGATCACAGGAGTAACGACGAAAAACATTTCACTGGAATCAGGTTATACTCTTTTGAACGAAGTTCTCATAACCTCCAACAATACTTATCAAACTGAAAAATTTCCTATTTCAATTGCATCTGTAAGATACACTCATGCAAATCACGCAATATCGTTAACGAATGATCTATCATATTTACCCGGCATTGACAAGATCTCATTAGGTAATGGGATTTCTAAACCTGTTATCCGCGGATTGTCATTTAATCAAATTGCACTTTATACTCAGGGTACACGAATCGAAAATCAACAATGGGACGATCATCATGATCTGGGCATATCAGAGCTTGGTATTGAAAATGTCGAAATCGTGAAAGGACCTGCGGCTTTAATTTACGGAGCTGATGCAATTGGCGGAGCGTTGGTTTTTATTGATGAAAAACCGGCAGCAAATGGTACCAGTTCAGGTAGTGCTAACCTCGGATTTCATTCCAACACTTTAGGACTGACTGCTGATGCCGGAATAAAATCAGCGAATTCAAAAGGAATGTTCTATGGTTTAAGAATCGGTGGTACATCTCATACAAGTTATGTTCAGGGCGAATCTGAAGAAGAGATAAAACCAAACGGTGAAGAAGAAGAGTTTGCTGCCAATAGTAAGTTTATGAATTATGCCGGTAAATTTAATATCGGTGTTTCTAAGAAATGGGGAATCAGTAAGCTTTCATATAGTTTCCTTGATCAGGAAATCGGGATTGTAGAAGATGAAGGTGAAGCAACTGGTGGTATATTAGTAGACGAAGAAGAGGAACAAAGAGAACGCGAACTGGAAGCACCATATCAAAGTGTCGTTTCGCAAATTATCTCCAGTGAGAACACGGTCTTTCTTAAAAATTCAAAACTGAATCTGAATTTAGCTTATCAGTTAAACAACAGGAAAGAGTTTGAGCCATTGCCAAACAAACAGAAAGAACTTGCAATTGGGCTAGATCTGAATGTAATTACCTATGACGTAAAATGGACCAGTAATTCTGCAAAAGCATTTGGTGTTACGATCGGTTCTCAGGGAACATTTCTGGAAAACAAAAACAACGGCCGGGAATCAATAGTTCCCGATGCCGATGGTTCAGATGTGGCAGCTTATGGAATTGTCCGGTATGACTCTAAAAGGTTTAATCTGATCGGTGGTTTCCGTTTTGATGCCAAAAGTCTTGAAGCCGAAAGTTTCGAAGAAGGAAATGAAATGGAAGAAGATACGTTCATAATGTTCCAAGAGAATGATACAATAACAAAACCTGAAGTTGAAATTGAACGTGACTACTCTCCGACATCTTTCTCCCTCGGCGGAACCTTTCTTCTAAACAACAATCTTAGTTTAAAAGGAAATATTGCAACCGGATTCACTGCACCAAATTACGCGCAACTCGGCACCTTCGGAAAGCACGAAGGTACTTTTCGTTTTGAACGTGGAAATGTTGACCTGAAAGTCGAACAAAATCTGGAAGGTGATCTTGGTTTGGTATGGAAAGGAAAGAGCTTCAGTGTTGATCTTAGCGCTTACACTAACATGATCAGTGACTATATTTATATAGCTAACACCGGAGATTCAGTTGTGAGAATAACTCCTGATGCAAGAGATACTTTCGCATTATATGAATACCGACAAAACGGCGCAACCTTTACAGGAGGTGAAATTCAGATCAGGTATTTTCCTCAGAGTGCTTCGTGGCTGAATATAAATCTGGGATATTCAAAACTTGAAGCGTCCTTGAAAATTGGTGGCAATGTTCCCTATATTCCATCTGACAAATTGGTGGGTGAAATCAAATTATTGAAAAAGCAATTATGGAAATTTAAGGACACATACTTTTCAATGAAGATAAGTAATTACGAAAAGAGAGTGGACGTTGCAGAATATGAACTATCAAGCGATAGCTATAGTTTACTGGATATTTCTGTTGGAGGTTCATTCCGATTATTTAAACAACAGGCAGGCATTAGCATCTTCTGCACCAATCTGAAGAATGAAGCTTACTTCAATCAATTGTCACTGGTAAAATACATTGGCGTAAGAGACATGGGAAGGAATATCGGATTCAATTTGCATGTGCCTTTTGGGTTATAATTATTATTATAGCAGCAGGGGCAAAAATGATCTTATTCTTTTTGCCCCTGCTGCTAATTTCAAATTAAATCTCCTATCTAATTTCCAAAGTGATTTATAAAAAAATCTAAACTATTTAGTTACTACGAATTTCTGGACTTTACTAAAATTATTATTTAGAATCATTCTGCAAAAATAGATTCCGGATGATAAATTGTTAATTTGTTCTTTAACATGATAATCACCATGCTGCATTAAATTATTTGCAATCGTTTCGATTTCCCTTCCAAACATATCAAAAATAGAAATTTTAACATTACTTAATTCGGGAACAAAATAGTCAAAAGTAATTGTTTCTTCCTGCAGATTATAAAAAGGAATTGACAAGTTCATAATTTGATAAGAATTGGATTGTATTCCAGTTATATCATCACCTGAAATTTCTCTTTGCCAAATTCCTCTTCCAAATGTTGAACATCTTACATAATATTTACCATTTGTTGCCACACTATCTATGCCTTTCATTTCAGTCATAAAAACACTTTCTGGTAGTCCATTATTCCATCGAACCCAATTCACACCTCCATCGATTGTTTTAAACCCGCCTTCTTCAGTAGCTGCATAAATTAAACTTGGGTTATATGGATAAATAACTAGATCAGCAATAGGCACGTCTGGCATATTCCCTGATATATTTATCCAAGTTATCCCCCGATCAGTTGTTTTAAAAATTTTATTTCCTGCATTATATCCACCAACAATAGCATAAGCAACATAAGGTTGTGTTTTATCAGGAATGACTTTTTCTATAGGACTGTTGGTTGGTAAACCCGCGTCACGCTGCACCCAAGTGTTTGTTATTGCATCACGCACCCATAAGTGTGATAAGAAACCTGAATACAGGGGTGCATAGATGCTTGGAGAAGTACCTGTGCTAAAAGCAATATCATAAACATTACCGGGTAGGCCACCGATTGGTGTTATAGTATTCCAAGTACCTCCTTGGTTTGAACTTTCATAAATCAAATTAAAGGTGGTGGTATATAATTTGGTTGGATTACTATGATCAGTTCTGATAATTAATCCGTCACCAACTGACCCATTGATACCATTCCATGTTATGCCATTATCAAATGATGCATGTCTTGTTTGATTCATAATTGCATATTGATTAGCCTCGTTATTGGGATCTATGGCTACTCCAAATCCATCACCGCCTATTTTACATGACCAATATGCCTGTCCTGAATTGATTATATCTACCATATTATCTTGTGAGCCTGCTATTATGCTTCGTGGGTCAGTTTCTCCACTATCAAAATTATAGAATTGTGTAATGGGTAATAAATTATAAGCATTGTATTTCCATGAACTCCCCAAGTCATCCGTGTAATAAATTCCTCCATCTGATCCATTGTATAGTATGTTTCCTGTAGCATCCCATAAAAATGTATGTTGATCAACATGTTGGTTTGCTGCAGGCTCCTCGAAATTATAACCATTAGTTGTTCTCCAAATTGACCCTCCTCCTGCAAACGCTAGATTGCAGTCTGTAGGGCTAACTGTCATTGTATTTCCGTACCAACCTTGACCCCAATGAAAATCTGTTGTTTGCTGTCCATAAATATTTAATCCAATATGGCAAGTGTCCCAAGTTACACCTGCATTGATTGTTTTATAAATATGTTTTGTAAAATTACCTGTATCAGATGTGACACATGCATAAATAATATTAGGATCAGCAGCACACAAGGCTAATGCTGTTCTTCCAACATCTGTCGTTGGTGCTCCTCCAGCCAGTGGAGTCCAGTTAATTCCCCCATTAGTTGATTTATAAATCTGGTCACCCCAAATAACTGTATATAAGTTTTGTGGATTTAATGGGTCAATTACCAAATCTGTCGTTCGACCAGTTAAATATCTTGTCCAAGAATTTCCACCATTAACTGATTTAAAATAGCCATCATCGGTTGCAGTATGCATAATTGAAGAATTCAATGGATCATAAAATATTTTATAAAAAGCAGAGGGAGTTGGGCTCATAGGTATATTCGTCCAACTATCACCTAAGTCCGTCGTTTTCCATAATCCTGTTCCTGCATGAATTCTAGGTTCTCCTGTTCCTATAAATATAGTTGCAGGATCTGTTGGAGAAGTTACGAAGGTGTTAGCCCAAGGTGTGTTTAAATGATCACTTATTGACACTGGGATTAAAAACAAACCTAAATTAAGGTAGTGCCATAAATTTCCACTTGCGGACAAAACTCTCATTTCGCCCGATGATGTTTCAATTGCAAGCACTCTTCCTGAATAAATAGTATAAGGTGAACCGGGTGATCTCATACCATAAGGTCCAACAAATTGCCAATCACTGGTTGCTGATAAAAAGTCGTTTCCGTCTATTCTTCTAAAAATACTTTCGTTTGCAATTCGGTTAACTTCTTCTTTAACGGATTGCACCTGATCTGCCGTCATATTTTCATAGGGATAATGAAGTCTTCGAAAATATTCAACCATTTTTTTAGCATCATTTTCAATTTTCAATTCATCATTTGAATCTAAAATTTTTTTATTTTCAAAGCTATTTTGAGCATAAGAGCTTTGAAAAAAGATTGTAAGTATTAAATAGATGATTAAATTTTTCATGGTTTTAATTGGTTTTAATTATTTAATTTTGATAAATATTTAATTCAATGCAAAGCTAAATATACAAATATTTTGATTTAGCAAATCATTTTATTTAGCACAAATAATTAAATTTTTGCATATTTGCCTTTAATCGAATGTGGAAATCGGTCAGTATTATTAGTAAATAAAAAAATTAAACATTTAAATTAAATCTAATTCGCTTTCTCAATCCGAATCCCTGCATCCATAATCTGTGGCAGCGGATCAATTCGCATTGCTTGTTCTAGCTGAAAAATATATTTTCCGGATTCAGGAAAACGAAAACCTCTTTTAAAAAGCTGACGATTGTCCCAGATATCACCCATACCATCGCCCAGCCATTTACCACTTGCATCAGCAAGAGTAAGTTCTAAAGTATCGCGTTCCATTTTTCCTGATGGCGATGTGGTGGTGAAAAATAAAAATATATTACTGAATTGATATCCGCCGGCATTTCTCAGATTGATGTAAAGATTATGCGATGAAATTGTATCCTGAATGTCTACAGTAAATTGAACAGCATTATTTTGTTCCCAACGATTTTCGGGAAGTTTAACATTGTCTTCAAAAACAACATTGCGGTCGCACGATGAAAGCGAAAGCAATGCAACGAGCATGAATAAATTTGAAAAATACTTTTTGAATGGAAGTTTGAGATTCATCCCTTATTGATCTGCCGGTTTATCCGGTCGTGGTTGACGAGGAACTCTATTTGCTCTGTTCGGTTGCGGATCAGCAGATGGTTGAGAAGTTGGAGCAGCATTTTGTTGCGGACTCTGTGGCTTAGGTTGATTCTGCTGTGGATTATTTGGCCGCTGTGCCTGATTAGGATTCGGATTATTCTGCTGAGGCTTATTCTGGTTTGGATTATTCGGACGCTGACCTTGATTTTGCGGACGCGGCTGATTCTGTTGCGGAGCATTCGGCTTCGGCTGATTTTGCTGCGGAGCGTTAGGCTTTTGCTGATTCTGCTGAGGACGAGGTTGATTCTGCGGCCGGTTTTGATTTGGATTTTGCTTCTGATTCGGATTGCCTTGATTTGGCTGTCCTCCCTGGGGCTTACCGGGTGCATTACCTTGCGGACGCGGAGCATTTGGTTGACCTGCTGCTTGTCCGGCATTCATTTCACCACCCACTTTTTTCTTCTTCTTCTTTTTCTTCTTCAGTTTATCCATCCGGTCAATACGATCTTGTCCAACAACATTTTCGTAATCAGGAGCGATATCAATTTCTACTTCAACCGGAAGAGCCAGGTCAGTAGGTTTAATTTTTTCTTTATTCAGATTGATAACTTCATTAACTCTATCGACAGAAAGCATGACCCAGTTTCCACCAACTCCACCTTCACTTAATTCGCGTTGTTCTTTTTTCTCATCGATTGTATATGCATACCACATCAATCGTTTGAAAATATCTGTCTTGCGATGGAAAGCTCTTCCATTTTCTGTTTCCAGAATTATATTGGTCGATGGAAAATCTTTTAGAGCATCAACGTAAGAATCCAATTCATAGTTAAGGCAACATTTAAGTTTGGTACACTGCCCTGCAAGTTTCGCAGGATTAAGTGCCAGATTCTGATAGCGTGCAGTACTTGTTGAAACAGTTTTGAAATCTGTCAGCCATGTAGAGCAACACAGTTCTCTTCCACAAACACCAATACCACCTAAACGACCTGCTTCCTGACGCATTCCGATCTGACGCATTTCAACACGAATCCGGAATTCTTCAGCAAGTTTTTTTATCAGCTCACGAAAATCTACGCGGTCATCAGCAGTATAAAAGAAAGTTGCTTTTTTTCCATCACCTTGAAATTCTATATCACTTAACTTCATTGAAAGTTTCAGTGACTGGATGATCTCACGTGAACGGGAAAGCGTAGCAGTTTCTTTATCTTTAACTTCGTTATACTTTTCTAATTCTGATTGTTTGACTTTTCGATAAAGAGCTTTGATAGTATCTGAATCTTCTGTCACACCTTTTTTGCGCAATTGAAAACGTACTAATTCGCCTGTCATCGAAACAACACCAACGTCGTGACCGGGAGTTGCTTCAACAGCAACAAGATCACCTACTCTTAATTCAACGTTATCTTTATTTGTAAAAAATTCTTTGCGACTCCCTTTAAAACGAACTTCAACAATTGGAAATGGCGATTGCCCCGAAGGCAGTACCATATCTGAAAGCCAATTGTAAACGTTTAGCTTGTTGCAGCCGCCGGTTCCACAAGTGCCATTACTCCGACACCCGCTTGGAGCCCCATCTTTTCCCGTACTACACGATTTACAAGCCATATGATTTTTGTCAATAACATGCAAAATTAGCAATTTTGGGGAATTAGGGAAGTAATATAAGTAATGGTGGTATTTAGTTGAAAGTCAGCGGTTAATAAGAGCCAATATGTGTAAATTAGTATAAGAGTAGTATAAGAGACAATTGCTTCCACACACTCCGCACTTCAAACTCAAGCCGACTTTACTAAATGTGGAATTGAGATTGAGGTGTGGAAATGACAGAACCCTGCCATCTTTAATTCAACGCTCTACTCTAATCAACCTATGCACTATAAACGACAGATCAGAAAATAAAATCTTAAAATTTGCATTGCGATCAATATGAAAAATGGCTTTGTTGAATTCTTCGATCAACTCTTCTGCATTATTGATATGAATAAAAGGAGCAAGTCGGGCAATTGCAGTTAACTCTTCTCCATCAAGACGAAGTAATGAACGGTTACCATAATTAATGAGCAGGCACTCACGGATATTATCAAGACTGTCAGTTAAAAATTCCTTTTGTTCATCCCGCGAAAGATCGTTTAATTTTAATGTAAGTTCATTGATGACTTTGAGATTTAACTGATAGCATCCACGCATCCAGCTAATAAAATCTTTCTCAAAATTTGCACGTTCTTCAGCACGATCAATCAATTGCAGCGCTTCAGAAAAACTTCCATTTGATTTATGATGCAAATGCCGGGCAGTAGCTTTGTCGATGCCGTGCTTGTTGATCAATTCAGCAAGCATATCTTCTTCACTGATGCGATTAATTTTGACAAGCTGAGTCCGGGAAATAATAGTTGTTAGCAGACCTTCATAATTTTCTGAAACCAAAAAGAAAAGTGTACGCTCAGGTGGTTCTTCCAGGATCTTCAATAATTTATTTCCTGCAGGATCATTCATTTTCTCAGGTAACCAGATGATAACAATTTTGTAAGGAGCTTCGACTGCTTTGAGATTTAGTCGGCGCATGATATCTGCACTTTCATGAACAGAAATAATTCCTTGCTTGTTATCCAGATCTGCATTCTCCATCCAGTTCATGTAACTGAGATAAGGCTGGTCGATTATTGCTTTGCGAAATTGTTCAATGAAGTCAACACTTTTCGGTTCTTTAATTTTTTCTTTCGAAGCAACAGGAAAAGTATATGAAACATCCGGATGAACATACTTCTCCATTTTCTTACAAGCCGAACAACTTCCGCATGAATCATCAAGGCCCGGATTTTCACACACCAGATACTGCGCAAACGCATTGGCAAGGGGAAGACCACCGGCACCTTCAGGTCCCAGAAACAGCAAAGCATGACTCACTCTATTCTCCTGAGCAGAGTGAATAAGCCTTTTTTTCACATCAGTATGTCCGATTACTTCCTCAAATTTCACTGTGTAAAAATAGTTTTTTGTTTTAACCGTTATAGTATTTGCAGGAATATTTATTGACTTAAATGGCAGGTAGTAGCAGGTAATTCAAGAAGTTTGATCGTCTCTTGGATCCTCAGAGTTAATAATATTGAAAAAAGAAAAATTGAAAATGATGCTTCAATGTTGTAGGGGAGATGAATTTATCTTTATTGTGCAAGTGAACGAATTTTGAATTCATTAAAAACTGAGTAGCAGAAGCTGACAGGTATACATATTTAACCCCGGGGGCGCGCGATCAAAGCGGCCCTTCATGAATGAATGTAAGTAAGTATTGTATGATGATTATATTATAAAAATTGCTTACGCCTGGCAAGGGTTTCCCCCAATTTTCCCCGCTTGCCAGACTATCCACCTGCGGCGGACAGCACTAATAAATAAACAAATGACAAAATAATAATTGAGAAATATAACCGCGTAAATGCAGGTTCTTTTTTGAAACAAAACATCAACTATTCAGAGTTAACTAATAGTCTGAACAACTCACAACTCACTAAAAAAAACAGGTATCTTTACCACAATGAAAAAAATAATTCTTTCGCTCTTAATTTTTATCTCGCAATTCAGTTATGGACAGGAGATGTGGGGAATCAGTAATAGCAACTATAGTGGTAATATGGGAATCTTTCTCAATCCTTCTGAAATTGTCGGGGCGCCATATAAATATGAGATCAATTTAATTGCCGGAGATTTTTTTGCTGAGAATAGTTACATCTATTTTCCAAAAGACAAAAATATCGTTCTGAATACAATTTTCGGAAATAACGAGCCGGGGAAAAATTATTTATTCAGAAATTCAACCGCTTTGCAAAAAGGGTTTGGTCATACTCTTATTATTGGACCAAGTTACATCAAGAATAATGGTGACTGGGCGTGGGGATTACATTCTGCATTCAGAAGTGAATTGAGTGTGCTGGATGTTCCTGCACATTTAGCATATACATTTTATTCAGGATTTCATGCGCCGGAAATTTTCGGTGTCAGATTTAATTCTACACCAATGAGTTTTGCAAGTGCGAGCTGGCTTGAACTTGGTGGAACTTATGGGCGAGTGTATAGTGAAACTGAAAAGCACTATATAAAGTGGGCTGCAACAGGAAATTTACTGATAGGATTCAATGGTTTGTATGGCGACATTCAGAATTTAGATTATACTGTTCTGGATTCCAGCAATGTTGTCTTTCACAATGTAAATGCAAAGATCGGAAAGGCTATCGATGATTCATATATCGCACTTCGAGGCGCCGGACTGAGCACAACACTTGGAGCAACTTATATGCATAAAAGAAAGCAAGGTGGATTTGAATGTAACCGCAGCAATGATAACATCAAAAAATATGATTACAGAGTCGGTGTTTCTCTTATTGATCTGGGAACGATTCGCTATTTCCGTAAATCAGAAATTATAGAAATTGCAACAGGTGCAAATCAAGTGTGGACAGGCATAGATTCAGCAAGTATTGGTCTGGAAAATGTCGGGACAACGGTAGTGTCAAATATCGGTGGTTCAATTCGCGAAGAAGGGTTTTACATGTGGATGCCACTTGCTGTGAGTACACAATTCGATTATTCTTTCACTCCGAAAATTTATGGAAATCTTTCACTGGTAAAACGAATTCACTTTATGGAAAACCAGATTGCAAGAGGCGATCAAATGAATCTTGCCGTTCGTTATGAAAAAAGAAAATTCGAAGCGAATCTTAATTACACTTTATTTGAATGGGATCAACCGTCGCTTGGATTAGGAATCAGATACAAATGGTTTGTGATCGGAAGTGACCGGTTACTTCAGTTCATCGGACTTTCTGATACTCAGGCATTCGATTTCTTCTTTGGTTTCAAATTTCAGTTTTGCAAGAGACCGTTTAGTCCGGGACCGGATTGTGCGGCATTCCAATAACATCTGGATTTTGACCAGGATTTATCTGATTATTGGATTTTCAGGAATTAACTGATTTAGGGATTTCTTGGTTGATAGCTGAAAAGTCATCAGACTGATTATTCAATTCATAAAAGTTATCTAAAGCATGAACGCTCTTATTTTAAATTTAATTGTATCTCTGAAATAAGGCAACCAGGAAATCCAAAAATCAGCTAAATCCAGGTCCTATTTTGTTTACTTTTGTCCCATGAAAACCATCGACCACCACAATTTCAAAAACGAAAAAGCTCTGATCCGTGTAGACTTCAATGTACCTCTCGATAAAGAATACAATATCACTGACAACACAAGGATCCGTGCTTCCATTCCAACGATTAAAAAGATCTTATCTGATGGCGGCTCGGTTATATTGATGTCACATTTAGGGCGTCCGAAAGAAGGTCCGGTTGAAAAATATTCTTTGAAGCATCTGGTCGATCACATTGCAAAGCTATTGGATACGAATGTAAAATTCGCCGAAGATTGCATTGGCGAACAGGCAAAACAATTAGCAGCAGGATTAAAACCCGGTGAAGTTTTACTTTTAGAAAACCTCCGCTTTTATAAAGAAGAAGAAAAAGGTGATTCTGCTTTTGCAAAAAAACTTGCCGCACTCGGAGGTGTATATGTGAATGATGCTTTTGGAACAGCACACAGAGCTCATGCATCAACTGCTGTGATCGCAGAAAATTTTCCGGGTAAAAAGTTTTTCGGTTATGTAATGGCAAATGAAATTGCAAATGCAGATAAAGTACTTCTGAATTCAGAGAAACCTTTTACTGCAATTATGGGCGGAGCAAAAGTATCAGACAAAATTCTCATCATCGAACAATTGATGAATCGTGTTGACAATTTATTGATCGGTGGTGGAATGGCATTTACATTTGTGAAAGCTATGGGTGGAACGATTGGTTCATCGTTGGTTGAAGAAGATAAACTCGATCTTGCATTATCAATCATAGAAAAAGCGAAAGCAAAAAATGTAAATCTTATTCTTCCTGTTGATGCAATCATTGCAGATAAATTTGATGCAAATGCAAAATCAAGTTTGTCTTCTTCAACCAACGATGAAC
>Ga0116178_10002339_pt1 | contig 14982 bp, 14 predicted proteins | sample AD_STIC12_MetaG_FD_89880 | JGI IMG/M metagenome (GOLD analysis project Ga0116178, IMG submission 89880) | Active sludge microbial communities of municipal wastewater-treating anaerobic digesters from USA - AD_STIC12_MetaG | ecosystem: Engineered > Bioreactor > Anaerobic > Digestate | place: USA... | reverse complement strand
GCGATCCCCCGAAGCCCTTGGGGATGACGAGGAGGAGCTTCGATCCCCCGGCCCGGGCCGTCTCGAGGGCGTCGTCCTTGGTCTTTCCCGACTGGTCGAGGACCTTGAACCGGGCCGATTCGAGGCCCTTGAGCAGGGCCTTCGAGGCGGCCGATCCGTCCTCGTCGAGGGCCGAGATGGGCTGGACGCCGATGGCCTTCTGGACCTCTTTCTTGCTGACCTGGCCGATGAAATTGAAAAGGACGATGAAAAGGACGAGAGAGACGATGAGCTGCTTCGTCACCAGCTCCTTGATCTCTTTCCTGAGCAGGTTGGTGAATTTTTTCATCGGAGGGAGCTCCTGAAGACCTCTTCGAGGTTGGGGGCCCGGTGTTTCTCCTTGAGGCCCGCGGGCGTGCCGGAGTCGAGGATCCGGCCCTTGTCGATGAGGGCGACCCGGTCGGACAGGAACTCGATCTCGAGCATGTTGTGGGAGGAGAGCAGGACCGACGTTCCCTCCCGGACGTAGCGGCGGACGATCTCCCGGACCTCCAGGGCGTTGATGACGTCGAGGCCCGAGGTCGGCTCGTCGAGGATGGCCAGGGTCGGGCGGGTCATCAGGGCCCGGGCCAGGAGGAGCTTCCGGGTCATGCCCTTGCTGTAGGTGCCGACCTTGGTCCCGAGGCGGTCGCCGAGACCGGCGACGGCCACGGCCCGGTCGACGAACTCCTTTTCCTCCTCGGGGGAACGGGCGTAGAAGTTGGCCATGAAGTGGAGATAGTCCAGGCCCTTCATGTCCCTGTACGCCCCCGCCTCCTCCGGCAGGTAGCTGATCTTCTCCCGGACGAAGTCGGGCTCCTTGCGGTGGTCGCGGTCGAGGAAGCGGATCTCCCCTTCGGTGGCGGCCAGGAGCGTGGCGATGATCCGGAGAGTCGTCGTCTTGCCGGCCCCGTTCGGGCCGATCAGGGCGAAGACCTCTCCGGGCCGGACCTCGAAATCGATGCCGGCGAGGGCCGTTTTCTGCCCGTAGGATTTCTTCAGCCCCCGGACGGTCAGGACGTTGGGCATGGGCGTCTCCCTTGCGGCGCGCGAAAATATCCCGGTTATTCTAATAGATACGGGGGGGGATGTAAAACGTTCCGGTCCACGGCCGTCGAGAGGGCATGGGGGGTCGAGGGCCTGATCAGCGGGGAGAACGCTCGGCCGCGAGAGCCCGCTCCGCCCGCCTCATGAGGGCCCGGCCGCTCTCGACCGGCGGCGCGGGCCAGGCGACGGCGGCCATCCGCCGGGCCGCCGCGAGCGAATCGATGTTCGGCGGAGGATAGGGGCGGCGGCGGTCGGCCCAATCGTCCCAGACGTCCAGCGTCTCTTCGGCGGACCGCAGGGCCAGCTCCATCCCCTGAACGGCCCGGCCGACCGCCTCGACGAAGGCGGCGGCGTCGCGGTCGTAGGCCGCGAGGCCTTCGGCGACCTCGTCCGGGGGCGCGCCGCGGACGTAATCCTCCCGGAACCCGGCGACGAGCGCCCGGAGGCGCAGGGCCGACTGCCAGCTCTCGCGCATCCGCAGGCGGGCCAGCGCGGCGAAGGCCCAGGCCCGGGCCCTCGCCCTCGCGAACGCGGCCCGGCCCTTCCCGGCCTCGAGCCGCGGCAGGCGGCGGAGCTTCTCGAGCTCCCGCAGAGCCGCGCGGACCCCCTCGGTCGAGCCCTCCATGTCCGCCGCCGCCCAGCGGCAGAACCGGGCGTGATAAACGGCTTCGGCCATGAAGGCCCCGAGCTCGTCCCACTGGACGGGCAGGCGGCCGGCGCGGAATTCGCCCTGGAGGCGGGCGGCCGAGGCTTCGTCGACCCCGGCGTGGACGCCCTCGTGGATGAGGCCCGCGGCGAGCATGTGGCCGTTCTCCTCGCGAAGGGCCTCGAGCAGCCGGCGGTGGAGGGGCGCTCCAAGCGCGTCCCTGCCGCGGCGAAGGGAGGCCTCGTCGAGGAAGGCCGACTCGAGCCGCCCGAGCTTGGCCCGGAAGGCCGCGGCCTCGCCGCCGTCGCCGGCCCCGCGCATCCGCGCGTACTCGGCCACGACGCCGCCGGCCGTGAACGTCCGGCGGTTGGCGGCGCAGAGCCCGAGGAAGTCCGAGTCGTGGACCTCCATGAACCGCCGGCCTCCGGCGTCGAAGCCGTGGGTCATGAAATAAGCCCCCGGCCGCACGTAATAGGTCCTGGCCGGGAAATAGCGCCGGGCCCTGTCCCAGGCGGCGGCGAAGCCGTCCACGGCCCAGTCCCGGTCCGTGAAGCCCCGCCTGACGGAGGCGGCCGGACGGTCGAAAAGGGCCTGGAGGGCCTCCCGGACCGGGTCGGACGGCGCGAGCTCCCGGAACAGGGTCCTCTCGGCCGGCGGACCAGCGGCGAGCGCCAAGGCCGCCAGAAAAGCGGCGGCCGCGGCCGCGAGCGGGCCGGCGGCGCGCCGGGCGCGGGGCCCGAGATCATCGGGGACGGGGGGCGGGCCCGCGGACGTGTCCCCCGGCGGGGTCGCGGGCCGGGATGAAAGGGTCTTCGCCCGAGGGACGGACGTCAGGCGGTCTCCCCGGGGGCGTCGTCCTCTTTGGGCGGGGCGGCCGGGGCCTCGTCGGGCGAGATCTCTTCCTGGCCTTCTTCGGGCGTCGCGAGCTTGCCCTGGCGCCGCAGCCGCTTCTCTTCCTGCTTCTTGAGACGTTTCAGCTCTTTCGTCCGTTTTTCACTTTTAAAGGCTCTGCTTCCTCTGCCCACCATACCTCCTAACTCGGGATTCGCCCTTATCATACAGAGAACGGCCGGGACGTTCAAGACAATATCGCCGGCCGGCCCTCCTTCTGATATGATCAGCCCGGCCCTCGTTCGGGGCGCGACCGGGAGCCCGGCCGTCGTCTTCGAACGGCACGGCCTCGTCACGGCGGCCGCCTGCGGCCCCGGCGCCGGGCCGGCGCTCTCTTCGCCCGATGGAAGGCGGCCGTGGGCCAGGCCCGGGCGGCCTGACCGGCGGGAAGCAGGGGAGGGGCGAAACAACCGGCGCCGCGGCCCGTAGCACAGGGTGTCGGAAACGACGCGAAGGAGTGAAAAACATGAAGAAGCCGGTTTTCATGGCCGCCGCCCTGACCGCCCTCGCCCTGTTCGTCGCCGTCCCGGTCTTCCCGGGGACGATCCCGGCGGCCCTGGTGCCCGAGAGCGCCCGCTGGGTCGTCCATCTCGACGTGGAAAAGTTCGTCGCGACCGGCCTGTACGGCCTCCTGGACAAGGACGGCAAGTTCGAGATCAAGAGCCGCGACCTCAACCGCTGGGTCAAGATGGACCTGCTCAAGGATGTCAAGAGCGTCACCGTGTTCGGACTGGGCGCCGGGGACGACGACATCGTCTTCGCCGTCTCCGGCGACCTCGACAAGGCCGGGATCGTCGCCCTGGCCGAGGCCGCCAAGGACAGCGGGAAGACGGCCTACGGCGCCTACACCCTCTACTCGAGCGGCAGTGACGAGTACGGGGCCTTCATCAAAGACAGCCTGCTCGTCTTCTCCGAGGGCCGGGCGGCCATCGAGAAGGTCCTCGACACGGCCGGGGGCAAGGCCAGGGACTTCGCCGGCACGCCGCTCAGCGCCTCGCTCGAGGACGTCCCGTCGACGGCGTTCCTCTGCGGCGCGCTGCCGGACCTCGCGGGCCTGGGCAAAGAGATCGATCAATCCAATGTCTTCCAGAAGGCGCGGGGCCTTTTCTTCCTGGCCCAGGAAAAGCAGGATACCCTCCAGGTCCGGATCCGGGTGACGACCGACTCGCCCGAGAGCGCCAAGAGCATGGCCGATGTCGTCCAGGGGCTCATCGCCATGGCCAAGCTCGGCGGCGCTCCGGAGGACATGGCTAGGATCTCGTCCCTGCTCGAAGGGGTCCAGTTCAAGGTGGACGGCAGGGTCTTCCGGCTCGATTTCGATCGGCCGGCGAAAGACGTCGCCGAGCTTCTCTCGAAGGGCCGCGGGCTCCTCGACTGAGCCGCGGGCCCCGGAGGCGACGGCCCCGGGCGCCGGGGCCAGGGGAGCGCATGACCGACAGAGACCTGACCGCGGCCATGACCGACGAGGAGCTGGCCCGCGAGGCGCGGGCCGGCTCGCGCCGGTCCTTCGAGGAGCTGGCGGCCCGCTACAGGCGCCGGCTCTTCGTCTATCTCCGCCCCCGGCTCGCCAGCGCCGAGGACGCCGAGGACCTCGTCCAGGAAACGCTCCTCAAGCTCTATCGGAACATCGGGAGCTACGATCCGGCCTGCCGCTTCTCGACCTGGCTCTACACCTCGGCCCACCGGTTGGCCATCGACGCCTTTCGCCGGGGGGCGGCCAAGGCGCGGCTGGCCTCGGCCGCGGCGGGAACATGGGCCCAGCCGGCCCCGGGCGCCGGCGGCGAGGGCGGGGCGGCCGGCGAGGCCGGCCCGTCGGGCCTTTGGGAGGCCGCCCGGGCGCTCGGCGGCGACCGTTTCCGGGTCCTGTGGCTGCGCTACGGAGAGGACCTGACGATCGCGGAGATCGCCGCCGTCCTGGGCCGGACGGGCCTGGCCGTTCGGGTCCTGCTCCACAGGGCCCGGACCGAGCTGGCCCGGCGGCTCGGGCCGGACCTGAGGCCGCTCGCGCCGGTTGCTGTCCCGCGGCCGGCGCCCCGGCATTGAGGGAAAGGAGAAGGGCGATGCTGTGCGCGTTCAGCCGTTGGATGATCGCGAGGGCGGCGGACACGGGAAAGGAACGGCCGCGGTCCGTCGAGCGTCATCTCGGGCGCTGCGGCGCCTGCCGCGATCACGCCCGCTTCACGGCCTCCCTGAAGGACAGGTTCGCCGGCGAGCGCGAGGCCTTTCTGGCCGAAGTCCCGGGCTTTCCCTTGAACGAGTCGGCCTGGGACGTCGGACCGGCCCCGAAAGCCGGGCCGGTTCCACGCGGCCGGCGGTTCGTTCTGCGTCCCCTGACGGCCGTCGCCGGGGCCCTCGCCGTCGCGGCCGCCGCCCTGCTCCTGTTCCGGGTCGTCCCGCGCGAACCGGCGCCGCGGCCCGAGGCCCGGGCGGCCCTCGAGTCCATCTTCGCCGCGCCGGACGGGCTGAAAGGCGCCTTGGCCGAAGCGGAGTCGTCCCTCGAGCGGGAGAGGGGCGTCCTCGAGAGGTCTTTCGCCTCGGCCGCCGATTATCTTCAAGCCCGGCTCAATATCCGGATCGAAAGGCGCCCGGCGCCGAAGCCGCGCTAGCCGCCGCGACGCCGGAAGCCCGCCTCTTCCCGGCGGAATGCGCGAGGGGCCTCGCCGTCGGGGACGGGCGCTGCGCCCGCAGGCGCTTGACGGCGTTCCGCCGGCCGAGGCCGGCGGGGTCGAGGCCCGGGGCGCGCGGTCAGAGCCGGCGGCGGGTCGGGCGGAAGTCCCAGGTCAGCCGGAACATGACCTCGCGCAGGAGCTGGGCCATGGCCGCGCCCTTGTCGCGAACGGAGAAGACCGGGACGCCGTCGTCCAGGCCCACGGCGCCGACGGTCCCCTGGCGGAGGGCGGAATCGGCCCACAGCGTCGCGCCGGTCCCCGTGTCCACGAGCCGGGCCGCCACCCCGAGGTCGAAGGCGGCCCGGGCGAAGAGGGCCTTGCTCAAGGGGGCGGCCAGGTCGATCTGCGGCTTGACCTTGGTGACCTTGACCTCGCCGAGGAAGACGGCCCCGACGTCGTGCTTCCGGCCCAGGGCCAGGATGGCCTCGCGGTCGAAGGCGGTCTTGCCGAGGCCGGCGAGGGCGTCCGCGGCCGGTCCCAGCTCGACCACGGGCACGCGCTGGGCGGCCGTGACCTCCTGCAGGAAATACCGCGTGGCCGCGGCGTCGAGGTCGCCCTTGGCGTTCTCGGCCTCGAACGTGACCAGGCCGACCGGGCCCAAGGGGCCGAGGTCGACCGCGGGCGGGACGACGGTGTACCTGACGCAGCCGGCGGCGGCCGCGAGAAAGGCGATACACGCGACGAGGGCTTTCGGTCTCATGGGCGGGCTCCTTGCGGGCGCGGGCAGCGCCCGCGCTCGGAGATCATGGTATTAGTCGGACGGGCCGCCCGGCCAGGCGCCCGCGGCTTCCCGGGCGAGGGCGTCTCCGGGCACGGCGGCATCGAGATCGGCGGCAGGCTCGCGAAGGAGGCCAGGCTCGAATAGCCCGGAGGGCCCGAAGGCTTGCCATTTCCCGGCGGGCCGTCGTATCATGGGCCGCGAGGGAGGCCAGCCCTCTGGGAGGAGGCCGCCGATGCTGAAACGCTTCCAGATCGAGAGCCAGAAGATCGTCCCCGCGGACGACGCCTCGGCCCCCATCCTCCTCTACGTCAATCCCGACGAGGCCGAGAAGCGCCTCCTCGTCGACACCTGCCAGATCGACGAGCACACCCTCGCCTCCGCTCTCGACCCCGACGAGCAGGCCCGGCTCGAGTGCGAGCCGAACCACATCGCCTTCATCTACAAGCGGCCGAAGAACTATTCCGCGGAGGACCAGCTCCTGTTCAAGGCCGCGACCATGGGCGTCTTCTTCTTCGGCGACAGGATCATCCTCGTCGCGGCCGACGACACGACCCTGTTCGAGGGCAAGCAGCTGGCCCGGGTCGGGAGCCCCCGCGAGCTCGTCATCCGGCTCATCTACCGGGCCATCTTCCATTTCATGGAGCACCTCAAGATCATCAACCAGATCGCCGACGACGTCGAGCAGAAGATCAACAGGGCCATGGAGAACAGGTTCCTCATCAACCTGTTCGCCCTGCAGAAGAGCCTGGTCTATTACCAGAACGCCGTCAGCTCCAACGGCGCCCTGATCGAGAAGCTCCGCCACAACGCCGCCAAGTTCGGCTTCACCCAGGACGAGATGGAGCTCCTCGACGACGTCGCCGTCGAGAACAACCAGTGCTACCGCCAGGCCGAGGTCTTCTCGAACATCCTGGCCTCGCTGATGGACGCCCGGGCCTCGATCGTCGGCAACAACCTCAACGTCCTGATGAAGACCCTGAACATCATCACCATCTGCATCATGGTGCCGACGTTCGTCGTCTCCGTCTTCTCCATGAACGTCACCCTGCCTTTCGGGCTCCGGGAGCACCCGGCCTTCTGGGTCATCATGGGCCTGGCCGCCGTGTCGATGGTCGGGTTCCTGACCTTCTGGAAATACAAGAAATGGTAGGCCTCCGGGTCATTTGTCGGCGCGCTTGACGCTGACCGAGATCCCCGACCAGCTGTCCTCGCGGAAGGTCGTCTCCATGAACGGGAGCGAGAGGACGTGCTCGACGAAGTCGCCGCTGCCCCAGCCGCCCCGCCGCATCCGGCGGGAGACGTTGTGGGCGACGAAGGCGCCGCCGACCGTGAGCTTGGGCAGGACGGCGACGAAGTAGTTCTTGTACCAGTCCTTGTCGGCGTCGCAGAAGACGAAGTCGAACGGCCCGGCGAGCGCGGGGACGAGCTCGTGGGCGTCGGCCAGGCGGGCGTCGATCCACGGGTCGAGGCCGGCCTCGCGGAAGTTGGCCACGGCCTCGCGGTAGCGCCCGCCGTCGATCTCGACGGTCACGAGCCGGCCGCCGGTCTTGCTGAGGGCCCAGGCGATCCAGATTCCCGAATGCCCGGTCGAGGTCCCGATCTCGAGGGCCCGGGTGTACTTGTTCTCGAGGACGAGATCGTAGAGGATCCTGCCGTCGGCCTCGGGGACGTTCATGTCCCGCCACCCTCGGGCGTTGGCGTCGAGGAAAGCCTGGACCTTGCGGTCGAGCTCGGGCCCGGCGGCGGAGCGCGTCTGGCGGGGGGCCGCCCCCGGGCCCGAGGCGGCCGAGAGCAGGACCGCCGACGCCACAACCGCGGCCAGCCCGATGGCCGTCATGTTTCTTGACTTCATGGATATCTCCTCCGACGAGCCGGGGACACGCTCCGCGTACGCGTCCCCTTCATTGCTTTAGACGGGGGCCGGCGGATCCTCTTCCCCCGGACGGCCGCCAGGCCCGGCCCCGGAAGAAAAAGAGGCGTTAGGACGTCACAAATACCTGTGATATATTTGATGCTTCATTTTAGCTTCGGAGCCCGCAGAGAAGGCTCCGCGCTCGAGGAGGCGCGAAGATGGCAGAGTTCTCCCAGGCCGGCCGGGCCAGGCGCCTCGGCGCGGCGTCTCTCGGTCTGCTCCTCCTCTTCGCCCCCCGGCTCGCGGCCCGGGAGGGGCCGCTGACGCTCGACAAGGCCGTCGCGCTGGCCCTGGAGAGGAACGAGAGGTCGCTGGCCGCGGAGCAGGACGTCGTCGCCGCCGCCGCCCGCGTGGCCCAGGCGAAGTCCTTTTTCCTGCCCTCGCTCACCAGCACCGGCACCTATTCGCGGCGCCCCTTCGAGCGCACGATCATGGTCGGCGGGAACGAGGTCGTCATCCAAAGGCTGAACGGCCTGTCCGAGGCCTTCCAACTCAACTTGACCCTTTTCGACGTCCGCAGCCTGACCGGCCTGGCCGCCGTGAAGGCCCAGAGGAACGCGGAAGCGGACAGGGCGGCCGAGAGCCGCCGCCAGCTGGCTTTCGAGGTCAGCCAGGCTTTTCTGGCGACCCTCGGGACGTCCCAGGTGCGGGAGGCCTCGGCCCGCCGCTTCGCCTTCGCCGGGCAGAACCTCGAGGCGGCCAAGGCCCGCTTCGCGGCCGGGCTCGCCTCCGTCAACGACGTCACCCGGGCCGAGCTCGAGTACGCCAAGGCCGAGGTCGGGCTGACCCGGGTCGAGGGCGAGGTCGAGACGAGCGCCCTCCAGCTGGGCTATCTCCTCGACGCCCCGGACGACGCGCGCGGGCCGCTGGCCGTGCCGGAGTTCCTGATCGAGGCCGCCTCGGCCGAGGCCGCCGACGCCGAGGCCCTGATCGAGGAGGCCTTGGCCCGCCGCCTCGACATCGGCTCGCTTCGCTGGGCCGCCGCGTCCCAGCGGGCCCTGGCCAGAGTGCCCCTGCTCGGCTTCGTCCCCTCGTTGAGCGCCAGCGGCCGGTACACGATCACCAACGAGGCCGGCTTCAGCGGCAAGAACTGGAACTGGAACGCCGGCGCCACCCTGACCTGGTCGCTCTTCGACGGCGGGGCCCGCTTCGGGCAGAGCCGGGAGCGCCGGGCCCTGGCCAAGCTGGCCGACCTCGACCTCCAGGCGGCCATGCGCCGGGTGGACGTCCAGGTCCGCCAGGCCCTGGTCTCGCTGGACAACCAGCGGGCCTCGCTCAAGCAGGCCACCGTCGCCCACGAGGTGGCCCAGAAGAACGCCGCCGAGACCGCCGAGCTCTATCGGCAGGGCCTGGCCTCCGCCCTGGAAGTCGCCGACGCCAACGTCAGCCTCTTCGAGGCCGAGGTCGGCCTCGTCCGGGAACGCTACGGCCTGGGGATCGCTTTCCTCAACCTGGAAGCGGCCCTGGGACTCGACCCTTTCGGGAAGGAGCCGCTCAAGTGATCGATACAAAATGCCGGAAGCCCGCCGTCCTCGCCCTCGCCCTCGTCCTGCCGCTCGCCGCCGGGGCCGGCGCCTGCAAAAAGAAGGCGGACGGCCCGGCCGCCGGGCAGGAGCGGGGCCGCGTCGTCTTCCCCGTCGACGTCGAGGCGGTCCCCGTCCGCTCCCTCGTCTACACCGTCTCGGCCGTCGGCTCGGTCGAGGCCTTCGAGAAGGTCCAGGTCACGGCCCGCGTCTCCGGCGCCGTCGACCGGGTCCTCTTCTCCGAGGGCGAGTACGCCGCGGCCGGCCAAACGCTCGTCGAGATCGAGACCGAGCGCTACCGCCTGGCCGTCGAGGCGGCCCAAGCCGCCCACGAGAAGGCCCAGGCCTCCAAGGCCGACGCCGAGGCCGGCCTGAAGCGGCGCGAGACGGTCATCACCCGGACGCCCGGGCTCATCCCGGGCGAGGAGGTCGAGACCTGGCGGACCAAGGTCCTGACGGCCGCCTCCGAGGTGGCCCAGACGCGCTCGGCCCTCAATCAGGCCCAGCTCAACCTCCGCGACGCCTTCGTCAAGGCCCCCATCTCGGGCGTCATCCAGACCCGGACCGTCCAGACCGGGCAATACGTCCAGACCGGGACGGTCATGGCCACGCTCGTCCGGCGCGACCCGCTCCTGCTCAGGTTCCGCGTCCCGGAGCGCGACGCCGCCCGGATCAAGCCCGGCCAGCCGGCCCGCTTCAAGGTCCGGGAGGACAGCCGCGAGTTCACGGCCAAGGTGGTCCACGTCGCGGAATCGGCCGACGCGGTGTCGCGCCTGGTCGACATCACGGCCCACATCGACGACCCCGGCGACAGGAGCCTCCGGCCGGGGTCCTTCGCCGAGATCTCCGTCCCCGTGGCCTCGGCCGGGCAAGCCCCGGTCATCCCCGTCGCCGCCGTCCGCCCGAGCGAGCGGGGCTTCCTGGCCTTCGTCGTCGAAGGCGACAAGGCCGTCGAGCGCATCCTGACCCTGGGCATGCGCTCGGCCGACGGCCGGGTCGAGGTCCTGTCCGGCCTCGGCGGGGGCGAGAGGCTCGTCGTCCGCGGCGCCGAGGCCCTGTCGAACGGCGCGTCGGTGCGGGTCGGCGCGCCGGGCGCCGGGCCCGCCGAAAAGCCGGGCGGCGGGGCGCCGCCCCCGGCCGCCAAATAGAGGACCCGGCCCATGAACCTCACCGAGTCCTGCGTCCGCAAGCCCGTCCTGGCCTGGATGCTCATGGCCGCCACCGTCGTCTTCGGCGTCGTCGCCGGGGGGCGGATCGGCATCAGCCAGTTCCCGGACGTCGATTTCCCCACCATCAACGTCTCCGCCGCCTGGGAGGGGGCGGCGCCCGAGGTCATGGAGAACGAGGTCGTCGAAACGCTCGAGGAGGCCCTCATCCAGGTCGAGGGCGTCCGGACCCTGACCTCGAGCTCGCGCCAGGGCTCGGCCAACATCACCGTCGAGATCGAGCTCTCGCGCGACGTCGACCTGGCCCTCCAGGACGTCCAGGCCAAGGTCTCCCAGGCCCAGCGCCGCCTGCCGCGCGACATGGACCCGCCCATCTGCTCCAAGCAGAACCCCGAGGACCAGCCCATCATGATGGCCCGGCTCGCCGGGCCCTATCCCCAGCGCGTCCTCAGCGACTACGTCCGCTACGGCCTCAAGGAGAAGCTCCAGACCATCCCCGGCATCGGCGAGATCTCGCTCATGGGCACGCTCGAGCGGAACATCCGCGTCTGGCTCGACGCCGCCCGGCTCGACGAGAAGGGGCTGACGGTCAGCGACGTCATCGGCGCCCTCCGGCGCGAGCACATCGAGCTGCCGGCCGGCCGGCTCGAGACGACCGGCCGCGAGGTCAACGTCCGCGTCCTCGGCGAGGCGGTCGACCTCGAGACCCTGCGCCGGATCGTCGTCCGCGAGGTCGACGGCAGCCCCATCTACCTCAGCGACGTCTCCCTGGTCGAGGACGGCTTCGAGGACGTCCGCCGCCTGGCCCGCATGGACGGCGGCCCGGCCCAGGGCATCGGCATCAAGAAGCAGCGCGGGGCCAACGCCGTGGCCCTGGCCAAGGCCGTCCGGGCGGCCATCGACGACTACGCCAAGACCCTGCCGCCCGACATGACCGTCGGCATCACCAACGACAGCACGGAGTTCATCCGCGAGTCGGTCAACGAGATCCAGTTCGAGCTCATGCTCTCGGTCGTCCTGACGGCCTTCGTCTGCTGGCTGTTCCTGGGCTCCCTGTCGAGCACGCTCAACGTCATCCTGGCCATCCCCATGTCGCTCCTCGGCACGGTGGCCATCATCTATTTCCTCGGCTTCACCTTCAACACCTTCACCCTGCTGGCCCTGGCCCTGGCCGTCGGCATCGTCGTCGACGACGCCATCATGGTCATGGAGAACATCTTCCGCCACCGCGAGAGCGGCAAGGCCCTCGTCCCGGCCGCCCTCGAGGGGACCCGGGAGATCGCCTTCGCCGCCCTGGCCGCGACCCTGGCCGTGGTGGCCATCTTCGTGCCGGTCGTGTTCATGAAGGGCATCATCGGCCGCTACTTCCTCCAGTTCGGCATCACCCTCTGCCTGTGCGTTCTCCTGTCCTACGTCGAGGCCGTCACCCTGGCCCCGGCCCGCTGCTCGCAGTTCCTCAAGACGACGCGCGAGGGCCGGAACAAGCTCGGCCTGGCCGTCGACCGCGGCTTCCGCCGCCTCGAGGTCTTCTACGGCCGCGTCCTCCGCAGCGCCCTGCGCCGGCCCGGGCTCATCCTGCTCCTGGGGCTGGCCCTGTTCGCCGTGGCCATCGTCATCTTCGCCACCCTGCCGAGCGAGTTCGTGCCCTCCCAGGACCAGAGCCGGGTCATGGTCCGCATCCAGACCGCCGTCGGCTCGGACATCACCGAGACCGACGCCCTGCTCGTCAAGGCGGAGGAAACGGTCAACAGGCATCCCGAGGTCCTCCAGACGTTCAGCTTCGTCGGCGGCATGGGCGGGGGCGGCGGGGTCAATTCCGGGATGATGTTCCTGACCCTCGTCCCTCCGGGCCGGCGGAAGATGGACCAGGCCGGGTTCTCGGCCGTGCTCCGCCGCGAGCTCAACGCCATCCCCGGCGTCCGGGCCGTCATCCAGGACACGTCCCAGCAGGGCTTCACGGCCCAGCGCGGCTTCCCCATCGAGTTCTCCGTCCGCGGCGCCGATTGGAACCAGCTCGTCCCCCTGAGCCAGAAGCTCATGGGCGAGCTCCAGGAGAGCGGCGCCGTCACCGACCTCGACTCGGACTACCGGGTCGGCATGCCCGAGCTGCGGGTGACGCCGGACCGGGCCGTCTGCGCCGACGTCGGCGTCTCCGTCGACGACGTGGCCACGACCATCAACGCCCTCGTCGGCGGCCTCCGGGTGGGCAAGTACAGCACGGGCGGCCGCCGGCTCGACGTCCGGCTCAAGCTCATGGCCGGCCAGCGCTCCCGGCCCGAGGACATCTCGCGCCTCCGGGTCCGGGCCCGAAACGGCGAGCTCGTCCCCCTCTCGTCGCTCGTCGTCTTCGAGGAGCAGGCCGCCCTCCAGGCCATCACCCGGCGCGACCGCGAGCGGGCCATCTCGCTCTTCGCCAACGTCGCCCCCGGGCATTCCCAGGGCGAGGCCTTGCGGATCATCGAGGGCCTCGGCCGGACGCTGCCGGTCGGCTACCGGGTCGTCCTGGGCGGCTCGAGCATGGCCTTCCGCGACTCGATGAGCTCGCTCCTCTTCGCCATGTTCCTGGGCGTCGCCATCGCCTACATGATCCTGGCCTCGCAGTTCAACTCCTTCAAGGACCCGGTCACGATCATCACCATCCTGCCGCTCTCGATCGCCGGCGCGGCCTTCGCCCTGCTCGTCGCCGGCCAGTCGCTGAACATCTTCAGCATGATCGGCCTGCTCCTGCTCATGGGCATCGTCAAGAAGAACTCCATCATCCTCGTCGATTACGCCAACGCCTTCAAGGCCAAGGGCTTCGGGCCCCGGGAGGCCATGGAGAAGGCCGGGCCCATCCGGCTGCGGCCCATCCTCATGACGGCCACGGCGACGATGATGGCGGCCATCCCGCCGGCCCTGGGCCTCGGCTCGGGCGCCGAGATCCGCCGGCCTATGGGCATCGCCGTCATTGGCGGCCTGGTCCTGTCGACCGTCTTGAGCCTGGTCGTCGTCCCCGCGTTCTACGTCGTTTCCGACAGGCTGGCCCGCAGGAAACGGGCGGTCGAGGGAGGGGCGGCGCCGGCCGGGGTCGAAGCCGGACCGTCGGGGCCTTTCGCCGGGCCCTAAGCTTTCTTGTCGGAGGCGCCGGGCTTGGCGATGGGGACGCCCTTGGCGCACAAGGGGCAGGCCTCCGGCTCGAAGGCCTCGACCTTGAGGGAAAGCAGGCTGCCGACGGGCTTCCCGTCGATCGGGACGGCCCCGGCGCTGCGGTCGACGAGGACGTAGGTCCCGGCGACGGCGACCCCGCGCTCGCGCAGGCAGTCGACGACCTCCTGGACGGAGCCGCCGGTCGTCAGGATGTCCTCGACGATGACGGCCCGCGAACCGTCGAGCCCCGAGAAGCCCGAGCGGATGGTCATCTTCCCGTCGGCCCGCTGGCTGAAGGCGAACGTCTTGCCCAGCTTGAGGGCGGCCAGGAAGCCGATGGCGATGGCGCCGTAGGCGGGGGAGACGACGGTGTCGAAGCCGGGGACCTCGCGCCGGATCTTGGCCGCCAGCAGGTCCACGATCTTCTCCAGCGCGGCCGGCTTCTCGATCAGCCGGATCTTCTCGAAGTACCACTCGGAGTGCTTGCCCGAGGTCAGTTTGAAGTGCCCCTGGAGCAGGGCGTCGCAGTCCTTGAACAGGCTGAGGACGATGTCGTTCTCGGCGGCGGCGGTCATGGCGCTCCTCCTCGTCGCGGCGTGCCGGTCCTGATATCCCCTCTCTTATAGACCATCGCGGGCCGGAGGGCAAGAGCGCGCCGGAATGCTTGCCCGGGGCCCGGATCTGTGCTAATCGAAGGCGGAGGAGCAAGCTCATGGAGAACACCTTCCGGGACGACCGCGTCTGTTTCGTCTGCGGCGAGAAGAACCCCATCGGCCTCCGCCTGCGGTTCCGGACGGACGCGGAGCGGGGGGAGGCGGCCGCGGAAGTCGCGTTCCGGGGCGACTTCCAGGGCTGGACCGGGATCGTCCACGGGGGGGTCGTGGCCACGGTCCTCGACGAGGCCCTCATCTACGCCGCCGGGGCCAAGGGGCACCTGTGCGTCACCGGGGAGATCACCGTGCGCTACGTCAAGCCGGCCAGGACGGGCGTGCCCTACGCGCTCAAGGGCCGCTTCATCGAAGACAAGGGCCGCATCGTCCTCGCCGAGAGCGTGCTCACCGACGGCGAGGGGCTGGAGGTCGCCCGGGCCTCGGGCAAGCTCTTCAAGACACGGCACAAAGAGGATTAGCCCGGCCTCGAATCGACGCTTTTTGACGATAAAAGCCGCGAGGATCTCTTCCACGTCGTGTGGGTCAGATGAGCCGGCAAATGGGGACATGTGCTCCCAGTACGCGTCCCCATTCAGGCATCCAGGCATACGGG
>Ga0116178_10002336_pt1 | contig 14994 bp, 10 predicted proteins | sample AD_STIC12_MetaG_FD_89880 | JGI IMG/M metagenome (GOLD analysis project Ga0116178, IMG submission 89880) | Active sludge microbial communities of municipal wastewater-treating anaerobic digesters from USA - AD_STIC12_MetaG | ecosystem: Engineered > Bioreactor > Anaerobic > Digestate | place: USA... | reverse complement strand
TGCGCCTGGAAAAGCGTTGTGGATGGGCTTGCACCATGCTATAAATTTTCAGATGCTCTAGGTCATAATTATAATACAATTGGATATAATCATTGTGCAAATGGATATCGATTGCCTTCGGAGTTTGAATGGGAATTCGCGGCACGGGAAGGAGGGGAAACAGCCCGTTTCGGAAATGGTAAAAAAATCGCTGACCCCAATGAGATCAATTTCGATTCTTTACAGGATATCAATTATTGGTATGATGGCAATTATTTTATTCGCGGGATCTCGAGAAAACAAACGATTGAGGTTAAATCAACAAGCCAAAACGCATTGGGATTATATGAAATGAGCGGCAATGTCTGGGAATTATGCAAAGACTGGTATTCTGTCACAGTCGAAATGACAAGTATGATTCCTGATTACGCGATGAAGCCTTGGAGCCACGTGTCGACGATAAGGGTAAAAGCAAAAGGCGGATCATGGGAGGATGCTGCTGACGATGTTCTTAATTGCAATTATTGGCTAACGCAACCGGTAACGAAGTGTAATACCCTTGGATTTCGAATCGCAAAAAACGTTGAATAAGATTTCCTCTATATGTAAAAAAATGAAACAGTAGATGTGTGACAACTCCCTCGTGCGGTCGACGTTTATTAGAGCCCATGATCAAATTGGATATTTCACATTTATTACAGGTGCATATTATGGTGGCACGTAAAATCTAATAATACGGTTTTAAGAACGATGAGGTGTTGGTTTAAGGAATAAATACATATTTACTCAAATACCAGGCTGCACAGTGTCTATGAGTATTGTCCGTTGTTGTATGAATAAACAGCAGCAAGAACACGAGTTTGCGAGGTAGCGAAAAAGGAAAATGAGGCAGAATGCCGATTGATGGATTTAATCGCTCGAGTTGCAAAATAACAATGGCTAATCAACATATTGGAGTAATCTATTGTGATTGAATTGATTTACATGTGTTTATTCTGAATACAGGGTGTCATGAATATCTCCACTCAGCTTGAATCAAGTTGAGATGGTTAATGAATTAACAATCCATGCACGTCGTCTTAGGAGGGGTATGAAAATCAGTATGACAAACAGAGAAAGCATAATCATGACATCAATTTGGACGTTGGTGTCAATCCCGACTTCGATTTACATTATCGATAAGATGTCCAACAGCGGTTTCCTGATATTCACACTCCTTGCATTGATGCTCACTGTTGGAATATTCATAATTGTGAACAGAAATAAAATGCTCCATGATGTTGAGGTCGCGCTATTATGGTTCGGTTTATCGATCAACGGCATGCTTATGGTCAGTTTCATCGCAACAGTTGCGCTTAATGTGGCAGGAAATAGTCTCGATAAAATATTGTATGCAACCTGCGTGTTTTCAATCGCAGTTGCAGTGGCGATAATGTATAAGCGATGGCACGGTATGCATGGATTTGCATTGTTGATATTCTACGTAATTGGCTCGAGTTTCCTTTATGCACTCATTGTGCCAGCCGTGAAATGGATTGCTACGCCATCATCGCTTCAGATTACCGTGGAATCATTGTCCGGGATAATCGGGGTAAGCAGTGTACTATTTCTGGGAATGATCATGGTGTACGATCGTATAGATTCTTCAAAGGGTTATATTACGGCGATTTACCTCGGGGTCGTAATTGCACATTCGCTAATCTTTGCAGGTATCCTGCCAAAAGAAAACTATTTCATTGAAACTAACATTTTCAGCAGACTGGCGAAAATTATCACTGTCGGAGTATTTGTTCCTGCAGTTGGAGCAATTATAAATGCTTGGATTGTTCGTCGGCGTTATGATCTCGTATCAAAAAAAAATATTGTTTTGGCTATGGTTTTTGGTATTGGCTGCTTTGTTTTATTCGTAACATACCAGTTAACTATGTATGAGCTTATGGGGTGGGTGGCAATACTATTTCCATTGATTTTCCTTGCGATCGGATCAGTGCTCATCCTTCGCTCAAAGGGACTGCTCGCTCTTGTCATTGATAATATCCGTAACATGTTCCCAAGACGGGAATCAGGTATTATGCGTGACAATGTGTTTGATCGCATTCCGCGCATTCAACTAAACAATCCAGAGGATCAGTTTGATGTACCAGCTGATGCCGTCGTCATGATGGATATGCCCAATGGAACGGTAAGTATGTCCGGCGATCAGTTGAACCAACTCCGTTCATCTTTCCAGCAATCGATGGGAGATACTATAGTAAAACATCTCGGTATGCTCAAAGGAATGCTTGGCCCCTCGGGTAAGCGTCACATCGATGAGATTTCTACATTGCGCGAGGATATCGTCATCGCCATTTGCAACAAAATGCCTTTGTGTCTGAAAGACGAGAAGGGGCATAGCATTGGTCTGGAAACTCCAGACCGAAAAACGCTTGTATCGGTATCTTGCTGGCCATGTGCACTCCATGAATTACGAGGAAGGTTTGAAGCCCAATTGGGACCATATGTCCATGCCCTGGAGGGTTATCTTCAAAACACACTGGCGAGCGGGCATTCGACGTTCGTACATATATTCTTTTGTTATGTATCCATGGAGAGCTTTGGAGTGACAGTGACGTATATCAGCCAGGAACATAAAGCATTTATTAGGCCAAATGAATTAATTACCGAGGAGGAGATCCTGGGCCTTGGTAACTAGGTGAGGGGAAATCGATCTGATTAATGCAGATTCAGATAAATGTAATGAATTAAATGGCCGCCAATCATTGTGCAGGAGAGGGATTGGGGCTATTGAAGTGAGTAATCGATGGTAGGTCTATTGGAGTAATCTTATGTATTGTGTTAAATGCGGCGTTAAAATCCAGGATTCATGGATCTTTTGCATGAAATGTGGTGAACCTATTGAAAAATTTAATACGTCTTTTCAAGTTACAGAAAACCAAACGAAAATAATTAATGATAATACTAGTTCTAAAAAGAAAATAAACAATCAAGAACAGGACGAATCAACTTTCACGAGTAATAAAATTTGTCCTCATTGTGGCATTGAAAATAGTAAAGAGGCGAACTATTGCGGACATTGCATGAGGAGGATTGGAACGTGTGAACCGATAATTCCACAAAATACCGACAAAAATCAAAAGCGGTTTCATACTGGGTCATTGCGAAGGAAATTCATCGGAATTCTGGGTCGAATATCCCCCAAAATTAACAAAAGAATATTACCGGTTGAAAATATTAAACGAGGCATTGATTTTGTAATCAAACTACTTCTTGTGCCCATTGAACATGTAATCGGTAAACCATGGATGGTTCGTACTCTGGGTGTCATTATTGCTGGTGCTGCAATACTGCTGTATAAATCGATTACTTATTTTAATAAATTCCAAAGTTTGAATGAATTTTACTTTTACCTTATGATTATTTCGATCCTCGTCATGGTTGCGTATGCCAAGTGGGGGGTCTATGCTCTGTTGGCCAGCGCGGTGGTTGTTGTAAATAATTTTATGTTAAATCAGCCTGCGATTGACAGCACCCAGCAGATATTTTTGAGAACAACGGTTGTGTTGTTTATTCCTTCATGTCTAATTACCGTCTGTTTGTATTATCTTCGAAAATCAGAAGAAAAATATCTAAAAGGTATTATCATAATGATGACATCATTGGTGATATACTCATTACTGGAGCGTTATAATTATGCGTATGTCAAAGTGGTAGATATTGCATTTTATGCAATGTTAATCGGAATTCTTTTCGTATACCGTTCGAAGAGAACTGTTGGAGAAAAGGTATTGGCGGCAGTGTTTTGGATTTCCACGATATCAACAGTTGTGATCAACATGACGCTGTATGTTTCACATTTTTCAATCGAGAAGAGCCCGTTGCCCATTCGCGTTTTCTGGCTTTATATTCTCCTATTCATTGTCACGACGCTTGTTGTGCACCGGAATATCTCACGTGATAATTTCGCAAGGAAATTCGCCGCCTTCGGTATGGCGTTTTTTGCAGTCGTAATTTCCCGAGAAATCATCGATCGTGTGAACTTCGATTCATCTTTTTACTGGTATGAATTGATTCTTACTGGATTGGTTACCATGCCGTTTGTTGCCCGTTTGATTATCAAGAATAACATCTTATATGTTGTTTCGATCGGTATGTCGCTGCTGTCTTTGATTGTAGCATGTATAATACCACACTATGAATCGAGTCGTCTGGGTATGTATTATCTGCTGCCGTATCCGTTTTTCGTATATTATGTTTACCCACTGTTGGTAATTCTGATAAGTTGGATAATCTTGTCCGATATCAATACGATACAAGATTCCAAGGAAAGAATTGAATCGGAGAAAGATATTATGTTGAAAAACCTTTTTTTACAGTTTGCGCCAGCTAAAGGTAGTGAAAGCATACTCGGGGCTGTTAAGAACCATGATTCTGAAATGCTTATTCGTTGCCTGCAACATGGCGGCATGGTTAATGAAAAGGGTGTCTATGGCGAGACTGCAATCATGGTGGCGGCAGCTAACGGTGATTTGAACACTGTAAAACTTCTTCTCGAAAACTCAGCCGATCCGAATGCGCAAGACCGCGAGGGTTGGACTGCTTTAAGAGTCTCCTGTGACAAGGGACACGATCGTATAACAGCGCTGTTATGCAAATCCGGTGCAGACGTAAACTTCAAGAACAAGGGCGGATGGACGCCGCTTATGGACTCAGTTTGTAAAAACCACATCAAATGTGTAAAATATCTTCTTGATAATGGCACGGATGTTAATCATCGGGAAAATGCCGGTCAGACTGCGTTGATGCTTGCTGTCGATTTGGAGCTAGACAATATCGTTAAACTGTTGCTTGAAAGCGGTGCGGATAAGAATATTAAGAATGTTAATGGAATATCTGCATTGAGTATAGCGGAATTCCATAAAAACGATGAGATATGCGCATTGTTAAATCAAACCAATGCTACACAACCTCATGTGGGTGATGTTAAATCAAAAAAAGTAACAAAAAAATGTAAACCGGCAGAAGCAACTCGCGGACATCAGGATATTGCATACTTCCAGGCTCCATCGCCTTTTTCACCCGCAACATGCTCAGATGATGAATGTCCCTGTGACGATGTTGTCATCCACAACGGTGAAGGGTATGTTTATATAAGTCCCGAGATGGTCGAATTCAGGAAGGATTGCCTCACAAATGAAGAATTCACTAATAAATTAACAATGAAATTCGGTACTTCATTGCTGTTCGGGCCGGGAGTGAAAAACACAATCTACCCTGTCATAATGTGCGAACAAGCTGCACGAAAGAGAAATCTCGACCTTGCGATTGCACGTAAAGATGCAAAGCATTGGTGGTCTCACAATCAATTACCACTACGAGTAACCCCGAAAAAGAGGTAATCAGCATTAGCGCTGGTTATAGTGGAGAGTGCCATAGGGGGCTCGTCGCGGAACCTGCGAAGAAAAAATAATGACTTCGAAATACACGTCCCCGTTTAACGAGTAGAGAGGGGCGGCAGTCACGGATAGCGCGGGACCCCGCCTTCGGGGCCGAATGTTCATGAAAGGAGTTTGGCCTGTGAAAGCGATCCTGAAAGAATGGCTGCGAAAATTCCGAATTCTTAAAACTTCGGATTCTCCGGCGTCAAAGGAAATAAACGGAGACATGGAAGAGAAGATCGATCTTACCAAAGAACTCCGCAAAAACGGCTGGGAGGGCGACTGGAGCGGTTTCGGCGGCGGCCGAAAGGGCGCGTGGGTGTGGTATTTTGACACGAGCTACTGGATGATTGTTGAACACGATCGGAATCCGCGTGTGTACGACGTGCCCTATCCCGATCAGCGTCTCATGGGCTGGACTATTGGACTCGTAGAGCATCTGTGTAAAATGGAGGACGAGCGGTTCCGGTTGCGAGACGCGCTCGCCGACATCGCTTCCGGCAAGCTCTCAGCGGAGGAATGCGCCGAGCGCGCGCGCCGGGAGTTAAAAATATGCTATCATACCTGGCTGTGGGATCCGCAGACGGATGAAGAGAAAATCTGGCGATGCCCAATTTGCGGTGGAGTGAAGGAATACGATGAGTGATGATCTATGAAAAGAATAGCGATTGCGTTTTGTATTATTTGTTTTTCGGCGTTAGCCGTGTTGTCGATGAAGACGGCCGTTCCCGCGCAGTTTCTCGGAAAGTGGAAGGTTGTCGGATATAAATGCGATTCATCCGGGCAATGCGAAAAAAACAAAAAGAATGATATCGTCGTCATTGGACGGGAAAAGATAACGCTCCATACGGGCAAGGTGCTTCGCTATCGCAGTATTGGGACTGATGCTATTTTTATCGAAGATGATGAATTTACAATGCGCTTAACATTCAGGGAGATCAAACCCACGTATATGCATGTTACCCTGCTCCAGAAGATTCACAGCAGTCATAACGATTTGGACGTTGTCGCGCAGGATGAGGAGCGATGGGAAAAAATTTCCGGGATCACTGATGGTTCGAATACCGACAGCGGGAAGAATGCCAGAAGGGGCCGAGATGATTTTTTGATCGGCATATGGGACCTCACCGGCAAGAACTGCGACGCGAACGGCTGTTGCAATAGAAAAAACACCGTGGCCGGTTCTTTTCATTTTCGAAATAGAGATACGTGTATAGCGATAGATAAATCCGGGAAAGTCGAATTCAAATATACTGTGAAAAACGAACGCCTTGTCCTTGAGACAGAACGAGATGGGAAAACCTTCCGCTTGAGTTTTGCCGTTATTATTTTAAATGACAGAGAGATTCTTCTCAAGGCTGATCGGTTCCTGGCTGACAGCATGGTGAAATCACTCGATGGTAAATTATATGAGCGATACGAGCGTCGCGGCGAATAGCTGTTGGATCAATGGCAATACCGACGAGGATACTCGTTGGTATTGCTCAATCGGAACGCGATATGGATGGCATTGGAAGATGGGGCGGATGCCGTTCCTCCCGCGATAGCTACAATGAGGATTGCCTGAATGCATCAGTTTAGTGATGATTATTCACGAAACGATGAGGGCCCGGCTTCCCGCAAGAAACATTCGATCGCGGGGCTGGTCTCGCATCTTTCGTGCAAGGGCCGCCTATCGCGTTCGCTGAATGAAATCGGGAGAATCCGATGTCGAATCGAATCGTGGCCCGAGGGCAAGAAGATACCGTCTCCTCGCGAAGTAGCGTCAAAATCAATCGCTTTCGCCCTGCTGGCCTTCGCCGCCACATTTTCCGTAATACACTTCATCCCATTGGCGGTAGACCCGCTCGTTGAGGTTCTGATCCTGGCATGCGCGGTGTTCATCCCCGGTTATCTAGTATATCGTTCCACGGTATACAATAACCGTGTCCTTATCGTCGGATCACGGGGGTTCGCTTGTTACCAGTTCAAATGGCATGCTGAATATCCCGTTTCGGAAAAAATGATCAGCTTCAAAGAAAACGAAAGGCTCTTTTTGAAAATAGTCCGTCATAACACGAACAACGCTTACCTGTACACGACGTGGGACTTTAGATGGGTAGATGAGAAAGGAAACACAGGTAATAAGTTTTCAATCGCCGCTTCAAACAGTGATGTTGCGTCATGCCTTCAGCAGCTATCCGACGCCTGGTTAGCTTTTAAAGAAACGGCCGTAAAAAAGCATGTGGAGACCCATGGCGACTACACCTTCCGGGGACGCCCTGGTCATATTGAAATAACGGTCGATCCCACGAGCATCTCGTTTAAGAGGCTGTATGATCCCGCGACATTTACAATGAAGGATATACATACGTGCGAAGTTGCAAACGGCAGGTTGAGGATTATCACAAGGGAATATGAGACACGAGATCCGATTTTTAAGGCCATGAATTATAACGGACGTTGGGAGCTCGATTGCGCGGACATTGAAGATGTCGATTTGCTTTTGAAGTTGATAAAACGATCGCGAAGCGGTAAAAAGCTTTTCCCGTGATTATCGGCTGTTGTGCGTGACTGACAAAGAGAGCGCTGGGATACTGTGTATTCCTTATCGGAGGGACAATGATGCATGCGCGAAGTGGTCAGGGAGTTCTTCTTATCACTATCGTTATCCTGTCGCTTTGTTCCTCTTTATCGAGTGATGAATCTCATCTCCCACTGATTGAGGGCGACTGGACTTCCGAAACGATTCATGAAAATGGAGCCGGTGATAAACAAAAAGATACGGAGACAAAAATAACGTACAGTTTTAGTTTTATTGATCTGAATAAACGGGTTGGCATTGCACTTCATAGCGTTCACTTATTGCGGGGATATGATTCGCACTATGAACGGTACCGGGGGAATTTCAGCGTGGCGCGGGTTGAAGGGAAGACGGTTGAGCTGGACGTTTTTTTATATCAAAATTCTGATGACAGCGGTGAGTTGATGAAATGGCCTTCCCGTTTCACAAGGATCAAGATAGAAATTATTGATAAATTCACGATGATCATTCACACGAAGCACAGGAGCCTGAAATTTTCGAAGGTGTTTAAATGATTAGGTCGATGAGTAACGAGTAAAACTCGCCCTGGACACGAAAAAACGCTAAAATTTGACCGCATTTTCCATCTATTCTTCCGTATGTAACTCAGGAGACCGCATGGAAATACGAGACTATATAGCCTCACAGGTGACTTTCGAGGGGCTGGACGAGCTGCAACGGATGGCGCTCGCCAGCGCCCTCAGCCTGAACATTGCGCTGGACGGCCCGCCCGGGGTTGGCAAGACGCAGTCCGTATTCGCCTTCGCGAAGATAGCGGGCACGATGGTGCACGAAAAGGGCTGCAGCGAGGACACCACGGAGAACCAGATCATCGGCTTCCCGCGCCTGGTGGAGGAGAACGGCGCCACCGTGACCGCCTACGAGAACGGCCCGCTCGCCAAGGCGATGGAGGAGGGAAGTATCTTCTACGGCGACGAGTTCAACCTGCTGCGCCGCGACAAGCAGAAGCGTCTCAACTCCGCCTTCGACGACCGCCGGCGGATATCGCGCGCCGACGACGTGGAGATCGCGGCGCGAAGCGGATTCCTGGGGATCATATCCTACAATCCGACGCGCGCGCTCTCCGTGCAGGACCTCGAGGATTCCGTGGCCGACCGGTTCGTTCATTTCCACTACAAATACATGTCCGCGAAGATCGAGGCCTACATCGGGGCGCTCAAGTCGTTCGATTCGATGGCGAGCCAGCGGCCTGCGGCCGACGCCTACGGCATCAAGCTCGAGAAGCGCGCCATCGTCATGGAGCAGGGCGCATCCGGACGTGCGCTCCGCTTCCTGCTGTACCTTCCCGATAAAAAAGTATGGGTGAACTTCTTCTCAGGCACGCCCGAGAACGGCATCAAGCGTTCCGACAACACGGCGGTGGGGGTGTATTATGCGCACCGCGGTCAGGAGCGGCATCTGTTCAACTCCGCCCGACCTGCGGACGAGACGGCCATTGCCGCGCTGGTGCAGGACTTCTCCCTCAAGGTGAGCGCCCTGTTCAATGTCATCAGGCAGATGGCGAGTCACGGATCGTCGGCGCTCCCGGCGAACGTGAAGTCGATCTTCTCGGGAATGGGGGAGATGGGGCAGGTCGTGGTGCACCTGCCGTCGCTGCGCATCCAGAGCGCGGCCGTATCGCACCTGGTGCTTCTGGCGAAGATGGGAATGGACCCGCGCCTTGCCGCGAACTATGCCGTGGAGCTGGTGGTGAACCAGGTGTGCTACGGGAAATACCGCGAGCGGAAGAACGGGGAGTTCGCCAACTACGAGATCATTTCGGCGCTGGCGGAGAGCTTTGGGCTGTTGATTCCCCGTGAGGCTACGGCGCTCAATACCGGGTTTAATAAAAAGGTTGCAAAAAATGCCTGACGCAGGCGTTCTTCCGTCGCCATCGCGCTACCTGTCGCTTGGCAATCTCATTGGGGAGCGCCTCCTGGCATCCGTCATCCGCAAGGCCGTGAAGCGGGACCGCAGGAAGAACACCCCGGCGGCGCATGCGCTCCTTTCGGGGATCGACAGCTATGTACGCGTGAACCGGATCGTCCGGACCCGCGAAGAGGTCCCCACGCAGGAGTACTGCAACCTGGTCACGCTCCTGCGGAGCCATCAGCTGTATGCGCTCTGCGAGTCATATGGCGGCCGAACGAAAACCGTATTGCGCCGGCTCCTCGTGGGCGTCCTGCAGGTGAACGAGTCCTCGCACGATCACGGCGCCGCGCTGGCGACGGCCGTGTCGTCCGATCATTTCAAGCGGTTCGTGTCGGGCGTCGTCATGGAGCTTAAGGATTTCGGCTTCATCGAAACGGCCCTTGACCTCTGCCGCGTCATCTTCGCCCGCAACCAGGCGGACCAATGCGACCCCTTCGTCCGCATGATTGGCGGCGGTGACTACGCAGCGCTCATGCGCACCTATGCGCGATATCCGGCGGAGTTGCGCGATATCACCCGTTTCGCGCTCTTCCTACTTCTCAACTATCCCGGCCGGAACGAGTATCGCCGCTTCATTTTTGAGCACATGACGAACGCCACCTTCTTCGGCTGGGTGGAACGATTCTGCGATCTTCATCACTACCGCGACGGATTTCATAAGCTGTCCGCGTCGCGGTATCTCATCGAGCTCATGTATTGCGTCTTTGTGCTGGGCCGGTACAATTCCGAGTTCGCCTTCGTCTTCCGGAACATTACCGGAGCGCTGGGAGTTGGAGAGGGCGTGAAGGGGGGGCGCCGCCGCCTGTTCGCCGCAGTGGACAATCTACTAAACGCGGGGATCTATTTTCAGGACAGCGCGGTGTTTGGCGATTTCATGGCGTTCTACCTGCGGTTTAATACGGCGGACCGCATCCGGCGCGAGGTGTTCGACATCGTCGCCTCCGAGCTCTTTGGCGATGCGCTCCCGCCCGCGCGTCGTCGCGACTGCATCCGCTTCTTCCTCTCCGACGCCTACCAGCGGATGTATGCCGCGTTCCGGCCCGCCTCGCTGGACACGCTGTTCTTCCTCACGCACCTTGCCGCGTTCAGCCTGCGCTATGCGGCGGGCGAGTATTTCAAGGCGGTGGACGAGGAACGGCTCTTCGAGACCGTGACCGGGCTCATGAAGCGCGACCGGCTGTTCCATAACTATTGCGAGCTGTTCGCCTATATCACGCACACATCTGAATCGAAAACGCTGCGCCTCAAGCTCATTGTCTATTTTTACTTTCATTTCGCGCAGGTTGCCGGCGGCGGCGTTCGGACCGTCGCCTTCCTCAATGAGCGGCATCGGCTTTTTACCGCGGAGCTTGCGAAGCGTTATTTCCAGGCCAGGCGCGGTCCGGACCCCGACATGGAACGCGCCGTTTTTTACCTGCGGCTCGATCAGCTGGCGGACATCATCGGTTTCATCAGGCTTCCGGAATCTCATTATCGCGCCTACTTCTACCTGCTGCACCTCGCGGCGAACCGCCGCCTGGAGGATGAGCTGTATGTCGCGCTGGTGAGTGTGCTGCGCAACGACGACCTGATCGAGTACGAGCAGTTCATCCGCGCAAAGTTCCTCGAGGACCCATTCTCGCTCTCGCTATACCTGTCGAAGGGGGGTTTCTACCGCGTTCATTTCAAGGACCACCGCGCGGCGATCCTGCGCGCGCTTCTGCCGGTGGTCACGCTCATTCCCGTGAAGGCGTCGGAGTGGGCCAAGACGGACCTCCGGAACATTTACCTCCCCATGTTCGTGTACGAGTTCGACGATCGCGTGCTCCCGGGACGCATTTCCGAGAACCGGAATTTTTCCCTGTACGTCTACCTGGGGCTTCACGAGTTCTCACACTGGCTCGCCAGGAGCTTCGAATACGATTTCAAGGAACACTTCTTAGAGACCACGCCGAACCCGTCGGCGGCATTCCTGCTGTTCAATTTCATCGAGGACTATCGCGCCGAGGCGATCCTGCTCGCGAGCCGTTACGGCGAGCAGTACCGGGCCTGCGTTGTCGAGGGGCGGCGATACTATGCCGCGGGGGGGTATGGCGGATCGCCGGAAACCAGGCTCCTGCAGGCCATGATGGCCGAACTCTACTGGGAGGCGCCCTGCGAATCACTGTATCCGAACCGCGCCGAGGAGATTGCCGGTTTCAAGAACACCGCAATTGCCGATGCGTCGCTCCGCGAGGAGGGGTACTCCTGCTACGGCGACATCATCACGCGGTTCGTGGGCCGCATCAGAAAAATGGACATCCGGAGCTCGCGGAATGCGATCCTCCTCGCCGGCGAGTTCTTTGGCGTTCTTAATCGCGAGTTCAACCTCGAGCAGATTGACGTGGGACTTCCGGGCGCGGGACACGCGGAATCGGGCGCACGGCGGATCGATGACGATGGCGGCGACGGAAGCGATCGTGATCCCATGGGGACACCTCCCGCGATTGAAACGGCGCAGGGGCGCGCAACAGATACAGACTATGAGGCCGGGAGGGCGGTAGCGACATCCGACGGCGGCGCGGCGCAGTCGGGGTATGACGCATCCGAAACGGTAGTTCGGGATGGAACGATGGTATCGCATGATGACGGCGAGCCGGCTGCAGATGAACGCCCGGTCCTTTCCGAGAGCGAGAAACGCGTGTATCTGGCCGGTTTGTATCGCCGGCTGGATCAGCCGGACGCCCCCTATGGATTTGGCGGAACGCCGGACGATGAGAGTGAAGCGTCGAGCGAGTCATCGCCGGGCGTGATCGACGGTTCGCGCCGCACCGTGAGCGACGCCCATCTTGCGGAGAGCATGATCGCCGGCGGCCGTGGCGTGCTCACCGGGATCGCTTCTCCGGGGGACGTGAGCGCGATGCGCGATCGGGCCACGGATGAAAACGAGCGGCGAAAACGCGTTGAGCGGGCGAAGAAAAAGAAGAACATCACGGTGTACTCCTACTGCGACGGCGTGAAGGGATACACCGACATCCGCGAGATAGAGCTGTACACCATCGCCGGCCGAGACGAGGATTTCTTCGTGAAAATCGGGCCGTACCGGTACATCATCGATCGCATTTCCGCAGAGCTCGGAGACATGGCGCCCCGGCTCGAGGGGAGCCTGGAGTTCTCCGATAGCGAGGGCGAGCTCGACGAAACGCGGCTCATCGATCTCTTCGCGCGGCGGCGCGACGACACCGAGCCGGAGATATTCCGGACGACCGCCTACCGCGAACTCTCCGAGATCGAGATTTGCATCGGCATGGACGCCTCGGGCTCAACGAGCATGCCCTGCGGGAAGGACGGGCTCACCGTGCTCGATGTCGAAAAGATCTTCACGTATTTACTGGGGAAGTCCTTCGCGGGACTTGCCGGCCGGATCTCGTACTATGCCTTCAACAGCATGTCATCGACCAACGTGTATCGTTTTCCATCGTTAGATGACATCTCGATGCTCGCTTCGGACGGCTGCAACCGCGACGGCGACTTTATCCGCTATGTTAACAATCTACTGGCTGAAAGCGACGCGAAGTACAAGTATTTCTTTCTGCTTTCGGACGGAGCTCCCAACGCCGACAACTACGCGGGCGACGAGGCCGTTGCCGACACCGCCATGGCGATGAACGAGTGCATGCGCGCCGGCGTTAATCTGGTGTATTTCAATATAGACCCGAACTGCAGCGAATATTTCTCCCGGTTTGTTCCCAATACCACCTACGCCGAGAACTTTCGCGATCCGCACGAACTCATTGGCAAGGTGCGGGAGATGGTGGTGGAGATCGTGGAGAATTTAGCGTGTTGACGCGGATCATTGAACTTAAAATGATTTCTATCACCCGGGCTGTTTCGATGGTTTTGCTGCGTAGGATGGTATCTGCGTCTTGAAAGGCTGGAAAAAAATAATTGATAAACTTTACCGGGAACTCGAGCCGTATGATGTGACAATCGATGGCATTAAGGAAAAATGGGGTACTCTCAGGATCCGATTTTCCATTGACCCCGGTTCCGATAAAGAAAACGAGATCAGTGATCGCAAACGCCGGGCCGAGGACGAGTCATCGGAAATATGCGAAGGATGCGGCGCGCCGGGATGGCTAGTTCGTGTAAAATTGGGCAATGAATGCCAAAGGTTGAAGACTCTCTGCCCTTTGTGTATGGAAAAGGCGGAACAGAAAGGCATTGCGTTTCTTGATGAGTTGTAATATGCACGTAAATAAAACTGGAGTTCACACGCGGTTGTGGTGATGAATGGCCTATGGACCTATGTCACACCTCTCGCCATCGAAGGATATTCGAGGTCTATTGTCATATCCTTTTCCGGAATATATCCCCCCGGCTCAAGTGGTAATGAATTCGCCAAAGCTATGCGGGAGGCGGTTGCGAAAGCGCTTGATACATTCGTACCGGACGCCATAATTCTCGATTTCCTTGACTTGGAATACTCATGGGGCGACGGCATCGTTTCCCAGGTGCTCATGCCTTTGTACCGATTGTATTCAAAAGAAGGAAAACATGTCGCCTGTTGTATTATTGCGCGTGACGGTACTCGAATGGCGTTGGAGGGTCTCATGAAAAATACACTACTGGAGATTCTTGGAGTCGAAATCTTCGAAGAATTATCCGTTGCAGTGCAGCATCTCGCCGACAGGAACGGCGCGCAATTTGGTGATTGTGGGAAAATGTGCGATAAATAATAAAATAATGTTCCGTCACTCGTCCATACTGTTGTCACCTGAAATTTCAGGAAACCAGAGGTAATAATGAAAATACGCTTCTATCCATACAGACACGATTGGTCAACAGGCGATTATCTTGCTTGTTTTCTGCCCCTCGCCCTGCCGGCAAGCGTGTACCAGATCGCCCGCTATCCCGATATATGGCCTGCGTATATCACGGTTACGCTCTTTATTCTGTCGTTGGGCGCGGCCGGCTTCGGTTTGCATAAAATACACCAGGTTCTTCTACTGTCCCGGATCCCCGTGATTTATGATAATTCGTATATTCGATATTTCTCCCGGCTGGACTGGAGCAATTGCGGCGGCGCCCTCATCGAGAACACCATCCATGTCAATGGGGTATCGG
>Ga0116178_10002331_pt1 | contig 15006 bp, 10 predicted proteins | sample AD_STIC12_MetaG_FD_89880 | JGI IMG/M metagenome (GOLD analysis project Ga0116178, IMG submission 89880) | Active sludge microbial communities of municipal wastewater-treating anaerobic digesters from USA - AD_STIC12_MetaG | ecosystem: Engineered > Bioreactor > Anaerobic > Digestate | place: USA... | reverse complement strand
GTTGTAAATGCTCCCACTCTAAGCGGTCGATAGTGAGCGGGTTTGAGGTGAGCTCCATATTGGCGTCACCACTTTGTTTGCCAAACGCGGCAATAATTTCATCGGCATCCACGGGTTTGGCAAGGTAGTGTGTAGCGCCGAGTTTAATGGCTTCAACTGCGGTGGCAACGCTTGCAAACCCTGTGAGCACCACAATGCGGGTGCCAGCATTTAAGCTTGCCAGTTGCCGCACCAGCACCAAGCCGGAATTGCCTGACATTTTAAGGTCAACCACGGCAAATTCTGGCGCATCCAATTGGGCAAGTTCAAAGGCGCTTTCAGCACTGTTGGCCGTGCTAACGGCAAACCCGCGTTTGCGCATCGCTTTTGCCAGCACGCCTAAAAATGCTTCATCGTCATCAACCAAAAGTAAACTTGGCTGTTCGCTTTGTGGCGCATGGCTTGGTAATGAGTTCATCGCATCTTGGCTTTCATTTTGAAATGATTAGTTTGGCAAGAGGGAGGCGTATGGTAGATACAACGCCACCTTCCGGGTGGTTAGTAAGTGTTAACTCTCCGTCATAACGCGCCAGCGTGGTTTGGGTGAGAAAAACGCCTAAACCCATACCTTCATCATTTTTAGAACTGAAAAAAGGTTTTCCTAGTTGCTGTTTTACTTCTTGGCTGAGTCCTTTGCCAAAGTCGCGAATCTCAATAGTGACCATTTTTTCATTCCAGTGCGCATTCAGCAATACCCGATCTGCGAATTCATCCGCAGCGTTATCAAGCATATTCTGAATAGCTTGCGTGAGCGTTCTATCTGAAAAAATCAATGGATTAACCGTATGATTTGCAAACGCGACAACTAGCTCAGTGGCGGGGCGTGTATCACGCCAACGCTGGATAGCCTCTTCTAAAAAATCACGCAGCAGTATGCCTTGTCCGCCATCTGCACGTGTTTTGCCGGCATTTTGAGTGATGGAAGAGAGGATTTCTTTACATCGCATAATTTGTGTTCGCATGATGTCGAGTTGCGACAAAGCTTCAGGTTGATGGCTAAATTCTTGCGCGAGTTCTTTGCTAACCACCGCCATGGTTGCAAGTGGCGTGCCAAGCTCATGTGCGGCGCTGGCGGCAAGCGTACCTAAAGCCAACATGCGTTCGCTTTCTAGTGCTTTTTCACGGACTTCAGCCATTTTTTTATCGTAATCGCGTAAGTTTTGGCCAATACGCGAAATAAAAATCGCCACAATAATCGCACTAATCACAAACCCTAACCACATGCCGACAAGATGAATATCTAATTGGGTGTCGCCGCGCATGTGCATGTGCAAATGTGAGAGCGGAATGTGAAAAAACATCAATAAAGTGTAGCTGGTGATACTTAAGGCGGCTACCAGCCAAGCATAAACAGCGCGGAGTGCAACAGCAGCTACGGTAATTGGGATTAAAAACATCCAGATAAAAGGGTTGCTGTAGCCGCCGCTAAAATAAAAAATAAGCGTAAAAACGGCAATGTCACCCATGAGTTGAAACAATAATTCGCGTTGTGTTGTGTGTGCAGAAGACTGCAGGCGCCACCAAGCCAGCACGCTTAATGCACATAATATGCCAAGTCCAATAGTCAGCGGCAACACATGCAGTGGAATTGAAGCTTGCTTTAAACCAACCATCACAACCACAAGGCAAAGTATGACCACGCCACGCAGCATCATTAAACGCTGCATATTTTGCCGCGTGGCACTAGATAAATTGAGTTGAGAGTGGTGCAAAATAAATTCGCTTAAATCATCTGATAACAATCACATTATAAAGCCAACATCACAATTATGCCCTGCGACAAATTGTCGCGCGACAATATGCCACATTCCGCTTACTTAAATTAAGCTCTACAATTGCCCGATATAAAAATAATGACAATATTTTAGAGGGATGAAAAATATGAAAAAAATAGCACTGGCAGTAATGTTGGCGTGTAACAGTGGGTTATTGGCTGCGGAGGAAACCGCAATTGTGAATGTAGCAGAGCAAGTGCAGGCAGATACTGCTGAAGCGCCCATTACCCAATTAGAGCCGATGCAAATTCGTGCTGAATCGATTGGTTCTTCACTATTATTAGATACTCCCTCTACAGCGGGTAGCCGGCTTGACTTAACGCCTAGAGAAACGCCTGCTTCAATCACAATTGTAGACCGCAATTTAATTGAGCAGCGGGGCGCTACGAATACACAAGAAATATTAAAAAGCGTGCCGGGTGTGTTAGCAGCTTCGCCGCCTGGCTCGGCAGGTTCAGTCACTTATCGTGGTTTTGGCTCATCTTCACTTACGCAAATGTTTAATGGTATTACGGTGCAGTACGACGCTATCGCAGCAAGGCCAGTAGATAGTTGGATTTATGATCGTGTTGAAGTGGTCGGTGGGCCTTCGACCTTTTTATTTGGCGCGGGTGCTGTGGGTGGCTCAATCAATAATATTACTAAGACGGCAAGCAAGTCGGGCGACTTTACGCAGGCGCGAGCCAGTTACGGTTCATTTGATACCTCTCAATTATCCTTTGGCCTCAATCGTCAGTTAGGGGATGATGTTGGCGTTAAAAACTACGTTCGCGCCGATATCAATCGAACAAATTCCAATGGCTATGTCGATGGAAATGAGCGTGAGGCTTGGTCTGGCGCATTCTCTTTGTTAACCGAATTTACGCCTAATCTTTCTCACACATTAGCGCTTGAATATCAAAATGAGCAAGATGATCGCGTTTATTGGGGTACTCCGTTGTTAAGGCCGGCTTCTGGTCCAATTGTTGGCAATGGAAAAATCGCAGATGGAACACGCTTTAAAAACTACAACTCAGCCGATGGTATTTATGAGCAAACAGTCAAGTGGGGCCGCTCAATCATTGATTTTAAATTGAACGATACCACTTCAATTCGTAACACCTTTTACCATTATGATGCTTTGCGAGATTATCGCAACGTAGAAGTATATAAATATAATGTCACAAATACAGCCGTTGTGAGGTCGTCACCCTTATTGCAGCGACATGATCAGGAAGTTGATGGTGATCGAGTTGAATTAAGCTATAAAACAGATTTAGGTGGGATGAAGTCAGATTGGGCGGCTGGGTTTGATTATAATGTGAATAGACAAACGCGTTTTCCTAGATCTTTAACCTTAAATGTAAGCACGGTAAACCCTTACAACTTCACAACAGAAAAGTTTTTTGATATTCCTGGAATGGTGCGTGGCTTTAACCCGCAACGTACCAATCGGGTAGAGACGCTGGCGTTCTTTCTTGAAAATAGAACCAAATTCACCGATCAATTTTCATTAGTCACGGGCTTACGTCACGACAAAATTGATTTATCGGTTAAAAACCATCAAGTAGCCACGGCAACAAATCCAGCTTATTTTGATCGAAAATATACGCCAACCACAGGTAGGGTAGGTTTGATTTATGATTTCACACCAACGGCCAATGCCTATGTTCAATATAGTACTGCTGCAGATCCTCCAGCAGGTATTTTAACAACGGCAGCTTTTACGCAAGTGAGAGATTTTGATTTAACGACAGGAAAACAAATTGAAGTTGGAAGCAAGTTTGATTTTCTTGAAGGACGTGGCTCTGCTACTATTGCCGCCTATAAAATTGAACGCAAAAATTTAGCAACACCTGATCCTGGTAATCCGGGAACGACAATTCCGGTTGGGCAGCAGTCTTCACGTGGTATTGAGCTTGCAGCCTCAATGAAAGTGACGGATGATCTAACCTTACAGGGCAATTATTCACTTGTTGATGCGCAGTATGATAAGTTTACGCAGGTGGTAGCGGGTAAGGCTGTTTCACGTGTGGGAAATACCCCAACGAACACGCCGACGAGCATTGCCAATGCCTGGCTTACTTATAACATCACGCCAACTTTGCAAGCGGGTGCCGATGTGCGCTATGTTTCATCACGTTATGGGGATGTTGCAAATACTTTTGGCGATGCTTCGTATACATTATTTGGCGCGTTTGCTTCATACAAGCTACCTAAATATGGTACGTTAACAGCACGTGTGCGAAACTTAACAGACGAAGTCTATGCCGCATCGGTTACAGGTGATCAAATGTTTTATTTAGGCGCGCCTAGATCTTACGAGTTCGGCTGGCAGGCAGAGTTTTAATGAAAGTTATTCATTAAGTGAAACAAAATACTAGGCTTTCAATCATCACATTATGTTTTGCTGCTTTTTTAATGAGCGGCTTTTCAGGTGACCATTCGCTCGCTGTTGTTTCACTTGATAACCCTGTCGCAGAAGCAGGGCGACTGCCGCGCTTACGTACTTTACCGAATGGTGATGCGTTGATGAGTTGGGTTGAGCCTAAAGGTCAGGGCCATGCATTAAAGTTTGGTGTTGTGCATGATGGGCGCTGGGTTAGGCAAGGTGAGGCTGCGCAGGGCGAGAACTGGTTTGTGAATTGGGCTGATTTTTCATCGGTAGTGGCCATAGATGAAAATTTTTGGGTAGCACATTGGTTGGCCAAACAAAAAGGTGGCAAAACTTACGACTATGACGTTTCGCTAGCAATTTCTCATGATGCTGGGCAGACATGGCGAGAGGTTGGTCATCCACATCGAGATGGCACTGCAGCCGAACATGGATTTGCCACAATATTTAAAGACTTGGATGGCGCTGGCATTGTTTGGTTAGATGGTCGCGAGCATGTTAAAAAAGAGGATAAAGCTAAATATCCTGGAAAGTCTGGCAACTTTAATTTGCGTTACACACATATCAACCGTGATGGAACAATGACGGATGAGCAGGTACTCGACAATAACACTTGCACCTGTTGCTGGACAGCCGTCGCCAGCACGCCTGAAGGTGCGATTGCTGCCTGGCGTGGGCGCACGGACGATGAAATTAGAGATAATCGTGTGGCACTGCTGCGCGATGGTCAATGGCGACCACCTGCACCACTTGGGGCTGAAGGCTGGAAAATAGCAGGTTGCCCTGTTAACGGTCCTTCCATTAGCGCTTTGGGAAATAAAATCGTCGCAAGCTGGTTTACCGCTGAAGGCGACCGCCCGCGTGTACGCGCAGCATTTTCAGAAGATGGCGGTGTCACCTTTGGTAAGCCCATTGAAATTGATGACATCAGCCCTCTAGGCCGTATAGGCCTTACGTGGCGCGACAGTCAAAGTGCCGTGGTTTCTTGGCTAAGCGCACCTGAGGTAGAGCAGAAAAAATCCGTACTTAAAGTAGCGGTGATTTATACAGATGGTCGTGTTGAGCCAACGAGGCAGTTGGCAGAAGTGAGCAGTGGCCGTGATACGGGCGTGCCGCAAATGGTATCAACAGCAGACGGGCTATTATTTGCATGGACAAATCCAGCGCCGCAATACGGAATTACCACAAAGCTATTGCGACATGCTGATTTAAAGTTAGCAGTGCAAAACGTAAGCAAAGATAAGCGACAACAAAAACTGGCAATGCTTAATCACAAATTTACCATCAATGCGTCGATTTGTACTTCAAAGCATGAATGACCGTCATTTTCAGCATAATTTTTTTATAGGATATAAAAAAAGTAATTTTTAGAAAACGCCAAAAGAATAACCAATGAGGTCTAAAAAATAGTGTTTTTTATGCCTAAATTTACGCAAACCTTTTTAGATGCTCTGCAAGCCTTTATTTACAAGGCTCTCAGGGCAGTAAAATTTTCTCGAGTGTTTTGGCTGTGTGTAAGTATTATTTTTAAGCGCCTCAAGAAAGCAGGTTGTTGAGAAACATTATCATTTGGAGTAATGGCTTGCTTGTGATATATTTCAGCAGCTTAATTTTTTATAAATTTAGATTTTTTTAAACGGCAAGCATTGCGTCACCAAGTGTCATGACAAAGTGATCTGGTAAAGTATCTTGGCAACCATCTAACCGAAACAACGAAACATTCAATCAAAAACTTGAGAATGAACTAAAGAAGTGTACGAAAACCGTATAGAAAAATTGGTAGGCCTAGTGCTGGTTGTTGCTATACATGTCGCATTACTTTATGTGGCGATGAGCTATAAGCTAATTCCGCCCCCTCAAGAAGCGCTGACCTTGATGGTGAACCTAATTAAGCCGCCGCCGCCAAAAGAAGAGCCGCCGCCTGAACCGCCAAAGCCGACACCACCAAAAGAAGTGAAGTTAATTAAAAAGCAGAAGCCGATTGAGTTGCCCAAGCCCGCGCCAGTGCTGGTGGCCGAAGCGCCGGTGGTTGCTCCTACTGAACCAGTTGCGCCACCGCCGCCACCTGAGCCAATTCAAGAAACGCCGCCACCTGAACCTGTGGTTGAGGCGCCACCGCCAAAACCTGCCGCACCGGTCCAAATTACTGGAGATATGCTACAGTGTTCACAAAAATCTGAACCCAATTACCCACCGGCATCGCGCCGTATGGGCGAACAGGGTTCAGTTAAGCTGCGTTTAGAGTTAGATGAAACAGGGCATATTACTTCAGCCAAAGTGATTGAAAGTTCTGGGCATACTCGGTTGGATAATGCCGGGTTGGCAACCGTAAAAAATTGGCGATGCCAGGCGGCAACGCGCGATGGCCAGCCAGTGCGCGCTGTGGCATTACAAACATTTGATTTTATTTTAGAGGGAAATTGAAATGGCACAAGAAGTTGGGCAGGAGATGGCAAACCAGTTAGGCTTTGCCAATTTTATTCAAAATGTGGACAGTGTAGGCAAGGCTGTTTTAGTGTTTTTGTTGATTCTATCAATTGCAAGCTGGTACTTGATTTTTACTAAAAGCTTTGCGAATTGGTTAGAAGCCAAGCGCGCAAAGGCCTTTTTAGAAAAATTTAGGGATGTCACCTCATTAGAGCAGCTTAATAGCATTTTAAGACAAGGCAAACCCGATAACGCCTTTGCAAATTTAGCGACAGAAGGCCTCAGCGCACTACGCAATGCCGGCAGTTTTGGCAGTCAAAAGTTAGCGGGCGCAGGCGGTATTTCAGAATTTATGACGCGTGCCATTCGCAATGGCATTGACCAAGAATCTGCACGCAGTGAAAACGGCTTAACGATTTTAGCTTCTGCAGGTTCAGCTTCGCCCTATGTTGGGTTGTTTGGTACGGTTTGGGCGATTTATCACGCATTAGTGGCCATTGGTTTAAGTGGCCAAGGCACACTAGATAAAGTAGCAGGCCCAGTGGGTGAAGCGCTTATTATGACGGCGATTGGCTTGGCTGTGGCGATTCCTGCGGTGTTTGCCTATAACGCTTTTAACCGCCGTAACCGTATGTGGCTAGCCAAGCTAGATGCCTTTGCACATGATTTATTTGTAATGCTCACGGTAAGTAATACTGAAAACAATCAGGCAAAACCAACAGGTAACGCATCATGAGTTTTGGCAGCTTTAACTCTCAACAACATGCGGTAAAAGCTGAAATCAACGTGGTGCCGTTGGTAGATGTGATGTTGGTGTTGCTGGTGATTTTTATTATCACAGCTCCCTTACTCACGCATTCCGTTAAAATTGATTTACCAAAAGCTTCGAGTAATCCCAATATTACCAAGCCAGACCATGTGGAACTGGCGATTCGTGAAGATGGCAGTTTATATTGGAATGGCGAATTGGTGCAGAAAGAATCCCTAGCAGCACGTTTTGAGCTTGAAGCGAAAAAAGAGCCGCAACCAGAGCTGCATATTAAAGCCGATGGCACATCGAAATATGAAAAAATCGCGCAGGTGATGTCGATTGCGGCAAAAACCGGCCTGACAAAAATTGGCTTTGTGACTGACCCATCAGGCGTGCAATAAGTAATATTTCAACGTCACAAAAGAAGCCGTCATTTCACGTTAATTGAAATGGCGGTTTTTTTTATCTACGTTTCATGCGGAATATCAGCATCTAAAAAATAACTAATTCTTTTACGAGGGTTTAAATAATCCAGCGCATCTTTGGGTAGTTGATTTGGTCTTAAGCATTGGCTGATGCTGATATTGGGCTCATCACGTAAATCAATGATGTTCGGCTCTAGACGGCTAGCTAGCGGGTCGTGCAGCATGACGTATGGCCGCAATGGTTTGTTGGGGTTGACTGACACCACAATGGCATATACACCTGTAGAAAGTTGCACCGTACTGCCGGGCGGATATATGCCGACCGTTTTAATGAGATGTTTCAGTAAGTTACTGTCAAACTTGTTACGTTGATGCGTATACATGAGCGCCAGTGCTTCGTAGGGAGTTTTGGCAACGGTGTGGTCGTTAGGGTTGCATAAATTATCATACCAATTCACCAAAGCGATAATGTTTGCCAGCGGATCAGTGAGTTCAGGTTTAATTTGTTTGGGGTAGCCGGTGCCGTCTGCATGCACATGGTGCTGTAAAATAATTTTACCAACGCGCGCAGGTAAGCCAACTTCTTTCGCCATGCGGGCGCCAATTTCGCTATGTTGCTCAAAATGTAATTGCTCTTGCTTGGTAAGCGGTGCTTGTTTTGATAAAACTTTTCCTGAAATTTCAATTTTGCCAATATCATGAAAAATTGCCGCCATGCCTAATAGCCGCGCATCTTCTTTTGACATTTCAATCGATTTTGCCATCATAAGCGACAGCACCGTGACGTTCATCGGGTGTAGATAATGCGCGTCACTCGAGCGATTGCCGTTGAGCGCATGAATGGCCACATCCCCTTCCATCAGCGCCGTTTCAACCATATCATCCACGGTTAGTGCGGCTTGTTCAATCGAGGTCTGCGGTGTCGCTAGAATGTTGTTGGTTGCTTTACGCACTACATCACAGGCGACTAGAAATTTTTTCTCACTTTCATCCATGGCATGATGCAGTTGTTTAAGCCTGACTTGTTGAGGCACTGGTTGGAGCAATGGTGTGTCAGCGGGAACTGGAGGCGCAACAACTTCCTGATTCGCAATGCTTTCATCTTCAATAGACAAATCTGCTATTGGTAACGGTTCACAGTCGCTCCGTTTAGGGTCGTAACGTAGTTTTTTTAAACCAATTTTTTGGATGCTGGCGATTTGTGTTTCATCCTTCACTTTAAAGTTGCTAAAGGTGAAAGGATGGTCCATCCAGCCTAAATCCAGATGCACATAGAGGCCAACGCGCAGTTGGGAAACGTCAATTAGATTATTATTGTTCATGGGTATTACCTTTTGCATGGTATTTTTTTGTGCTGATTGCCAATAACTTGGTAAATTCAGCGGCTGTCACAGGTTTGCTATATAAATATCCTTGTGCTTCCAAGCAGCCCATATTTTTCAAAAAGGTGGCTTGTGCAAGGGTTTCAACCCCTTCAGCAATCACGGTAAATCCAAGGCTGCAAGCCATTGCGTTAATGGTGTTGGTAATGGCGGCGTCATCTAAATCATCTGGCAAACCGCGCACAAATGACTGGTCAATCTTAATTTTATCGAGCGGCAAACGCTTGAGGTTAGAGAGTGATGAATAGCCCGTGCCAAAGTCATCAATCGCCACGCGCACGCCGAGTTGTTTGATGTTGTTGAAGGTGTCGATCACAAATTCGGTATTTTGCATCACCGTGCTTTCGGTAATTTCAAGTTCGAGAATGTTCGGGTTGCAATTGGTTTCAATCAGAATGCCGTAAACCGTGTCATAAAAATTACTGCGCATAATCTGCACGCCAGAAACATTCACTGAAATCCACTGCATGGTATAGCCATCGTTAATCCACTGAATGGCTTGCAATGCAGCCTGACGCAGTACCCACTCACCGATTTGTACAATGAGGCCAGTTTCTTCCGCAATCGGAATAAATCTTGCGGGGGATACTAAACCCAAATCAGGATGACGCCAGCGAATTAGCGCCTCGGCGCCTATAATGTCGCCGGTCAGCAATGAAATTTGTGGTTGGTAATACATTTCAAATTGGTTACGCTCAAGCGCATGGCGCAACTGGCTTTCAATCGTAAAGCGTTCAACTGCGTTTTTACTGAGGTCTTCCGAGTAAAAGCAGTGGTTATTTTTGCCACGATTTTTTACCTGATACATGGCAATGTCAGCAGCTTTAATCAGGCTGTCAACATCTGAACCATCTTTGGGAAAGATGGAAATGCCTACGCTCGCGCCAATAAAAATTTCTTTACCGTCAATAAAAAACTCTACTTGCAGGGCGTAGATAATTTTTTGTGCAATGAGAGCAGCATCCTGCGGATGCTTAATCATGTCCATCATCACCAAAAATTCATCGCCACCCAGCCGTGCCACAATGTCGCTATCGCGCATGGCATGATGAATTCGCTTGGACACTTCATACAATAATTTATCGCCTACTTGGTGCCCAAGGCTATCGTTAATTGCTTTAAAGCGGTCTAAATCAACAAAAAGCAGCGCAATTTGATGGTGTTCTCGTTCAGCGCGTTTAATGGCATGTTCGAGTAGTTCGTTAAATAACCTGCGGTTTGGCAAGCCCGTCAGCGGGTCGTGATTCACGAGTTCGTGTAATCTGTTTTGCGAGTGTTTGGCCTCGGTAATGTCGGCAAACACCCCCACGTAGTAAATCGTTTCATCTTGTTGATTTTTAACGGCATTCACCGTCAGCCGTTCTTGATAGGCCTCACCATTTTTACGGTGATTTAACAACTCAGAACGCCATTGGCCATCAAGTTGCAGGTGTCGCCAAGCCTCTCGCTCTGTGACTTGTAACGCTTTTGGCACGGTGCCAAACACTTCTTGCTGATTAAACCCGGTAATAGCAGTAAAACTTTTGTTAATACTTAAAATATTGGCGTTTGCATCCATCACCATCATGCCTTCGCTGGCATTTTCAAAGGCGATTTTTGCTAAGTGATATGCGCTGTTGCTAAAAGCGGTTGCGCTTTGCAGTCCATCTTGCGATGATGCTGCTTGTGTTTGGGACGTGCCGGTGTTGCTGTGATAATTTATATCGACCCAGACCCAATGTTTTTCCAGCGCGTTTTGCACCGCATTGGATAATTGTGACGTGCGTAAGCGGTCGCCAGTAAAAGGCTGGCCAAGGTTCTCGAATGAATCGTTTTCTGAAACCAAATGATAGGGTTTAAAGTCTTGTAAATTTTTCACTTTTTTTGAACGTTTCGTTATCAAATGTTATCCATAAACAGGCTGATGACACATCAACATAAAGCACGGTATAAGTGGATATCGGACGCGAGAGAGAAAACTTGAGAAGTTTCTGAATAAATTGAATTTTATGAAAACAAACGCTACAAAAAAACGATGGCAAATTGCTGTGGCTTTAACCATGATTTATGGCGCAATATTTGGCATAAATTCGCTGCAGGCTAAAGAAAATGGGGTGGTTCAAGAGGCTAATGTCAAACAGCCACCATGCCCAATTGCGCAAGCACAAGACCACAGACAGCAACCCATTGCGTTTAAACAGCACATGTTTGATGATGGCGCACAAGATTTGGCGGTGATTGCCGTGGATGAACAACAAGGACGCATCACAAAACGCATCACCTATAATCAGCATCAAGAAGCCGGCTGTCATTTTTCTGCGGTCGCGATAGCCCGAGGAGGCGACTGGGGCTGGTTGATGGTTTGGGCCGATGCAGAAAAAATCTATTACACACGTTTAGATGGTGAAGCATTGGTTTTTGTACCGCCAAAAAAATTACCGATTTCGCAGGTGACGCTCATTGAGTTTTTACTTGATACCGCGCAACCCACTATGCGCGTGCAAACAATGCAGGGTAAAACGCAATTATTGACATCGGATGATGAAGGTCGAAATTGGCAGCTTTTGCCAGACCAATAACGTAAGTATTTAGCAAGATTTTTTATTGCTTACTTCGCTTGAAAAACTACTAGAAAAAATAAATGCCCTGCGAGCCTTTATTTATAAGGCTTCCAGAGGCATCAAAAAGGTTGGTGTTAAAAATAGGCCTTTTTTTATAAAAAATACGTATTAATAATACGCGCTGCAAGTTTTTAGAAATTATTTTTTTTGGCGCTTACTGCCATCCATCTTCGGGTTTGCCCTTATTGAAAAAACCACAATTTGCTCCATAGTAGCTTCATATCATTTATGAGGAGCAACAGAATGCGATTTGATAAACTCACTACCAAATTTCAACAGGCCATTAACGATGCGCAAAGCTTGGCTTTGGGCGCAGATAACACTGCGATTGAGCCGCAGCATTTATTGCTGGCGTTGCTGAATCAAGAGGACGGCGGCACGGCGTCACTGCTTTCGCGCGCGGGTGTGCAGTTAAATCCGCTGAAAACCAGTTTGAATACTGCCATCAACAATTTGCCAAAATCACCTGATGCAAGCGGTGAAGTGGCGATTTCGCGTGATTTGAATAACTTGTTGAATGTAACTGATAAATTCGCGCAAAAACGTGGTGATTCCTACATTGCGAGTGAAATGTTTTTATTGGCACTGGCGGATGATAAAGGTGAAGTAGGTCGATTGCTTAAACAAAATGGCCTGACGAAGTCGGCGTTAGAAGCTGCGATTACGGCAGTCCGTGGCAATGAAAATGTGAATAGCCAAGAAGCCGAAGGCCAGCGCGAATCTTTGCAAAAATATACCATCGACCTCACTGAGCGCGCTAAACTGGGCAAACTTGACCCTGTCATCGGGCGTGATGATGAAATTCGCCGTGCGATTCAAATTTTAGGGCGGCGCACCAAAAACAACCCAGTGCTGATTGGTGAGCCAGGCGTGGGTAAAACGGCCATTGTTGAAGGCTTGGCGCAGCGTATTGTGAATGGCGAAGTACCCGATACGCTGAAAGGCAAAAAAGTATTGTCACTTGATATGGCGGCTTTGTTAGCGGGTGCAAAGTACCGAGGCGAGTTTGAAGAGCGTTTAAAATCTGTGCTCAAGGAATTGGCGCAGGACGAAGGCCAAACCATCGTATTTATTGATGAAATTCACACCATGGTGGGTGCCGGCAAAGCCGAGGGCGCAATGGATGCGGGCAATATGCTAAAACCTGCTCTAGCACGCGGTGAATTGCATTGCGTGGGCGCAACAACCTTAGATGAATATCGTAAATATATTGAAAAAGATGCCGCCCTTGAACGCCGCTTTCAAAAAGTGATGGTGGATGAGCCGACCGTAGAAGCGACAATTGCGATTTTGCGCGGGCTACAAGAAAAATACGAATTACATCATGGTGTAGAAATCACCGACCCTGCGATTGTTGCGGCAGCCGAGCTATCTCATCGCTACATTACGGACCGCTTTTTACCCGATAAAGCCATTGATTTAATTGATGAAGCGGCAAGTCGTATCAAGATGGAAATTGATTCCAAACCTGAGGTGATGGATAAACTCGACCGCCGCTTGATTCAATTAAAAATTGAGCGTGAAGCCGTGCGCCGCGAGAAAGACGAAGCCAGCCATAAACGTTTTGAGTTGATTGAAGAAGAAATCTCGAAAATTGAAAAAGAGTATGCCGATTTAGAAGAAATCTGGAAAGCCGAAAAAGCGCAAGTGCAGGGTTCTGCGCACATAAAAGAGGCCATCGAAAAAGTAAAATTTGAGATGGAAGAAGCCACCCGTAAAGGCGAGTGGCAGAAAGTGTCTGAACTGCAATATGGCAAATTGCCGCAGTTAGAGGCGCAGTTAAAACAAGCATCCAGTGCTGAAGCGGAAAGCGGGCAAGTAAAACACAAAATGCTGCGCACCGAAGTGGGCGCCGATGAGATTGCCGAGGTTGTGAGCCGCGCCACAGGGATTCCTGTGAGCAAAATGTTAACGGGCGAGCGCGAAAAGTTATTGACCATGGAAGCGAAACTGCACGAGCGCGTGGTAGGGCAAGACGAGGCGGTGCGTTTGGTGAGTGATGCGATTCGCCGTTCACGCTCAGGCTTAAGCGACCCCAATCGTCCCTATGGCAGCTTTTTGTTTTTAGGCCCAACGGGTGTGGGTAAAACTGAGTTGTGTAAATCGCTGGCCAATTTCTTGTTTGATTCAGAAGACCATTTGATTCGCATCGACATGAGCGAATTTATGGAAAAACATTCTGTGGCACGGATGATAGGCGCGCCACCCGGCTATGTGGGCTATGAAGAAGGCGGTACATTGACGGAAGCCGTGCGCCGCAAGCCTTACAGCGTGATTTTGCTTGATGAAGTTGAAAAAGCGCACCCTGATGTGTTTAATGTGCTGTTGCAGGTGCTGGATGATGGCCGCCTAACCGATGGCCAAGGCCGCACGGTGGATTTCAAAAATACAGTGATTATCATGACTTCTAACTTAGGTAGTCAGATGATTCAAAGCATGTCGGATCAAGATTACCAAGTGGTGAAACTGGCGGTGATGGGTGAGGTGAAAACGCATTTCAGGCCAGAGTTTGTCAACCGGATTGATGAAGTGGTCGTTTTTCACGCATTGGGTGAGGCAAATATCAAGTCAATTGCAAGCATTCAATTGCAATACTTGGCCAAACGTTTGGCTGCAATGGACATGCAACTGAAGGTGACTGATGCGGCACTGGCTGAAATCGCCAGCGCAGGGTTTGACCCCGTGTATGGTGCACGTCCATTAAAACGGGCCATTCAGAGTGAGATTGAAAACCCATTGGCACGTGAAATTTTAGCCGGGAATTTTATGGCGAAAGATACAGTCCAAGTAGATCATAAAGCTGGAAGAATGCAGTTTAGTAAAGTTTGATGGTTTGTAGGCGCGCAATAAATTGCGCGCCTACAAAATAAGCCCATGAGAGGAATCAGCGATGAATAAGCAAAGTTTAATGTTGAGTACAGTATTGCTGACCGCCTTATTGGCAGGCTGTGCCAGCAGTGCACCGCGTGAGGTGGCTGTTGATAGGCTTACGCCTGAAGAGGTGGCGCAAATTACGCCTGCGGCTACGCCAACATTGAGTTTAGACGAGATTGTTAGTTTGACGCAGCAAAAAGTCTCGTCTGATGACATTATTGCTAAAATTAAGACGAGCAACTCGCAATATGATTTAACAGCCAGCCAAATTGTAGACTTAAGCAAGCAAGGCGTGGATTCAAAAGTGCTGGATTACATTCAGACTGAACGTGAAAAGGCACGCCTAAATAGCCTTGCAG